>OGJH01000970.1_pt1 | contig 29189 bp, 29 predicted proteins | sample 1572021 | NCBI WGS metagenome assembly OGJH01 (sample SAMEA2582098, study PRJEB24529) | metagenome | biome: Human gut stool | place: China | collected 2011
GAGCACCTCAAAAACACCATCATACACTAAATCAGTAAGTTGGCAGCATCACCTATGGCGCTTGCACATAAGCATGGGCGATCTGATTGTTGGGTTGGCAGGATGCTCCAGAAAGCTGAGGGCGTAGTGGAGGGCATGCTGATGGTGTTGGATCTCCGATTGGAGATGGATGCTGATTGTTCGAAATAATTAAAGGAAAAGTTGCTGTCTGATTTTCATTAGTCTAACATTTTAAATGTTGGAATCGCAACGTAGTTATTATCATATAACAGCTTGTTTCCTGATTTAGCCAGCCTCCCCAAAGGCTGGTTTTTTTCTAATAAGTATCATTTCGGGTGGGGATTTTATTGTTTAACCCATAATAGTTCATTGACATTGAATCCCAACTTTTGAGCGGTACGCACATAGTCTGCTTTTACATTATCTGGAATAGTTTGGGTCCTTGCCAGAATCCATAGGTATTCTCTGTTCGGACCACTGACAAGAGCATACTTATACTCATCATCCAGTTTGATTACATTATAGCCACCATAGAAGGGGCCAAAAAACGAAACTTTCAACGCTGCAGTTTTAGTATCTCCAGTAAAGTATGCTTGACCTTCGCTCTCGCTCCATTTGTTTTTCGTTGGATCGTATCCACGGTTAAGTACGCGAATCCCTCCGTCGTTCCGTTTTTCATAAGTAGCGCTGACCTGTTCCAGACCACGTTCGAACCAGTTCTCGAGGCGAGCTATTTCATACCATTTTCCGAGGTAGCGGTTGGCGTCAAAATTTGTAATCGGCTGCACACCTTTAGGTGGTGTCGGGGCCTTACATGCTATAAGAGTGAAAGAGAGTGCAATGCCAGTCAACACAGGCCATAACTTCATAATAAATCCTGTACTTTTGATAGTTGAGAGTAAGTATGAAAGATAGATGAGTACGACCGATCACTTAAAGAACTTTCCTACTATATTAGGAATAGTCAATAACAGAAAAATTGTCAGTGATGAAGCCAGAAAGGCAATTTAGTCCGTGCACTACAAAGTTTATGTGTTAATGAATTAGTCAAGGGGGAGGAAATGATAAAAAAACCTGTGATTGGGATCAGCGGTTGTTTGGGCGGTTCTGCTGTTCGTTTTGATGGTGGTCACAAAAGAGATGACTTTTTAATGGACAAATTAGTGGAATGGGTAACATTCAGACCAGTATGTCCGGAAATGGCTATAGGGCTGCCAGTTCCGCGTCCTGCTCTACGACTTGTGCGCTCGAAGCAAGGAAATATACGGATGTGTTTCAGCCACGACCAGAATGAGGATGTGACAGAGAGAATGACAGAGTTTAGTCGTTCTTATATGGACAAATTAAAGGATGTATCGGGGTTTGTGGTTTGTGCTAAATCTCCCAGCTGTGGCATGGAGCGCGTGCGTGTCTATGATGAAAATGGTAATCGAGGTCGTAAAGATGGAGTGGGACTATTTACGAGCACTTTGATGGAAAAGTTTTCCTGGCTACCGGTTGAAGAGGATGGGCGATTACATGATCCAGTGCTTCGTGAGAATTTTATTGAAAGAGTTTTTGCTTTGCATGAGCTCAATCACCTTTACAAGGAGAAATTATCAAGAAGAGAGTTATTAGCTTTTCATAGTCGTTATAAGCTTCAGTTGTTGGCGCATAGCCAGGCAGGCTATAAAGATATGGGACCATTTGTGGCTGCAATACACGAGTGGGCGGACCTTGAATCATACTTTGAGGTGTATCGTGATAATCTGATGGCGATTCTCAGAAAACCAGCATCACGTAAAAATCACACGAATGTGCTGATGCATATACAGGGGTATTTTAGTAATTACTTAAGTACACGCCAGCGTAAAGAGTTGAGCGAGGTTATACTTAACTATCGCTTTGGCACATTGCCTCTTCTTGCGCCGTTGACTCTGCTGAAGCATTATCTGGGTGAGTATCCTAATGATTACTTGCTTACACAGAATTACTTCGATCCCTATCCGGAAGAACTGGCTCTAAGACTGATGGTGAATTAACTGTATGCGATATCATCTGAAAGTGATGAGTTCCTGTATGCAGGATATTTACAATCGTAAAAACTACGCTATGATGCTCATAGTGTCAGTTTTTATAAAAATCCTGTTCACGCTAAAGAAAACATTGAGATGCAATTTAATGTTGGTAAACATACCAACCCCAAAAGATTTTATTCAATCTGTTTTTATATGAAGATATTTCAAGTGAATATAAAGAGCATATAATATTATTATTGCACGCAGCTATTATAATATAACAGATTAGTTTAATGATTTGTTTTTTGTGAGTTAAACACATGGTTTTATAGTTGTGATGCAATGAGATTTTCCTTATTGTTGAACTGGCGAATATTGATTTTCCACCTATACTTACCTGGTGTAACCCCAATGATATCAGGTGGATAATATGTCATACATATGTTCTATCATTTTGGTGTTGAACTCGTTTGGTGTCCGAATTGGTAAAGAAGATATTTTGTTTAAAAAAGGAAATGCTGTCCTCATTGAATACAATTTAAAAGATCTTTTTTCGTCAAATACAGATCATCTAATGATCGTAGATGTTGAGGAGAAAACAGTTAATGATTTCTTTAAAAACTACACACTCTCACCTTTTTCTGTAAGAAGGTTTTATCCGTCATACTTGATAGTAGAATGTGAAGATTTTTCATTGTTAAAGAACTTGGTTGCATGCTTGAATTGTGATAGCAAAACCGTGGATGTAGTTAGAAATCAAATATCACTTGCATGTCTTGCTGTCTTATCTTCAGAGAAAATAGTGCAAAGTTTTTTGTTCGGAAGTCTTAATAGCTTAGGTTGTAAAGTTAAGGCTATTATTCACTCGGATATCTCAGCGTCATGGAGACTTTGTGATATATCTTCAAGATTATATATGAGCGAGAGTTTGTTAAAAAGAAAATTAAAAGACGAAGGATTATCGTTTAGTAAATTAATTCTTGAAGAACGAATGATGATGGCGCAAAGATTATTGATCTACAGTAACCATACTGTCGGCAAGGTGGCGGGAATATGCGGGTATGACAATGCATCATATTTTGTAAGTGTTTTTAGAGGATATTTTGGTGTGCCTCCGCACCAATATTTATCAAGATTTTCTTAGAAGATATGATGTGATGGCATTTTATAAAGTTATTTTTTGAAGTGTAAGATTATACGATATTTTTAGCTACGCCAGAATAATTGCTGGCGTTTTTCTTTTTGAATAGATGTTCGGGCCTTACGCTAATGTAACTTCTTTCCTTCTTCGAACCAAACCGTGTACACCATCCGTTATCTGCGGAGGTGAGGCTATGAAATCCATGGATAAGTTAACAACGGGCATCGCCTACAGCACCTCTGCAGGCAGTGCTGGCTACTGGTTTTTACAGTTGCTCGATAAAGTCACGCCCTCACAGTGGGCGGCAATAGGTGTATTGGGTAGTCTGGTATTTGGCATGCTGACGTATCTGACAAATCTTTATTTCAAGATTAAAGAAGACAGGCGTAAGGCTGCGAGAGGAGAGTAATCCAATGACTCAAGACTATGAACTGGTTGTGAAAGGAGTCCGTAATTTTGAGAATAAAGTTACGGTAACTGTAGCCTTACAGGACAAAGAACGCTTTGACGGTGAAATTTTTGGCCTGGATGTCGCCATGGACCGTGTTGAAGGAGCTGCGCTGGAGTTTTATGAGGCAGCAGCCAGAATGAGCGTCCGGCAAGTCTTCCTGGAAGTAGCAGAAAAATTGTCAGAAAAAGTTGAGTCTTATCTGCAGCATCAGTACTCCTTTAAGATTGAAAATCCTGCCAATAAGCACGAGCGTCCTCATCATAAATATCTATGAACACAAAAATCAGATACGGCCTGTCGGCTGCCGTTCTAGCGCTGATTGGTGCTGGCGCATCTGCTCCTCAGATACTTGACCAGTTTCTGGACGAAAAAGAAGGTAACCACACAATGGCATACCGCGATGGTTCTGGCATATGGACCATCTGTCGGGGTGCCAGAGTGGTGGATGGAAAAAACGTTTTTCCCAATATGAAACTGTCGAAGGAAAAATGCGACCAGGTCAACGCCATTGAGCGTGATAAGGCGCTGGCATGGGTGGAGCGCAATATAAAAGTTCCACTGACCGAGCCACAGAAAGCCGGTATCGCGTCATTCTGTCCCTATAACATTGGCCCTGGTAAGTGTTTTCCGTCGACGTTTTATAAGCGGCTTAATGCCGGTGATCGTAAAGGCGCATGCGAGGCGATTCGCTGGTGGATAAAGGACGGTGGACGTGATTGCCGCATTCGTTCAAATAATTGTTACGGTCAGGTTATTCGTCGTGACCAGGAGAGTGCATTAACCTGCTGGGGGATAGAACAGTGAATCAGATATTCACGGTGATTTTGCTCGTGTTGTCAGGATTTGTCGTAGGTAATGTCTGGAGCGACAGAGGATGGCAAAAAAAATGGGCGGAGCGTGATGCTGCCGAATTATCTCAAGAGGTAAATGTCCAATTTGCTGCTCGAATAATTGAACAGGGGCGAAGTATATCCCGTGATGAGGCTGTTAAAGATGCACAACAGAAATCTGCTGAAATTTCTGCCAGGGCTGCTTATCTGTCTGATAGTGTTAACCAGTTGCGTGCCGAAGCAAAAAAATATGCCATACGCCTTGACGCAGCGAAGCATACCGCAGATCTTGCCGCTGCCGTCAGAGGCAAAACAACCAAAACCGCCGAAGGAATGCTCACCAACATGCTCGGAGATATTGCAGCAGAAGCTCAGCTTTATGCTGAAATTGCTGACGAACGCTACATCGCAGGAGTGACTTGTCAACAGATCTATGAATCTTTAAGAGATAAAAAGCATCAAATGTAGGGTAATATTAAATCGGAACATTTACATCGCGGAATGTAAAATTTAAATAAAAAGGACTCTTCCATGAGCCAAAATTCCTGAAATCTTAAGGGTAAGATAAAAGGTCTTAATCAGAATGACACGTTATTATTAATAAATAAAGCTATTCTTTCATTGCTGTGTTTTTCTTTACAAAAGTAATCCTTGCTATGGGTGGTTAATCATGCGTTAATGGTGTTCTGGTTTGTTACAAATTTATCTGAAGCAGTCATTGTTATAATTTTATTATTTGTACCTCTTGAGATTTCCTTGTTGGTTTTTCTCTCTGATATTTTTTTTCGGACCATTCTGCCCAAGGGCTAATTTCTTCAAAAGGTAATAATTATGTCTAACAAAATGACTGGTTTAGTGAAATGGTTTAACCCTGAAAAAGGTTTTGGTTTCATCACGCCGAAAGATGGCAGCAAAGATGTGTTTGTCCATTTCTCAGCAATTCAGAGCAACGATTTCAAAACATTAACTGAGAATCAGGAAGTTGAATTTGGTATTGAGAACGGACCTAAAGGTCCTGCCGCTGTTCATGTAGTGGCGCTTTGAGGTAGACAATATTACAAACCATATTCACTTTAGATGCCCGTGTTGTCATGGTTCCCAGTATAGAACATCATCTTTTGATGTTTCTGACATGAATCCTTTCGGGGCAAAATGTATCTTTTGTAAATCAATGATGATTACATTTGATAATATTTCACAATACTTAAATGCCAGCCGTCTGTCGTTGGATTTAAAAAAGTGAAAATGAAGGCTCCTTCGGGAGCTTTTTTGCTTGGTATCTATTCGATGGATACTCACATACTACGGTAACATCATGAAAAAAATCATAGTTTTTTTTAACTCTGAACCAGCAGTGGTAGTGCCAGCGATGACTGGAGTTAACACCATCATGCGTGAATATCCAAATGGCGAAAAAACACACCTTACTGTAATGGCCGCAGGGTTTCCATCTCTGACCGGAGATCATAAAGTCATTTATGTAGCAGCGGATCGACATGTAACTTCAGAAGAAATTCTGGAAGCAGCAATGAGACTCTTGAATTGATTTGATTCTAATGCATTGATAATAAATGATAATCATCTTTATCTGTTTGTGTGAAATTTAGACCGTCGTATGTTGATTATTGCGATGTTTCATCTTATCTTTTATACGTTTGCTCCATATAATTGACACTACTGTGTACCAGGACAGTCATAACAGACTAAAAGAGGAAATGATGAACATTGAAGAGTTAAAAACAAAAACAGAAGCAGATATTTCTGAATATATAACAAAAAAAATCATTGAGCTTAAGAAAAAGACCGGGAAAGAAGTTACCAGTATCCAGTTTACTGCACGGGAAAAAATGACTGGTCTTGAAAGCTATGATATCAAGATTGATTTAATCTAGCATGTTTATAGTATTAGCATCAATTTCTCATCAGATGCTATTCAACAATACAAATTACCCATAAACCTCGTTTTTACGGGGTTTTGTTATATTTAAACATTACCGAATAGATATAAATCTCGATTGTCGATGGTATTGGTTATGTGACAATACCTAGTCTTTCCGGTATGCCTGAAGAGAATACAAACGACAGATTATGTAAGGGAAACGCGCTGAAACTTTCACTCTTTCATGCTGAGTGATTTGACGTTATATTTTTAGCCGCCAGTGAAGAGCAAACGAATGGAGCGACAAAATGCATAAAGATCAATACACTGATGCCCCCTCCCAGGAGCAGGTTCGTGTAAAAACTATGCTTAATAGCACCATTTCGATGGGTTACCCGGATGTTGTAATTGCATGTATAGAACATCAAGTATCTCTGGAAGCATTCAGGGCAATTGAGGCCGCGTTAGTAAAGCACGATAAGAATACGAAGGATTATTCCCTGGTGGTTGACTGATCACCATAACTGCTAACCATTCTGACCATTTCACAAGTGACAGAGTCAATATCGTATTCTGTCACTGTAAGGCTAATACAGTACTGCAATTCAACTACAGCAATGCCTCGTATTTAGGTGAATTTACAATATCGTCCAGTTCGGATGCCGGCTGCATTTCTGAAGATAAGGCATTTCGGTTCGCGTATTTTCCCCTCATGCTCGTCAGTCCTGCGCGTAGTAAGAAACAGGACACTCACACTAATTTGTGTGGGCATGCTGTGATGTCCTTCTGAATTATCCCCATGCCATTATGTAAAGCTCTGTTTCAGATGCTCGTCACGGTTGTCAGGCTGTCGGGTCCTCCCAGTGGGGGTCCCTGCCACGGGGCGGGAGCGTCGCGGAAAAAGGCTAGTTTTTGAAATTTTATTCGTCATCACCACTACTGTAATTGATTGGTATTACAGTGGTTTTATTTTTATGGTGTCGATTCTGATTGTTTTTTGTTCATCGCTAACACCGTTTGCCTAAAGTTGTTCGCAAGATGCATGTTTAAAACATTCTGGAGCGGGTATGGATCGAGAGTTAAAAAATCTGACGCTGAATATCAGTCAACTGGCGGCATTGTCAGGTGTACATCGCCAGACTGCTGCGGCAAGGCTGCAAAATCTACCCGTTGCAGGGGGGCATGAAAGCAACCTCAAGCTTTATCGGGTGGTTGATATTGTGTCGGCATTTCTGGCATTACCACCGCCGGTTGCAGAAGGCGAAATGGACGCGCATGAGCGCAAAGCCTGGTATCAGTCTGAACGTGAGCGTCTTAAGTTCGAACAGGAAACGGCACAACTCATTCCGGCCAGTGATGTCAGACGGGAGTTTGCCATCTGGGCAAAAGCGGTCGTGCAGGTGCTGGAGACATTACCGGATATTCTTGAACGTGACTGCGGTCTGCAGCCTGCCGCTGTGAGCCGTGTTCAGTCCATTATTGATGATCTGCGCGATCAGATAGCCCTGCGGGTGACTGAAGCAGGTGCGGATGATGAGGAGGAATTACAGCAGGAGGAGTAATGCTGAATCAGGAAACCGCAAAGGCAGCACGAACCGATTCAGGTTATATCCTTCGCGCACCGAGACGAATGCGGGTTGCTGATGCCGTTGCTCAGTATATGCGGGTGCCCATGGGGGCAGGGAACTCAGTCCCGTGGGATCCGCTGGTGGCACCGTATGTTATTGAGCCTATGAACTGCCTGGCCTCGCGTGAATACGACGCAGTGATATTTGTTGGCCCGGCACGAACCGGCAAGACTATCGGCCTGATTGACGGCTGGGTGATTTACAACGTGATTTGCGATCCTGCGGATATGCTGATCATTCAGATGACAGAGGAAAAAGCCCGCGAACACTCCAAAAAACGACTCGCCAGAACGTTTCGCGTCAGCCCGGAAGTGGTCAGTCGCCTGAGTCCGAACAAAAATGACAACAACGTTTATGACAGAACATTCCTTGCTGGCAACTACCTGAAAATCGGCTGGCCGTCAGTCAATATCATGTCCTCATCAGATTATAAATGCGTCGCGCTGACGGATTATGACCGTTTTCCGGAAGATATTGATGGCGAGGGGGATGCCTTCTCTCTTGCCTCAAAACGTACCACCACATTTATGTCCAGCGGTATGACGCTGGTGGAGAGTTCCCCCGGCAGGGATGTGAAGGATGTGAAATGGCGACGGACTTCACCGCATGAGGCTCCACCAACCACGGGGATCCTGTCGCTCTATAACCGTGGTGATCGCCGTCGCTGGTACTGGCCATGTCCACACTGTGGTGAGTATTTTCAGCCCTGCGGCGATGTGGTTGCTGGTTTCCGTGATATTGCCGATCCCGTGCTGGCAAGTGAGGCGGCTTATATTCAGTGTCCTTTCTGTTCAGGACGGATTATGCCTGAACAAAAACGTGAGCTGAACGGACGTGGGGTCTGGTTGCGGGATGGTGAATCCATCAATGCGGATGGCAGTCGTTATGGTGATCCCAGGCGTTCACGTATTGCGTCATTCTGGATGGAGGGTCCGGCAGCTGCTTACCAGACACTCTCGCAACTCGTTTACAAACTGCTTACTGCAGAACAGGAATACGAGACAACCGGAAGTGAAGAAACACTCAAGACGGTTATCAATACCGACTGGGGATTACCTTATCTTCCCCGCGCCAGCATGGAGCAACGAAAAAGTGAACTGCTTGAGCAGCGGGCAGAGCCAGTTCCTTCCCGCAGTGTGCCGGATGGCGTTAATTTCCTTGTGGCGACAGTGGATGTGCAGGCGGGACGTCATCGCCGTTTTGTGGTTCAGGTAACGGGCTATGGCAGCCGTGGCGAACGCTGGATTATTGATCGTTACAACATCACGCAGTCATTGCGCGGTGACAGCGACGGGGAGAGCCAGCGAATTGATCCGGCCAGCTATCCGGAAGACTGGGATGTCCTGCTGACGGATGTTTTTCATAAAAGCTGGCCGCTGGCCTCCGATCCTTCTCAACAAATGCGACTGATGGCAATGGCGGTGGACTCCGGCGGTGAAGACGGGGTCACTGATAATGCCTATAAATTCTGGCGTCGTTGCCGTCGTGATGGCCTTGGTAAACGTATTTACCTGTTTAAGGGCGACAGCATCCGGCGCGCAAAACTGATCACCCGTACATTCCCTGATAACACCGGACGAACGGGCCGACGGGCGCAGGCCGCAGGTGATGTACCGCTCTGGCTTCTTCAGACGGATGCCCTGAAAGACCGGGTGAATAACGCGTTATGGCGTGACTCGCCAGGTCCCGGCTATGTGCATTTCCCTGACTGGCTGGGGAGCTGGTTTTACGACGAACTGACGTATGAAGAGCGGAGCAGTGACGGGAAATGGAGTAAGCCGGGTCGCGGTGCCAACGAAGCTTTTGACCTGATGGTGTATGCCGAGGCTCTGGTCATTCTGCATGGATACGAAAAGATCCGCTGGCCGGATGCACCGGAGTGGGCGAGCCGGGAAACCTGGCTGGAGTGTGTCCCGGACAGCACCGAACCGTCACCCACACCGGAACCGGTATCCACGCCTGTTAAAAAACAAAAACGGAAGAAAACAGTAACTGACGATGTTAACCCCTGGCTGACTTCCGGAGGATGGTTATGAATCAGAATGATATTGAAGCCATGATTCAGCGTTATACGGAAGCTGAAATGGCGGTGCTGGACGGAAAATCCGTCACTTTTAATGGTCAGCAGATGACCATGGAAAACTTATCTGAGATCCGGCAGGGGCGGCAGGAGTGGGAGCGCCGCCTTGCGGCTCTGATTACACGACGACGGGGGCATCCCGGGTACCGGCTGGCGAGGTTCTGATGGCAATTCTTGATGATGTGATTGGCGTTTTTTCACCAGGATGGAAAGCGGCAAGGCTGCGTTCCCGAGCGGTGATCCAGGCTTATGAGGCCGTAAAAACGACGCGGACACACAAAGCCCGACGGGAGAACCGAACTGCCGACCAGTTAAGCCAGTACGGGGCCGTGTCGTTACGTGAGCAGGCCCGTTACCTTGATAACAACCACGATCTGGTCATTGGTGTATTTGACAAGCTGGAAGAACGGGTGGTGGGGAAAAACGGGATTATTGTCGAGCCACATCCGGTATTACGCAATGGTGCCATTGCCCGTGACCTGGCAGCGGAGATACGCACCCGATGGAGTGAATGGTCTGTCAGTCCGGAAGTCACCGGGCAGTTTACCCGTCCGATGCTGGAACGTCTGATGCTGCGTACCTGGCTGCGCGATGGTGAGGTGTTTGCCCAGATGGTTTCCGGGCGCATAAACAGCCTGACGCCTTCTGCCGGTGTTCATTTCTGGCTGGAGGCGCTCGAGCCGGACTTTATTCCCATGACCAGTGATGAGAGCAACAGGCTGAATCAGGGCGTGTTTGTTGATGACTGGGGGCGTCCCGAAAAATATCTGGTGTATAAAAGTCGTCCTGTATCCGGACGGCAGATGGAAACCAAAGAAGTGGATGCAGAGCGAATGCTGCATCTTAAATTTGTTCGCCGTCTGCACCAGATGCGCGGGACGTCTTTATTGTCCGGTGTGCTGATCCGCCTCAGCGCCCTGAAAGAGTATGAAGATTCTGAGCTGACTGCAGCAAGGATCGCCGCTGCTCTGGGGATGTACATCCGGAAAGGCGACGGACAGAGCTATGAAACGGATGGTAATGACAGCAAGGAGAATGAACGCGAGCTTACCATTCAGCCAGGCATTATTTACGACGATCTGAAACCCGGCGAAGAAATCGGAATGGTGAAGTCGGATCGTCCCAATCCTAACCTTGAAACTTTTCGTAATGGTCAGTTGCGTGCCGTGGCGGCGGGCAGTCGTCTGAGTTTTTCCAGTACGGCACGAAACTATAACGGCACTTACAGCGCCCAGCGTCAGGAACTGGTTGAGTCTACTGATGGCTACCTGATCCTGCAGGACTGGTTTATTGGTGCCGTAACCCGCCCGATGTATCGTGCATGGCTGAAACAGGCTGTGGCATCCGGTGTTATCAGGTTACCCCGCGATCTTGACCGTTCTTCACTGTATACCGCGGTGTATTCCGGACCAGTGATGCCGTGGATTGACCCTGTTAAGGAGGCTGAGGCCTGGAAAATTCAGATTCGTGGTGGAGCGGCGACAGAATCAGACTGGGTACGTGCAGGTGGTCGTAATCCGGATGATGTCAAACGTCGGCGCAAGGCCGAAATTGATGAAAACCGCAAGCTGGATCTGGTATTTGATACCGATCCGGCCAGTGATAAAGGAGGCAGCAGTGCCGCAACGAAACGACAGGAGCCGCAGCACACCGACGACCAGTCCGAAGAATAATTCCTGGTTCAGGATGCAGGCTGGTCACCAGAGTGACGCGGATATTTATATTTATGACGAGATTGGTTTCTGGGGTGTTACAGCAAAGCAGTTTATCAGTGATCTGAATGCACTGGGCGGTATCACCCACATTAATCTCCATATTAATTCACCGGGTGGCGATGTCTTTGAAGGCATCGCCATTTTTAATGCGCTGAAAACACATGGTGCGTCCATTACCGTTTATGTCGACGGTGTGGCGGCGTCAATGGCGTCGGTCATTGCGATGGTGGGAAACCCGGTCATTATGCCGGAAAACACCTTCATGATGATTCATAAACCATTTGGCTTTACGGGCGGTGATGCGGAGGACATGCGCACCTATGCCGACCTGCTCGATAAAGTTGAGGCGGTTCTGTTACCCGCTTATGCACAGAAAACCGGGAAAACCACCGATGAAATTGCTGCCATGCTGGCGGATGAGACCTGGATGTCCGGAGCCGAATGTCTGGCTCATGGATTTGCTGATCAGGTGACGCCAGCCGTTAAGGCAATGGCATGTATTCAGTCAAAACGTACAGAGGAATTTAAAAAGATGCCGGAATCCATTCGAAACATGATTACTCCGCCACGCAACAGTGCTCCACGCGTACAGGATGATGAACCTGCAGCCTCCCGGACGCCAGTGCAGGCAGCAGCACCCGTGGTGGATGAAAACAGCATCCGTGCGCAGGTACTGGCAGAGCAAAAAGCGCGTGTAAACGGTATTAATGATCTGTTTGCCATGTTTGACGGGCGTTATCAGACGCTGCAGGCTCAGTGTCTTGCCGATCCTGAATGTTCGCTGGAGCAGGCCCGCGAAAAGCTGTTGAACGAGATGGGTCGCGAGTCCACGCCATCCAATAAAAATACCCTGGATCATATTTATGCCGGTAACGGTAATTTTGTGGGGGACGGGATCCGCCAGGCGCTGATGGCGCGTGCCGGATTTGAAAAAACCGAACGTGATAATGTCTACAACGGGATGACCCTGCGTGAATATGCCCGTATGTCACTGACTGAACGGGGTATTGGGGGTTCCAGTTATAACCCGATGCAGATGGTCGGTGCGGCGTTCACACACAGTACGTCTGACTTCGGTAATATTCTGCTGGATGTTGCGAACAAAGCCATTCTGCAGGGCTGGGAAGATGCCCCTGAAACCTATGAACAGTGGACGCGGAAAGGTCAGTTGTCTGATTTTAAAATTGCCCATCGTGTGGGTATGGGGGGCTTCAGTGCTCTGCGTCAGGTGCGTGAAGGGGCGGAATATAAATACGTCACCACCGGAGATAAACAGGCCACTATTGCACTGGCGACCTATGGCGAGCTGTTCAGTATCACCCGTCAGGCCATTATCAATGATGATCTGAATATGCTGACCGATGTCCCGATGAAACTGGGCCGTGCGGCGAAATCCACTATTGCCGATCTGGTTTATGCCATTCTGACGTCTAACCCGAAAATATCCACAGATAATGTAAGTCTGTTCGATAAAGCGAAACATGCAAACGTACTGGAGAGCGCTGCAATGGACGTGGCATCGCTGGATAAAGCCCGCCAGTTGATGCGCGTACAGAAAGAGGGGGAGCGTCATCTGAATATTCGTCCTGCGTTCGTACTGGTACCGACGGCGATGGAGTCTGTTGCTAACCAGGTCATTCGCTCCTCAAGTGTCAAGGGGGCTGACATTAACGCCGGTATTATTAACCCGGTGAAAGATTTTGCGACCGTTATTGCAGAGCCTCGTCTTGATGATAACAGCCAGACCACCTTCTACCTGGCTGCGTCAAAAGGCTCCGATACGATTGAAGTGGCTTATCTCAACGGTGTGGATACGCCATATATTGATCAGATGGAGGGCTTCAGTGTGGATGGCGTGACAACGAAAGTGCGTATTGACGCTGGTGTCGCGCCAGTTGATCACCGCGGTCTGGTGAAATGTACGGCGTAAACGTCGCAGATAACAACTCTGATGGCCCGTAAGGGCTTTTTTTGTACCTGAAATCAGCCCCTGAACGGGGCTGTGCGGAGACAGTTATGGCAAAGAATTTTGTAGAAGAAGGAAAAACGGTGGCGATTGTTGCCAGTGCAGCCATCAGCAGCGGAGATCTGGTGCAGGTGGGGGATGTTTTTGCGGTGGCGCTGACCGATATTCCACAGGGTGAAACAGGCGACGGCCTGACCGAAGGTGTGTTTATGCTGCCTAAGCTGAAAACGGATGACATGAAAACGGGTAAGAAGGTTTATCTGAAGTCCGGAAAAGTTCAGCTGACTAACAGCGGCTCTGATCCGCTGGTCGGGGTTGTCTGGGCAGATGCCGGAACCAGTGCAGAAGAAGTGCCGGTAAAACTCAATGTCTGATCCCTTTTCCCGGCTGGCAGCGCGTATGGATGCGATCACGGTCAGAAAGATGGGAAAGACAGCCTCGATTAATGATGTCGATATGACTGTGATCCCGGGAGAAACACTGGCAGAGCTGAATGCTCTGTCCGGACCTGCGGTCTCTCTGGTGGTGTTTTCTTCGGGATACCGCCCACGGCGCGGGGATCGCGTTGTTTATGACGGACAACAATGGACGGTCACACGGCATGAACGCTTTAACGGTAAGCCAATGATCTTTATTGAGTAAAGAGGTGTGGGATGAAGGGGCTTGAGAATGCCATCCGCAATCTGAACAGCCTTGATACCCGTATGGTGCCACAGGCCAGCGCATGGGCGATAAACCGTGTGGCACAGAAAGCGGTCTCGGTTGCCACCCGGCAGGTTGCCGGGAATACCGTTGCGGGAGATAACCAGGTGAAAGGGATCCCCCTGAAACTGGTACGTCAGCGTGTCCGGGTGTTTAAAGCCAGTCCGTCAGGAAAAATGACGGCCAGGATCCGCGTTAACCGGGGCAATCTGCCTGCCATTAAGCTGGGGACAGCCCGGGTCAGACTGACCCGGCGTGGTGGAAAACTGCAGTACCGTGGCAGCGTGCTGAAGGTGGGTAAATATCTTTTCCGGGATGCGTTTATTCAGCAACTGGCGAATGGTCGCTGGCATGTGATGCGGCGTATTGATGGCAAAAATCGTTACCCCATTGATGTGGTGAAAATCCCTCTGTCCGGACCGCTGACACAGGCATTTGAAGATGCCCGCGACCGCATCATTGCTGCGGAAATGCCGAAACAGCTGGGGTATGCACTGAAACAACAACTGAGGTTATGGCTGACCCGATGAACCGACATACACAAATCCGCCAGGTCGTACTGGCACGCCTTCGGGAACAGTGTGGAGACAGCGCCACGTTTTTTGACGGGCTTCCGGCATTTGTTGATGCGCAGGAACTGCCTGCCGTGGCGGTGTGGCTGAGTGATGCTCAGTACACCGGAAAAATGACGGATGAAGATGACTGGCAGGCTGTTCTGCATATTGCTGTCTTCATCCGGGCACAGGCACCGGATTCAGAGCTGGATATGTGGATGGAGAGCACCATTTTCCCGGCCCTGAATGATGTACCGGCACTTTCCGGACTCATCGACACCCTGATCCCACTCGGTTTTAACTATCAACGTGATAATGAGATGGCCACCTGGGCGATGGCGGAAATCACGTACCAGATCACGTACACGAATTAAGGAGGTGGTAATGACCACACCAAATCCACTGGCAAAAACGAAAGGTGCGGGAACGACGTTCTGGATGTACACCGGCAAGGGCGATGCGTTTGCGAACCCTTTATCGGACACTGACTGGCTGCGTCTTGCGATGGTGAAGGATCTGCAACCTGGCGAAATGACCGCTGATGCAGAAGATGACACTTATCTCGATGATGAAGATGCAGACTGGAAAACGACAACCCAGGGGCAGAAATCCGTCGGTGATACTTCGGCGACGCTGGCCTGGCGTCCGGGTGACAGCGGACAGAAAAGACTGGTTCAGTTGTTCGACTCCGGTGAAGTCTGCGCGTTTCGAATCAAATATCCCAACGGTACTGTTGATGTTTTCCGTGGCTGGCTGAGTTCACTGGGTAAAACCATTGCCTCAAAAGACGTGATGACCCGCACAGTGAAAATCAGCGGTGTGGGGCGTCCGTATCTGGCAGAGGAGGGCACTGAAACCGTGGGCGTTACCGGGCTGACGGTGGCACCGGCATCCGCCAGTGTCAATGTGGGAGCAACCACCACGCTGACCTTTACAGTAAAACCTGACGGAGCCAGTGACAAAGCGATCAGTGTGCATTCGACAGATCCACAGACAGCCACTGTGACCCTGAACGGGCTTGTGGCCACGGTGAAAGGCGTGAAGCAGGGCAGTGTCAGCATTGTGGGCATGACTTCTGACGGCGATTTTGTGGCAGTGGCTACGGTGGCTGTCAGCGCCGCAGGTTAACAGGACGATACTCATCATTTGCCCCGGTTATCCGGGGCTTTTTTGCAGGTGGAGAACATGATGTTTCTGAAACAGGGCACGTTTAATTATGAAAAACAGTCCGTGGTGCTCAGTGAGCTGTCCGGGCTGCAGAGAATTGAATATCTGGCGTTTCTTCAGCAGCGAACGGCAAAGTTTGATGCCGAAGAGGGAGAACTGCCGGAGGCTGAACGACAGATTGCTTTTCTGCGGATGGGGATGGATATCAATGCCTGGCTGGTTTCCCGCTCACTGTGGAATGCGGATCAGTCTAAGGATGTAGAGACGCTTTGCGCATCCGTTATTACAACATGGTCGTATGATGCCCTGGGTGCGGGGGCGGAGATGGTTCTGTCGCTGAGCGGTATGGGGGCCATTGAGAATGCCGGGGATTTGGAGCATGAGGTGCTGACGCCGGAAAAGTCCTGACGCGGGAAATGCAGTTTGTCATGCGGCTTGCCCGGGAGTTCCGGCGGGCAGACTGGCGGCGGATGCTGTCGGAAATGTCGGCCACTGAGCTTGGTGAGTGGGGCGATTATTTCCGGATGCAGAGCTTCAGTGATGTGTGGATGGATGCGCAGTTTGCCTCGCTGAAGGCATTGATCGTGAGAATGGTGTCCGGCAGCAGTGATGCTGCGGTGGCTGATTTCAGCCTTTTACCGGAAGAGAACGGGATACCGGAGCGAACGGACGAAGAACTGATGCATCTTGGGGAAGGTATTTCCGGAGGTGTGCGTTATGGACCAGATAGCCAACCTGGTCATTGATTTGGGGATTGATGCGGCAGAGTTTAAAAATGAAATTCCCCGTATCAAAAACCTTCTGAATGGTGCAGCCAGCGATGCAGAACGGTCTTCTGCCCGTATGCAGCGTTTTATGGAGCGTCAGACTCAGGCCGCCCGGCAGACAACGCAGGCGGCTTCTTCGGCTGCAACAGCCGCATCCGTCCATGCGCAGACGGTGGAGAAGAACGCACAGGCTCATGAACGCATGGCCCGCGAGGTGGAGAAAACCCGCCAGCGCATGGAGGCACTGAGCCAGAAAATGCGCGAGGAACAGGCGCAGGCCATGGCTCTGGCGGAGGCTCAGGATAAAGCGGCTGCTGCGTTTTATCGTCAGATTGACAGTGTGAAACAGGCCAGTGCGGGGCTGCAGGAATTACAGCGTATTCAGCAGCAGATCCGACAGGCCAGAAACAGTGGCGGGATTGGTCAGCAGGATTATCTGGCGCTGATTTCTGAGGTTACTGCGAAAACCCGTGTTCTTACACAGGCTGAGGAAGAGGCTACCCGACAGAAAGTGGCGTTTATCCGTCAGCTTAAAGAGCAGGCAACCCGCCTGAATCTTTCATCTTCTGAGTTGCTTCGTGCTAAGGCAGCCCAGCTGGGGGTAAGCAGTGCTGCAGAAGTGTATATCCGCAAAATGGAGCAGGCAGGAAAAGCCACGCATTCGCTGGGTCTGAAAAGTGCAGCAGCCCGCCAGGAGATAGGCGTTCTGATAGGTGAACTGGCCCGCGGCAATTTAGGGGCGCTGAGGGGATCCGGGATAACGCTGGCTAACCGTGCCGGATGGATAGACACACTGATGTCACCGAAAGGCATGATGCTTGGCGGGGTTATTGGCGGTATTGCCGCGGCCGTCTATGGTCTGGGTAAAGCCTGGTATGACGGTCAGAAGGAGGGGGAAGAATTTAACCGCCAGTTGTCGCTGACGGGGCATTATGCCGGAGTCACTGCCGGGCAGCTGTGGACGCTCAGTCGTGCTATTTCCGGGAATGGTATCACGCAACATGCTGCAGCCGGTGCGCTGGCTCAGGTGGTGGGGAGTGGTGCATTTCGTGGAAACGATATCGGTATGGTGGCGAGAGCTGCCGCACAGATGGAGCGATCGGTTGGCCAGTCGGTCAGCGATACCATAAATCAGTTTAAGCGGCTGAAGGATGATCCTGTAAATGCCGCGAAGGCTCTGGACAATGAGCTGCATTTTCTTACTGCCACTCAGCTTGAGCAGATACGCGTCCTTGGGGAGCAGGGGCGGTCCAGTGATGCTGCACGGATAGCCATGTCTGCACTGGCAGAGGAAACCGGTCGGCGTACTGCGGATATTGATAATAACCTCAATGCGCTTGGCAGTACGCTGAAGTATCTGTCTGATTTGTGGAGTCGTTTCTGGGATGCGGCCATGAATATTGGTCGTGAAGACTCGCTGGATGAACAGATTGCCGCTTTACAGGAGAAAGTGTCGCGGGCGAAAAGACTCCCCTGGACGGCATCATCTTCTCAGGTTGAATACGATCAGCAGCGTCTTAACGATCTTCAGGAGAAAAAACGCCAGAAGGATTTGCAGGATGCAAAAGAGCAGGCAGAGCGGAATTATCAGGAGCAACAGAAACGCCGTAATGCTGAAAATGCTGCACTGAACCGGATGAATGAAACGGAAGCAGCACGACATCAGCGTGAAATTGCGCGTATTAATGCCATGCAGTACGCCGATCAGGCTGTCAGGGATGCGGCGATACAACGTGAAAATGAACGTTACGAGAAAGCCCTGGCATCCGGTAAGAAAAAAACACGCGAAACCCGTAATGATGAGGCCACCCGGTTATTGCTGCAGTACAGTCAGCAACAGGCACAGGTGGAAGGACAGATTGCTGCTGCCAGACAGTCAGCAGGCATTGCCACGGAAAGGATGACAGAAGCGCATAAACAGCTTCTGGCTCTGCAGCAGCGCATCAGCGACCTGGACGGGAAAAAACTGACGGCAGATGAAAAGAGTGTGCTGGCCCGTAAAGATGAACTGATTCAGGCACTGACGCTGCTGGATGTAAAACAGCAGGAGCTTCAGAAACAGACGGCACTCAACGAGCTGAAGAAAAAAACAATTCAGCTGACCAGTCAACTGGCTGAAGAAGAGCGCGCTCAGCGTCAGCAACATGACCTGGATATCGCCACGGTGGGTATGGGTGATCAGCAGCGACAGCGATATCAGGTACAACTGAGTCTTCGCCAGAAATACCAGCAACAGCTGGAGCAGTTGAGGCGGGATAGTGAGCAGAAAGGGACATATAACACGGATGACTACAGAAAGGCCGAGCAGGCGCTGACGGAGAGCCTGAACCGACAACTGAATGAGAATCGCCGTTACTGGCAACAGCTTGAAGTTGTGCAGGGTAACTGGAAAAACGGAGTCCTGCGTGCATTTCAGGATTTTACCGTGGATGCAGATAATACGGCAGAAACAGCAGAACAGGTGTTCTCGTCAGCCTTCAGCAACATGGGAAATGGCCTGGCAACTTTTGTCACTACCGGCAAACTCAATTTCAAATCTTTCACCTCTTCTGTGCTGTCAGATATGGCGAAAATCCTGGCGCAGGCAACCATGATGAAATCGATAAAAGGGATTGGCAGTGTACTGGGATTTGATCTCAGCAGCCTTTCCCTGAATGCCAATGGGGGGATTTATCAGTCTGCTGATTTGAGTCGTTACAGTGGCACGGTGGTTAACCGTCCGACGTTTTTTGCTTTTGCAAAAGGCGCGGGTGTGATGGGGGAAGCTGGACCTGAAGCCATTCTGCCACTGCGTCGTGGTGCTGACGGTAAGCTGGGGGTTGTGGCGGATATTGGTGGTTCAGGTATGGCGATGTTTGCCCCGCAGTACAACATCGAGATCAATAACGATGGCACGAACGGGCAGATAGGTCCGGCTGCCCTGAAGGTGGTTTATGACCTTGGGAAAAAAGCGGCAGCGGACTTTATGCAACAGCAGGCCCGTGATGGTGGTCGGTTAAGTGGAGCATATCGGTAATGGAGACGTTTCACTGGAAAGTGCGCCCGGATATGAATGTGGTATCAGAGCCGAAAGTGGTGACAGTGAAGCTGGGCGATGGTTATGAACAGCGTCGTGCGGCGGGACTGAATAACCAGTTGTCGACTTACAGCGTGACGATACGTGTTCGTAAATGTGAACACCCATCTTTAAAAGCCTTTCTGGAACGGCACGGTGGCGTCCGCGCATTTCAGTGGACGCCACCTTATGACTGGAAGCCGATCAGGGTGGTTTGTCGTAAATGGTCGGCAAGCGTGGGGGCGTTGTGGGTAACCATAACGGCAGATTTTGAACAGGTCGTGGCATAGGAGTCTCTGATGCAGGATATTCCACAGGAAACACATCATGAGACGACACGCCTCACTCAGTCAGCCCAGGTGGTGCTCTGGGAAATCGATCTGACAGTGGTCGGTGGAGAACGTTATTTTTTCTGTAATGAGCAGAACGAAAAAGGTGAGCCGGTCACCTGGCAGGGGCGACAGTATCAGGCGTATCCCATTCAGGGGACGGGATTTGAACTGAACGGCAAGGGCAGTGCTGCCCGTCCGACACTGACGGTTTCTAACCTGCACGGCATGGTCACCGGGATGGCGGAAGACCTGCAGAGTCTGGTCAGAGGAACGGTGGTCCGGCGTAAGGTTTATGCCCGTTTTCTGGATGCGGTGAACTTCGTCAACGGAAACAGTGACGCCGATCCGGAGCAGGAGGTGATCAGCCGCTGGCGCATCGAGCAGTGCAGCGAACTGAGCGCGGTGAGTGCCTCTTTTGTACTGTCCACGCCGACGGAAACGGACGGTGCCGTTTTTCCGGGACGTATCATGCTGGCCAACACCTGCACCTGGACCTATCGCGGTGATGAGTGCGGTTATCACGGTCCGGCGGTCGCGGATGAATATGATCAGCCGACGTCCGATATCACGAAGGATAAATGCAGCAAATGCCTGAGCGGCTGTAAGTTTCGCAATAACGTCGGCAACTTTGGCGGCTTCCTTTCCATTAACAAACTTTCGCAGTGAATCCCATGACAGAGACAGAATCAGCGATTCTGGCGCACGCCCGGCGATGTGCGCCAGCGGAGTCGTGCGGCTTCGTGGTGAGAACACCGGAGGGGGAAAGATATTTTCCCTGCGTGAATATCTCCGGTGAGCCGGAGGAGTATTTCCGGATGTCGCCGGAGGACTGGCTGCGGGCAGAGATGCAGGGTGAGATTGTGGCGCTGGTCCACAGCCACCCCGGTGGTCTGCCCTGGCTGAGTGAGACCGACCGGCGGCTGCAAGTGCAGAGTGATTTGCCGTGGTGGCTGGTTTGCCGGGGGGCGATTCACAAGTTCCGCTGTGTGCCACATCTTTCCGGGCGGCGCTTTGAGCACGGGGTGACGGACTGTTACACGCTGTTCCGGGATGCTTACCATCTGGCGGGGATTGAGATGCCGGATTTTCATCGCGGGGATGACTGGTGGCGTAACGGTCAGAATCTCTATCTGGATAATCTGGAGGCCACAGGGCTGTATCAGGTGCCGTTGTCAGCGGCGCAGCCGGGCGATGTGCTGCTGTGCTGTTTTGGTTCATCGGTGCCGAATCATGCCGCCATTTACTGTGGTGACAGCGAGCTGCTGCACCATATTCCTGAACAACTGAGCAAACGAGAGAGGTACACCGACAAATGGCAGCGACGCACACACTCCCTCTGGCGTCACCGGGTATGGCACGCATCTGCCTTTACGGGGATTTACAACGATTTGGCCGCCGCATCGACCTTCGAGTGAAAACGGGGTCCGAAGCCATCCGGGCGCTGGCCATGCAGATCCCGGCGTTTCGTCAGAAACTGAGCGACGGCTGGTACCAGGTACGCATTGCCGGGCGTGATGCAGGTGAAACCGAATTGTCTGCCCGTCTTAATGAGCCGCTGGCAAATGGTGCCGTGATCCACATCGTGCCGCGTCTGGCGGGAGCTAAAAGTGGCGGTGTGTTTCAGGTGGTGCTGGGGGCGGCGCTGATTGCGGTGGCATGGTGGAACCCTGTGGGCTGGCTGGGTGCCGCGGCTGTATCGGGCATGTATGCGGCAGGGGCCAGTATGATCCTAGGCGGAGTGGCGCAGATGCTGGCACCGAAAGCCAGGACGCTCACGGCAGCAAGTACAGATAACGGCAAACAGAACACCTATTTCTCCTCACTGGATAACATGGTTGCCCAGGGCAATGTTCTGCCTGTTCTGTACGGGGAAATGCGCGTGGGGTCACGCGTGGTTTCTCAGGAGATCAGCACGGCAGACGAAGGGGACGGTGGTCAGGTTGTGGTGATTGGTCGCTGATGCAAAATGTTTTATGTGAAACCGCCTGCGGGCGGTTTTGTCGTTTATGGAGCGTGAGGAATGGGTAAAGGCAGCAGTAAGGGGCATACCCCGCGCGAAGCGAAGGACAACCTGAAGTCCACGCAGTTGCTGAGTGTGATCGATGCCATCAGCGAAGGGCCGGTTGAAGGTCCGGTGGAGGGATTAAAAAGTGTGCTGCTGAACAGTACGCCGGTGCTGGACACTGAGGGGAATACCAACATCTCCGGCGTCACGGTGGTGTTCCGGGCCGGTGAGCAGGAGCAGTCACCGCCGGAGGGATTTGAATCCTCCGGCTCCGAGACGGTGCTGGGTACGGAAGTGAAATATGACACGCCGATCACCCGGACCATCACGTCGGCAAACATCGACCGTCTGCGCTTTACCTTCGGTGTACAGGCACTGGTGGAAACCACCTCAAAGGGAGACAGGAATCCGTCGGAAGTCCGCCTGCTGGTTCAGATACAGCGTAACGGTGGCTGGGTGACGGAAAAAGACATCACCATTAAGGGCAAAACCACCTCGCAGTATCTGGCCTCGGTGGTGGTGGATAACCTGCCGCCGCGCCCGTTCAATATCCGGATGCGCAGGATGACGCCGGACAGCACCACAGACCAGCTGCAGAACAAAACGCTCTGGTCGTCATACACCGAAATTATCGATGTGAAACAGTGCTACCCGAACACGGCACTGGTCGGCGTGCAGGTGGACTCGGAGCAGTTCGGCAGCCAGCAGGTGAGCCGTAATTATCATCTGCGCGGGCGTATTCTGCAGGTGCCGTCGAATTATAACCCGCAGACGCGGCAATACAGCGGTATCTGGGACGGAACGTTTAAACCGGCATACAGCAACAACATGGCCTGGTGTCTGTGGGATATGCTGACCCATCCACGCTACGGCATGGGGAAACGTCTTGGTGCGGCGGATGTGGACAAATGGGCGCTGTATGTCATCGGCCAGTACTGCGACCAGTCAGTACCGGACGGCTTTGGCGGCACGGAGCCGCGCATCACCTGTAATGCATACCTGACCACACAGCGCAAGGCGTGGGATGTGCTCAGTGATTTCTGCTCGGCGATGCGCTGTATGCCGGTATGGAACGGGCAGACGCTGACGTTCGTGCAGGACCGACCATCAGATAAGGTGTGGACCTATAACCGCAGTAATGTGGTGATGCCGGATGATGGCGCGCCGTTCCGCTACAGCTTCAGCGCCCTGAAGGACCGCCATAATGCCGTTGAGGTGAACTGGATTGACCCGAACAACGGCTGGGAGACGGCGACAGAGCTTGTTGAAGATACGCAGGCCATTGCCCGTTACGGTCGTAATGTCACGAAGATGGATGCCTTTGGCTGTACCAGCCGGGGGCAGGCACACCGCGCCGGGCTGTGGCTGATTAAAACGGAACTGCTGGAGACGCAGACCGTGGATTTCAGCGTGGGTGCTGAAGGGCTTCGCCATGTACCGGGCGATGTCATTGAAATCTGCGATGATGACTATGCCGGTATCAGCACCGGTGGTCGCGTGCTGGCGGTGAACAGCCAGACCCGGACGCTGACGCTCGACCGTGAAATCACGCTGCCATCCTCCGGTACCACGCTGATAAGCCTGGTTGACGGAAGTGGTAATCCGGTCAGCGTGGAGGTTCAGTCCGTCACCGACGGACTTAAGGTGAAAGTGAACCGGGTTCCTGACGGCGTTGCAGAATACAGTGTGTGGGGGCTGAAGTTGCCGACGTTGCGTCAGCGCCTGTTCCGCTGTGTGAGTATCCGTGATAACGATGACGGCACGTATGCCATCACTGCCGTGCAGCATGTACCGGAAAAAGAAGCCATCGTGGATAACGGGGCGCACTTTGACGGCGACCAGAGCGGCACGGTGAATGGTGTCACGCCGCCAGCGGTGCAGCACCTGACCGCCGAAGTCACCGCAGACAGCGGGGAATATCAGGTGCTGGCGCGCTGGGACACGCCGAAGGTGGTGAAGGGCGTGAGCTTCCTGCTCCGTCTGACCGTAACAGCGGATGACGGCAGTGAGCGGCTGGTCAGCACGGCCCGGACGACGGAAACCACATACCGCTTCACGCAACTGGCGCTGGGGAACTACAGGCTGACAGTCCGGGCGGTAAATGCGTGGGGGCAGCAGGGCGATCCGGCGTCGGTATCGTTCCGGATTGCCGCACCGGCAGCACCGTCGAGGATTGAGCTGACGCCGGGCTATTTTCAGATAACCGCCACGCCGCATCTTGCCGTTTATGACCCGACGGTACAGTTTGAGTTCTGGTTCTCGGAAAAGCGGATTACCGATATCAGGCAGGTTGAAACCACAGCCCGCTATCTTGGTACGGCGCTGTACTGGATAGCCGCCAGTATCAATATCAAACCGGGCCATGATTATTACTTTTATATCCGCAGTGTGAACACCGTTGGCAAATCGGCATTCGTGGAGGGCGTCGGTCGGGCGAGCGATGATGCGGAAGGTTACCTGGATTTTTTCAAAGGCAAGATAACCGAATCCCATCTCGGTAAAGAGCTGCTGGAAAAAGTTGATTTGACGGAGGATAACGCCAGCAGACTGGATGAGTTTTCGAAAGAGTGGAAGGACGCTAACGATAAATGGAATGCCATGTGGGGCGTCAAAATTGAGCAGACCAAAGACGGCAAACATTATGTCGCGGGTATTGGCCTCAGCATGGAGGACACGGAGGAAGGCAAGCTGAGCCAGTTTCTGGTTGCCGCTAACCGTATCGCGTTTATTGACCCGGCAAACGGGAATGAAACGCCGATGTTTGTGGCGCAGGGCAACCAGATATTCATGAACGACGTGTTCCTGAAGCGCCTGACAGCCCCCACCATTACCAGCGGTGGCAGTCCTCCGGTATTTTCCCTGACATCAGACGGAAAGCTGACCGCTAAAAATGCGGATATCAGTGGCAGAGTGAATGCGAACGCCGGGACGCTCAACAATGTCACGGTAAATGAAAACTGTACGATTAAGGGCATGCTGGAGGCGACTCAGGTCAGAGGTGACTTCGTTAAAGCTGTATCCAAATCATTCCCGAAACAGGCTGGTACGTGGGGTAATACGGAAACACCAAACGGGACGGTTACAGTCACCATCAGCGATGATCATAACTTTGACCGTCAAATCATTATTCCGCCCATTATCTTTAACGGAATAGCGTATAGCGATCCGGGAAGTGGTAATAACCCGGGAGGTACAAGATACACGGGTTATGGTTTTGAAGTTCGCAAAAACGGTGTATTAATCGCATCCAGAGAAACTAAAGGGGCCATTCCCGGTAGTTACAGTGCAGTTATTGATATGCCTAGTGGTGGTGGTAGCGTCACTCTGGAGTTTAAGATTTTCCAGAAAGGCAATCAGGGGGCAGGGAATATCACCGACTGTACGGTGATTGTGACCAAAAAAGCGGCTTCCGGTATCAGTATTCGTTGAAATATTTATAACCCCAATAAAGGGCGTCAGGAATGACGCCTTTTTTATTGCAGAAAAGCGAGAGGTAATTATGCGTAAACTTTATGCAGCCATTTTGTCCGCAGCTATTTGTCTGGCCGTATCCGGTGCGTCTGCATGGGCATCTGAACATCAGTCCACGCTGAGCGCGGGGTATCTTCATGCCTCGACGAACGTTCCCGGCAGCGATGATCTGAACGGGATTAACGTGAAATACCGTTATGAGTTTACGGACACACTGGGGCTGGTGACGTCATTCAGCTATGCAGGAGACAAGAATCGCCAGCTGACCCGTTACAGCGATATCCGCTGGCATGAAGATTCCGTGCGTAACCGCTGGTTCAGCGTGATGGCGGGGCCGTCTGTGCGCGTGAATGAATGGTTCAGCGCGTATGCGATGGCGGGTGTGTCTTACAGCCGTGTGTCGACTTTCTCCGGGGATTATCTCCGCGTAACTGACAACAAGGGGAAAACGCACGACGTGCTGACCGGAAGTGATGACGGTCGCCACAGCAACACGTCTCTGGCGTGGGGAGCTGGCGTGCAGTTTAACCCGACCGAATCCGTGGCCATTGATATTGCTTATGAAGGCTCCGGCAGTGGCGACTGGCGCACTGACGGTTTCATCGTGGGTGTCGGTTATAAATTCTGATTAGCCAGGTAACACAGTGTTATGACAGCCCGCCGGTTCAGGCGGGCTTTTTTGTGGGGTGAATATGGCAGTAAAGATTTCAGGTGTACTGAAAGACGGCACAGGAAAACCGGTACAGAACTGCACAATCCAGCTGAAAGCAAAACGTAACAGTACCACGGTGGTGGTGAACACGCTGGCCTCAGAAAATCCGGATGAAGCCGGGCGTTACAGCATGGACGTTGAGTACGGTCAGTACAGCGTTATTCTGTTGGTGGAAGGCTTCCCGCCGTCACATGCCGGGACCATCACCGTGTATGAAGATTCCCGACCCGGTACGCTGAATGATTTTCTCGGTGCCATGACGGAGGATGATGCCCGTCCTGAGGCACTGCGCCGTTTTGAACTGATGGTGGAAGAGGTGGCGCGTAACGCGTCCGCGGTGGCACAGAACACGGCAGCCGCGAAGAAGTCAGCCAGCGATGCCAGCACATCAGCCCGTGAGGCGGCAACCCATTCGACTGATGCTGCAGGCTCAGCACGCGCAGCCAGCACGTCAGCCGGACAGGCCGCTTCGTCGGCTCAGTCAGCGTCTTCCAGCGCAGGAACGGCATCAACAAAGGCCACTGAAGCGGAAAAAAGTGCTGCCGCTGCAGAGTCCTCAAAAAGCGCGGCGGCCACCAGTGCCGGTGCGGCGAAAACGTCAGAAACGAATGCGGCAGCGTCACAACAATCAGCAGCCACTTCTGCATCCACCGCGACTACGAAAGCGTCAGAAGCTGCCACCTCAGCCCGGGATGCGGCGGCCTCAAAAGAGGCAGCGAAATCATCAGAAACGAACGCATCCTCGAGCGCCAGTAGCGCAGCTTCCTCGGCAACGGCGGCAGGAAATTCCGCGAAGGCGGCAAAAACGTCCGAGACGAACGCCAGGTCTTCTGAGACGGCAGCGGGACAGAGCGCCTCAGCTGCGGCAGGCTCAAAAACAGCGGCTGCATCATCTGCCAGCGCCGCGTCAACAAGTGCCGGGCAGGCCTCAGCCAGTGCCACCGCCGCCGGAAAATCGGCAGAAAGCGCCGCATCATCCGCTTCAACAGCCACAACGAAGGCTGGCGAAGCCACTGAACAGGCCAGCGCAGCAGCGAGTTCTGCTTCCGCAGCGAAGACATCCGAAACGAACGCGAAAGCGTCGGAAACCAGCGCAGAATCCTCAAAAACGGCTGCCGCATCGTCAGCCAGTTCGGCGGCGTCATCGGCATCATCGGCGTCTGCTTCAAAAGATGAGGCGACCAGACAGGCGTCAGCAGCGAAGAGCAGCGCCACGACGGCATCCACGAAGGCGACAGAGGCAGCTGGCAGTGCGACGGCGGCAGCTCAGAGCAAAAGTACGGCGGAATCCGCGGCAACGCGCGCCGAGACAGCAGCTAAACGGGCAGAGGATATTGCATCCGCCGTGGCGCTTGAGGATGCGAGCACGACGAAAAAGGGGATAGTACAGCTCAGCAGTGCGACTAACAGCACTTCCGAGTCACTGGCGGCAACGCCAAAAGCAGTTAAGGCCGCGTATGACCTGGCTAACGGGAAATACACCGCACAGGATGCAACGACAGCACAGAAAGGGATAGTTCAGCTCAGCAGCGCGACCAACAGCACATCTGAAATGCTGGCGGCAACGCCAAAGTCGGTAAAGGCAGCCTATGACCTTGCTAACGGGAAATATACCGCTCAGGACGCTACGACAGCACAAAAAGGAATTGTCCAGCTCAGTAGTGCAACCAACAGCGCATCTGAAACGCTTGCCGCGACACCGAAAGCAGTGAAAGCAGCTAATGATAATGCGAATGGTCGGGTACCTTCTGCCCGTAAGGTGAATGGTAAGGCGCTTTCAGCGGATATAACACTGACGCCGAAAGATATTGGTACGCTTAACTCAACAACAATGTCATTCAGCGGTGGTGCTGGTTGGTTCAAATTAGCAACGGTAACCATGCCACAGGCGAGTTCTGTTGTTTCAATTACGTTGATTGGTGGCGCGGGATTTAACGTGGGGTCACCTCAACAGGCAGGTATATCTGAACTTGTTTTGCGTGCAGGTAATGGTAATCCGAAGGGGATTACTGGTGCTTTATGGCAGCGCACATCGACAGGGTTTACAAATTTTGCCTGGGTCAATACATCTGGTGATACTTACGATATTTACGTTGCAATCGGAAATTATGCGACTGGTGTAAATATTCAATGGGATTATACCAGTAATGCCAGCGTGACGATTCATACGTCACCAGCATATTCTGCTAATAAGCCGGAAGGGTTAACGGACGGTACAGTTTATTCACTCTATACGCCATCAGAGCAGTTTTATCCGCCTGGCGCACCAATCCCGTGGCCATCAGATACCGTTCCGTCTGGTTATGCCCTGATGCAGGGGCAGACTTTTGACAAATCTGCATACCCGAAACTTGCAGCCGCTTATCCGTCAGGCGTGATCCCTGATATGCGTGGCTGGACGATTAAGGGCAAGCCCGCCAGTGGTCGTGCCGTATTGTCTCAGGAACAGGACGGCATTAAATCGCACACCCACAGCGCCAGCGCATCCAGTACGGATTTGGGGACGAAAAACACATCGTCGTTTGATTACGGAACCAAATCCACGAATAACACCGGGGCGCATACCCATAGTATTAGCGGGACTGCAAATAGTGCCGGTGCGCACCAACACAAGAGTTCCGGTGCATTTGGTGGCACGAACACGAGCATTTTCCCTAATGGTTATACCGCGATTTCAAATCTAAGCGCGGGGATTATGAGCACAACAAGCGGTAGTGGCCAGACTCGTAATGCAGGG
>OGJH01000985.1_pt1 | contig 28801 bp, 20 predicted proteins | sample 1572021 | NCBI WGS metagenome assembly OGJH01 (sample SAMEA2582098, study PRJEB24529) | metagenome | biome: Human gut stool | place: China | collected 2011
ATACACTTTTGGCGTATACACGCTTTCCAGGCGTGCCTCTTCAACCACTCGAGCACCTCTCCTTATGAGTTTTCCGCATTTTCAGCTACAAATGTATCCTTTTTTTTCTTTTCCTAAAGCATTATCCCTTTTTTATCTTAAATAAATACTGCAAATTAATATAATTTAAAACCTTTGGAACCTTATTTGACCATTCCGAACACTTTTAGCGCATTTTCGGAAGTGGCTTGTGAAAGGTGCTCCGGGGTGGTCCGATAAATTTCTACCAGTTTCAGGAACGTATCACGCACATTCGCACTTTCATTCCTCTTCCCCCGATTGGGGGCCGGGGTCAGATACGGTGAATCCGTTTCGAGCACAATCCGCTCCAAAGGCACTGTCAGCAAAGTATCCGGCAGTGAGGACTTTTTAAATGTGACCACTCCATTGATTCCCAACATGAAACCGCCAAATTCAAGCAACCGGGCCGCTTCTTCGGCATTTCCGGTGAAACTATGAAAAATACCGGTCAAAGCAGTGTTTTTATAGGGCTCCATTACCTTATATATATAGTCGAATGCCTCCCGCGAATGAACCACGATGGGCAATTTATATTCGAGCGCCCATTCTATCTGTTTCTCAAAAACGTACAGTTGTTCGTTCAGAAAGGTTTTATCCCAATACAAATCAAGCCCAATTTCGCCAATGGCTACAAAGTTATTGGGTGCTTCCAGACGCTCCCGGACGATTGACAGTTCCTGACGGTATGACTCGTTCACCGAGGTAGGATGCAGTCCGATCATCGGATAACAGAAATCCGGATAATCCGCGCAAACCGACAGCATGGGTTCAATCGTCGTACTGTCAATGTTGGGCATATAAATACGCGAAACACCTGCCTGACGTGCACGTTCCATCACCTGCGGCAGGTCATCGGAAAATTCTTCTAAAAAAAGATGGGAATGAGTATCTATTAACATGACAATTCGCTTTCTTCTTTTACTTTTTCGTTGGAGCGGTAGTAATATACCAGCCCATAGTCACGACATTTTTCCAACCGGGCTTCATTGGGGTTCACTTCCTGGAATTTTGTTTCTACCTGATTCCAGATATCCAGAATCAGTTCATCTGCCCGGTCACGCATCGAAGCCAGCTCATCCAGACTCCGGTTGGTGGCGGACTGGTAACTCTTCTGACGTTCGTAGCTATCCAGAAAAATATCATAATGCACTTTTACGCGCGCAATAGTCGGGTTATAAATGGGGATTCCCCCTTGTGAGGTTCTCCGCTGCTCTCCTTCAATGATCTTTCTCCCCCACTCTACCAAAGCTGCTTCGCTTAATAAATCCGGTACCACATTCGCTTCCGGAAGATCATAAAGTTCTTTATGCACCGATTTGATTTCATCGCGAAGCACCGCGAGGTTGAGTACTTGAATAAAATGGGATATATACAGCCGTGCCATCCGCACATTTGCCTGATGCTTGCGACTGGCTCTCGACTGGTTGTCATAACATTGGGTATAGTAAATCTGCGCAGCTTCAAACTTCAGCAGAAAATTACGGGCTTCGAATAATGTTTTCAGTGAGATAGCCAAGTCCCGCACATTATACACGTCACCCTTCTCGACCGCTGCTTTCAGCGCCCGTACTCTGGCTTGATCCGTATTTGGCAATCGTCTGTAAGGCATTTCCCACCAACTTTACTACATTTCCCGATACATCAGTAATTTCACTAAATTCTTAAGTTCTTTCTTCTTCTCTTCTGCAACTGCAACTGCTTCAAGACTCTCCATAGCCAGCGTATAATATTCGCGCATTTTGTTTTCACAAACGCTGCGGATAGTCAACTGATTATAAATCTCCGTCACTGCCGCTATCTTTTCTGCCGGCTGACAGTTGTCTGCATTCAGCCAGCGATTCAGTTCTTCCAGCTGTTCTCCGTTTGCACGTTCCAGTGCTTTGATCAGCATATATGTCTTCTTATTGCAAAGGATGTCTCCACCGATTTTCTTTCCGAACACTTCCGGATCGCCATAAACATCCAGCAAATCATCCTGTAACTGGAATGCAACCCCTATCTGCATACCAAAATTATAAAGATTCTCCGCATCAGCGGCAGACGCTCCTGCCAGAATCGCACCGATCTTCAGACTTGCGGCAAGCAATACAGCCGTTTTCAGACGAATCATTTCAATATATTCGTCTTCCGCCACATCGTTGCGCGACTCAAATTCCATATCCAACTGCTGCCCTTCACAAATTTCCAACGCAGTCAGACTAAACAAATCAATGACTTCTTTCAAATGCTCGGGCGCACAACCGGCTACATACCGGAAAGCCAGTATCAGCATGGTATCACCCGACAAAATAGCTGTGTTATCGTTCCAGACCTTATGCACAGTCGGTTTTCCTCTGCGCATATCCGAACGATCCATCAGATCATCATGCAACAAAGTGTGATTATGATAAACTTCGATACCGGTAGCAGGATCGTAAATTGATGAAACATCTTCCTTATACAAGTTATATGCCATCAGCATCAATACAGGACGAATCCGCTTTCCTCCCAGAGAAAGGATGTATTCGATTGGTTCGTAGAGTCCTTCCGGAGTCCGGGTTATCTGAATTTCAGATAGGTGGTTGTTTATTTTATCAAGTAATTGAGAAGCTGTAAACATGATGAAAACAAAGATTAATGAATAAAAAGAGGCTGCATTCGCAGCCTCTTAAATGTATGAGTGTTACAAATTACTGCAATCTGAACATTACAGGAACTGTAAATTTAACGCGAACCGGTTTACCACGCTGCATACCTGGTTTCCATTTCGGCATCGTGTTGATCACACGGAGAGCTTCTTTATCCAGATACGGGTCTACACTGCGTACAACTTTTGCATCTACGATACTACCGTCTTTGTTAACAACGAACTGTACGATAACACGACCTTGAGTACCATTTTCCTGTGCGATAGTCGGATATTTGATATTTTTAGCCAGATACTGCATCAATGCTGCCTGTCCACCCGGGAAGTCCGGCATGTTTTCTACAACTTCGAAGATAGTCTGTTCTTCCGGCTCTTCCTCAACTACTTGTACCGGTACGTATTTTACTTCCACTTTCGGTGTGTTATCCTCATTAAGGATGGTAGTTGATTCTTCAATATCTGCCTGGTCATCGACAATTTCCAGCAATTCGGCCACCTTCGGTGCCTCGGGTGGTGGTGGGGTCGCTTGTTCAGGGGTTTCGGTAATAGGAATGATTTCCTCTTCAAAAACAACATCAGCTACAGCCTGGCTTGTATCGATTTTCACGTCACGCTGGGTCCATTCGAACGCCACGAACATAAAAGCCAATACCACCACGTAACCGATCAGCAGCCATGTGGATTTCTTTCCTTCCAGGTCTGCCTTGGGTGATTTTTTAACTTCCATAATTTTGTTAATATAATGATTAATAAAAAAAAGTGTCTTCCTATGTGTCTCTGGGCAAATATACTACATTTTCAGATAACCGTCCGTTTCTTTGTATCTTTTTATCCGGCTTTTTAACTTTTTTAATTCTTTCGTACTTGTCTTGCTCCTTTTAACGGCAAAGCTATGGTTGATTTTCAAATTTACCGTATCTTTGGCGGACAAATCAGATGAACTGAATATGAAAAAGATAACAATTGCAATCGATGGCTTTTCCTCTTGTGGAAAAAGCACAATGGCCAAAGATCTTGCCCGCAAAGTGGGTTACATTTACATTGACAGCGGAGCCATGTATCGTGCGGTCACTTTATATAGTATAGAGAACGGGATTTTCAACGGAGACGTGATCGATACGGAGAAACTGAAAAAAGAAATCAAGAACATTCGTATATCTTTCCAGCTGAATAAGGAAACCGGACGTCCCGACACGTATCTGAACGGCGTGAATGTGGAGAATAAAATCCGTTCAATGGAGGTTTCTTCCAAAGTGAGCCCTATCAGTACACTTGACTTCGTACGTGAAGAAATGGTGGCGCAGCAACAGGCAATGGGAAAGGAAAAGGGCATTGTCATGGATGGCCGGGATATAGGAACTACCGTTTTCCCGGATGCGGAACTGAAAATATTTGTAACCGCTACTCCCGAAATCCGTGCTCAACGTCGTTATGACGAGCTGAAAGCAAAAGGACAGGAAGCCAGCTTCGACGAAATTCTGGAAAACGTGAAACAACGGGATTATATCGACCAGAACCGGGAAGTAAGTCCACTTCGCAAAGCTGAAGATGCTCTGCTTCTGGATAACACCCACTTATCGATTGAAGAGCAAAAGGAATGGCTTTTCGGACAATTTAATAAGGTAAGTAAATAGTTTGCTTTATGATCAAGGTAGAGATAGACGAAGGTTCCGGCTTCTGCTTTGGTGTGGTGACAGCCATTCATAAGGCAGAAGAGGAGTTGGCAAAGGGAGAGACTCTCTATTGTCTCGGAGATATTGTACACAATAGCCGGGAAGTGGAAAGGCTTAAAACGATGGGATTAATCACGATCAACCGGGAAGAATTCAAGCAACTGAAGAATGCCAAAGTATTGCTTCGCGCACACGGAGAGCCACCGGAAACTTACATGATTGCCCGTGAAAATAATATAGAAATTATCGATGCGACCTGTCCGGTAGTATTACGTTTGCAAAAACGCATCAGACAAGGGTATCTGACAGACAGTGACAAAGAAAAACAAATTGTCATATACGGCAAAAGCGGTCATGCTGAAGTGCTGGGATTGGTGGGTCAAACAGATGGAAAAGCAATTGTCATCGAAAAGGCAGAAGAAGCCAAAAAGTTGGATTTAAACAAAAGCATCCGTCTTTTCTCACAGACTACCAAGTCACTGGACGAGTTTCAGGAAATCGTGGAATACTTCAAACAACATATTTCACCGAAGGCGACTTTCGAATATTACGATACTATCTGTCGTCAGGTTGCCAACCGGATGCCTAAGCTCCGGGAATTTGCGGCTACACACGATTTGATATTTTTCGTCAGCGGCAAAAAGAGTTCAAACGGAAAAATGCTGTTCGAAGAATGTTTGAAGGTGAATACCAATTCACATTTGATAGATAACGAGAAAGAAATAGATCCTTCTCTCCTTCAAAACGTAAATTCAATTGGCGTATGTGGTGCGACTTCTACTCCTAAATGGTTGATGGAGAAGATTTACAATCACATTCGGACGCTCATCAAAGAATAACAGCTTTATTCTGACAAAGAATAATAGCAAAGCAACATAAGGAAACGGCAAAGTAACATGAACGAATAAAAGGAAAGCGGAAAAAGGTCATTTGAACATTTTTAATGTTTTCTTCTTACGAAAAAAAACTTCATAACCACTGCTTTCAACTTTTTGTTGTACATTTGCCGCGTCAAACTAATTAATGAGAGATTGTTATATGGGAACAGTTAAGTGTATCGGAATTTTGACCTCCGGAGGTGATGCTCCGGGAATGAACGCTGCTATACGTGCAGTGACACGTGCAGCCATCTACAATGGATTGCAAGTTAAAGGTATATACAGAGGATATAAAGGTCTGGTTACAGGTGAAATCAAAGAATTCAAGAGTCAGAATGTGAGTAATATCATCCAGTTGGGTGGTACTATCCTGAAAACAGCACGTTGTAAGGAGTTCACGACTCCGGAAGGTCGTCAGTTGGCTTATGACAACATGAAAAAAGAAGGCATCGATGCTTTGGTTATCATTGGTGGAGACGGCTCACTGACAGGTGCGCGTATCTTTGCACAGGAATTTGATGTTCCATGTATCGGACTGCCGGGAACTATTGACAACGACCTTTATGGTACAGATACGACCATCGGATATGATACTGCATTGAATACCATATTGGATGCCGTAGATAAGATTCGCGACACAGCCACTTCACATGAACGTTTGTTCTTCGTTGAAGTTATGGGACGTGATGCCGGTTTCCTTGCGTTGAACGGAGCTATCGCTTCGGGTGCGGAAGCTGCCATTATTCCGGAATTCAGTACGGAAGTCGACCAACTGGAAGAGTTTATCAAAAACGGATTCCGCAAATCAAAAAACAGTAGCATTGTATTGGTAGCCGAAAGCGAACTGACAGGAGGAGCCATGCATTATGCCGAACGTGTGAAAAACGAATATCCGCAATATGATGTACGTGTGACGATTTTAGGTCACCTGCAACGTGGTGGTAGCCCTACCGCTCACGACCGTATCCTGGCAAGCCGCCTTGGTGCTGCTGCTATCGATGCTATTATGGAAGATCAACGTAATGTTATGATCGGAATCGAACACGACGAAATCGTCTACGTACCGTTCAGCAAGGCTATTAAGAATGACAAACCTATCAAGAGAGATCTTGTTACTGTATTGAAAGAGCTTTCGATCTAATTTTTTTATTCTAAAGAGTTTATTTTTACTGATATATGACGACAAAGAGCGGTGAATGATGGGATAACCCCATTTATTCACTGCTCTTTTATTTATATAATGCGGTATAGAGATGAACTACAACTACATCACCGAGCACATTCACATATATTAATTTAGCGGTTCTTATTGTCAGACCATTATTTCATGATTTACCCTCCCGTATATCCTATCCGCCCAGTTTTACTTACCTTTCGTGACAGATCCCCATTAAACAAGCATTATACAGCCGTTATACTTCTATTATCCGGTAAGCATTGTTCAATCAAGATGCCGGTATTGGTAGTTCACCACGGCCGTGGTAAGTATTCGTCACGGCCGTGGTAGCATCTCACCACAGCCATGAAGAGATCTCACCACGGCCGTGACGAACTACCAATAGCGGCATCTTAACATAACTATACCGGCATCCCAACGCAACTATACCGGCTACTCTCGTTATAAAACCTCACTTAATCAACCTTAAAACAAGCTACTTGATAAGAAGTCAAGCCTGACAATAAAAGTTCATATATTTTATTGTCAGGATATTATCAGCATCTATTGTCAGGATATATAAAATTGATATTCAACAACTTAAATACTATCCTGACAGATTGACGATAAAAAGAGTACAAATCATGATGTATTACCTAAACAAAACCATATGGTTTGCTCATAGCGCTATAGAAATGGGCAAAAGATGTTATTGCTGGCAATAATCTACCATTATGCAGCTTCTATTTCTTCGTACCTATATTATTTTAGATTGCCTGATGAATTTCCTTATCCATAAATAATAACCGGTCAGTGGTAATGCAGCTCCAATCAAAGCAGCAATAAAAGCAAGTATGCGGGTAAACATCCCTCCCCAATTGCCGACATGTACCGAATAAATCCAGCCGCGAATTTTTCCTGACTTGTCTTGATGTTGATAAAGACTTGTTTCCGTAAATTCACCAGTATCTGTATTGAAAGAATAACGGTCAGACGCACGCTGATTTCCGAAGCGGTCGAAAGACACACTTGCCGTACCAGAAGAAACACTAATTTGCTTATATTCCGGATTTTGATGCTTTAACTTATCATACACTTCCTGCCAACAAGCGAATGGCGAAGCCGCAGAATACCGATCACTATGATTGCTTTCCGAACCCTCTCTTTTATCAGCACTTCGCCTACCATTTCCTCCCCCTTTCTTTTCCTGATTAGCCAGTCCGGTATTTCCTTTATGCTCATTATGCTTCTGTTCATTTCCATGGGAAGCCCGTTGTTGTACCTCTACCCCGAAAACTTTATAAAAAGCCGTCCGGTACCATGGAAAAGACCATGTCAATCCCGTCAGCGCCATAGCTAACAAAAAGATCAGAGCATACATTCCACCTGCCACATGTAAGTCATACCAGAATCTTTTCCAGCCTTTTGTTGCCGATATCTTCAGACTGTTTTTCAGTGCCCTACGTGTACGGGGCCACCAAATGACAATACCAGAGACCAGTACCACCACAAATAGCAGTGTACTGACACCTACAATCATCTTTCCCCAAAATATTCCTTCATTTCCCGGATTCATACTATCCAACAGCCAACGATGCATCCGGAACATAAACATAAAAAAGCCGCTGCGTTCTTTTTTACCTTTTATTTCACCCGTATACTGGTCTACATATAAAGAGGCACGGCGTGGTTTGGAAAGACTGACCTGATAAGCCCGTTCGGGATCAGAAGAAATACTGACACCGGTCACAGAGATACTATCCGGCAATGCAGATGCCACTTTTTCAAGTAACTTTCCGATAGAAACAGGTTCTTCCTTCACCGTTTCCACGTAGCAAAGATCGCGACAAGACAGTTCATTCACTTCATCCTCGAATACCAGCATCGCACCGGAAAAACAGATCAGAGTGATTATCAGCCCGAAAGGGATGGAAAGCCACAAATGTATCTTTCTGAATATTTTCTTCATGTTTTCATTATCATTCTTGAAAAGCCTGCAAAGCTTTCCGCTCGGCAGGCTTTCATCTTTAAAAACTATTTTCTACTAAACCGGTATTTATTTGGAAAGATATTCCATCTTACCTACCGTAGTAATGGCATCAGCATTTACCGTCAGACCTTTGACTGCTTTACCCGTCTTTGCATCAATCTTATAGAAAGCCGGTTTTTCGCCGGTAGTCACAGTAACCGCCATATAAGCATAACCATTTTCTCCATAAGGCTCACCGCCAAACTTACCATCAGCCGGCAAACCTGTAACGGGTATAATTGTTTCATCTTCTGCCTTGAACACCGCCAATTCACTGACATCGGCATCTTTACCATTCTGAATCATATCTTCCGCACCGTTTTTATACAACTGGAGCAGGAAATAATCTTCAGAAATATGCCAGCAACGGAAAATCGGATGACGAGTTCCTATTTCCTCAAAGTTCACATAATAATCCGGATCGAAAGCAGTTGTGCTTGCTTTGATGCGCATCACACCGGAAGGTTTCTGCCCCGTTACCTTTTTCAAATCGGCAGACGAAACAGCCGTACGTCCATATCCGGGAGAGAATACATACACATCGCCATTATCAGCAGCCCAGATAGTCTGATAATATTGTGAACGCATACGGCCACATGCATAACCTATTTTATCTGTCGTAGCAATCACCGGTGTCTCGTTGAAATTAGTACCACTATAAATTGCGACATAAGCATGATCGGGATATTGTGTAGAGGGAATGACACCAGCCGTATAGGCACCGCTGCCGCTACCGCCATCAGTTTTAGTCACAAGTTCCTGATCCGTCACTTTGTCCGGCCACTGTTTAATACCGTATTTACTCATACCCATCGGAATCACCGACGTATAAATCTTGTTGTTGGCTTCAACCAAACCTGCCCATGAAACTTTTTCACCGTTACCCAAGAAATTTTCGGCAAGCAATGTACCTTCTTCCTGGGAACCATCCGTCGCATCCAGATAGTTAAACAATAAAGCTTGAGCCACATTCTGGTCCTCATCCGTTATATTCGAATCTCCGGTAGAAACGGTCACTACTTTATTTCCCCAGGTTCCATAAGATGTGATACGGTTATAAGTATAGGTATATTTTTCTTTCATTTTACCATCGGTACCCAGATAATAAGAAGCTCCCGTACCCGCTCCGCCTTTATTATAAACTAAGGCAAAAACATAATCCAATCCTTTATACACCCAATATGTACCGCCAATCACTTCGGTTCCATTCCCCTGGGTCGACACCGTTCCCTCATCCAAAGAATTGGCCACCACCAGATAACTGGCTTCACCGGATGTGGCAGCAACCACATAGGCCGTATTTCCATCGATCGCAGGATTATCTACCGGATTATTATCATCATCGCAAGATGCGACAAACACACCGCTACTCAAACAAAAAGCTGTAGCAAAAGCCTGTAATAAAAACTTCTTCATATATTCTTTATTATTGATTTATACTAAAAACTTACTCTACCTATTTACCGAAAAATACCCTGAACTTTCCATAGAATGCCCGCCCCGCTTTTTGCAGACTAAAATTGTCGAATAACCGGGCATCTGTGAAATTCCGACATTCAAATGATACATTATAACGTCCGTGTTTCATTGTATAGGACAAAGACAGATTATGAGAGAATTGTTCCGGCACTATATTTTTTGATTCTTTATCTCCCAGATTCTCCCAATAAAGAGGGAAATCATGTTGCCAGTAGCTATCATACCCTATGCTCAATACATTTCCCTTGACAAACAAGTCGTTCCAATAGAAATTAGCGTTGATATTGGCATAACGATAGGGAAGATTCGGCATGCGCACCTTATAGTGCATACTTTCCTGCAAAGAAGAGCCTGCCAGATATTTCTCATAATCGCGGGTATCAATACTATTGAATGTTCCTCCTATATCAAACCAACGTGAAAAGCTATACAGTAATGACAGATTATATCCTTTCGTTTTCACATGACCGTGGTTCTCATAATACCCGTAACTGGTTCCTCCCAGCACATCTAATCCTCTTTTTATGTAATCTTTCGTATCCCGATAGATCAGACCGGCCTCGGCATACAGTCCGTGCCTGCCAAACTGGTGATTATAACTGAAACTCAAATTGACATTGTCACTCTTCTCCGGTTTCAGGTTTATTTTGCCGGCTTCAAGGTCTTCATCTCCAAACAGCTCGTCTGTCGTAGGAAGCCGGAAAGCCTTCTCATACGAAAGTTTCACCTGCAGGTCCTTCCATAGAAAATACGTACCCGCTGCACCATATCCGAGGGAACTTGCCGTATTAGACAGGTTGATATAGTTACCTATACCATCTGTGTTTTGTGACACCGGTCCCTTGTTGTATTGCCGGTAGTACTTGGCAAATGCAGAAACATTCCACTTTTCCGATGGCATCAGACGATAAGAAAGTCCGCTGACATTCTTACGTGTAATCTTAGGTATAGTGAAATCCGTAAATTTGGAAGAAGAGCCTACCGTAGAACGACTTGTACGTTCAAAATCACTAATCACATGGCTGAAAGTAAATGTATGCGCCTGTCCGATATGATAATTCATCTTCAGTGTTCCATTCCAGTTTTTATTTTTAGATTCACTGTTCTGATAAGATTGTTCTCCCCGACTGCCCTTTTCATAGAAATCTCCTCGCCAGTTGTAAGCCCGGGAAGCCGTATCTACATTGTTGGTGATATTATGATTATAGTTGGCAGTAAATAGTAAATCCAGATTCTTGACGAACAAGTTCTTTTTATAGTACTCCAATGAAGGAACCAACGAATGTCCCTTGCGAAATTTCTCACCGAACACGACATCTTGATAAACGCCTGTCTGTATTTCTTTATAAAAATGAGAATAATTAAAACTCAATGCCAGTCTGTCCGCCCATTTCTTTCCCACCAGACCGATTTTTCCGATCACCGCTTCATTATGGTACTGATCGTTAAAACGCTTCAGATGATAAATTTTGCTTTTGTCAAGTGGCGGAAAACGTACGCTGCCGTCTTCCCGAATCTCAAACTCGCGTACATAAGTGTCCACATAATAATCATTGTCCGAGAAATTCTGGAAAGCATTGACTTCATACATGAAACCGTTCTTGAATGTTTGTCCGAAACGCGCGTATGACTTATGAGTATTAAATGACCCGTAAGAATAGGAAGCGTCCATAAACCATTTTCCGGGCTGCTTGTTGGTAACGATATTCACAACGCCTCCGATGGCATCTGTTCCGAATCCTACCGGAACCACTCCTTTATACACCTCAATACGGTCTGCGAAATTAATAGGTACATTATTCAAATCGAATGCAGCACCGGCTCCCTCCTGTGGTATGCCATCAATGAATATTTTCACATGTTTCCCGCTGAAACCATCAATATACAATTGCATATCCGATCCTACTCCACCTGATTCACGGAGCTTTACACCCGGCACTTTAGTCAGTGCGCCCGCCAAGGTCTGCGTACTGTTATGCAGTTTCTTCGCATCAATAGCTACCGCATTAAAAGCAGATTTATTCACACGACCGACACCGGATGTCGTAACTACCACCTCTCCCAACTCTTTTACTGCCGGAGCAATGGTGATATTTACCTTTATTCTCTCTCCCTTGCCCAGTTTGACTTTCTTTTCTACGGTCTGATAGCCGATAGCTGAAACGACCAGGGTATATTCACCTGCCGTAGTTTTCAAATGATAAATACCCTTTTCATCCGTATAGCAACCGTGATTGGTTCCTTTCAGATAGACCGTTGCAAAATCCACGACTTCCTTTTCTGTAGACATCACTCTACCCGAAATCAAACTGTTACGATGATGCCCACGTTGTGAATATGCTGATACGGAAAACAAGAACACTAGAAAAACCAGAAAATACTTATTACTCATCTCCTTTTTACCTTTTTACTTTATACCTTTTCATTGCTCTAAAAGCGATGCAAAGGTAAGTAGAAAGAAAAGTGCAAAACAATCCCTATCTTTCGGTAAAAATAAGACAATATAAAAGAGATATATAGATATGCGCAATACCTATATATAAGTAAATACTACTTCAGCCAGCTCGCCAACGCACGTTCCGTCACCTCCCACAACTGCTCTTTCTGCACATGATTCATGTATTTATCAGATAAGTTTTTCCGGTGGTTATTGACATACAGTTGTCCTGTCACGCCTGCTTCCTTTTCATTCAACAATAAACTGACTGCCGTAGAAGCCCCTTTCTTCGGTTTGCGGATAAAAGGACGGAAAAAAATATCCGTCAACGGATCGAACCACTTATGCATCGTAATGATATTAGTAGAAACAATTCCCGGATCAGCGGCATTGACGGTGATTCCTTTCTCACTAAGTTGCTTGGAGAGTTCGAAAGTAAATAGTAACAAAGCCAGTTTGGTGTTACTGTAAACTGGAATTCTCCAAAAACGCCCCGTTTTTCCTCTATGAAAGAAATCGGGAAAATCGAGTTTACCGATTGCGTATGTACAAGAAACCATATTGACGATACGCGCTCCACACACCATCAGCGGAACCAATTTCCGGGTAAGCAGATAAGGTCCCATATAGTTCACACTTACCGTTCGCTCAAATCCATCAGAAGTAGTGTGAAAGCCTGTCTCCATCGTTCCGGCGTTATTCATTAACAGAGCAATGGAGAGGTTTCTTTCCAATATCCGGTTGGCAAAAGAAACTACCGATTGCATGGAAGATAAATCAATAGCCATTACTTCCAAATACAGGTTTCCGGTTTCCTTGCTCAAACGTTCGCGGACAATCTCCGCTTTCTTCGGATTATAACATGCCATTATGATTCGATAACCGACTTTGGCTACGGCACGTGTTATTTCTGTCCCCATTCCTCCATCTGCACCGGTGATAATCGCCCATTTCATTTCACTCATTTTTTCTCCAATTTATCAATTTCCTTTTGCAAAGACAAAGGTAATTGTTCTTTCAAATGTTGATGACAAGCCATTTCTATCGTATACATACGACCAATGCAATAATTACTGTGTCCACAGTTGCAGCGTGCCTGTTCCTCCTTTTTCATCCGGTTTACAAATCCCGGTTCGTTGAGCAAAGCTCTCGCCATCTGCACGGCATCAAAACCAGAATCGAGCACTTCATCTATTTTCTGACGGGAAACAAGACCACCGACATAAATCAGCGGCGCATTCGGAAGAGCTGCCCGGAATTTCAGTGCATCTTCAAGAAAATAGGCCTCTTTGAAAGGAACTGAGGGTATCATCCATTTGCCAAACATACGGACTCCATATTTCAGCCACCAACAATTCATATAGTAAGACATCGAACGAATCGGCATGGCACCCCTCATCACATACATCGGCGCTTTGCTGACAAAACCACCACTCAATACCAATCCATGAGCACCAAGTTCCAGCAGACGTTTGGCCACTTGTATGGATTCGTCTATCTCCATTCCTCCTTTGAAGCCATCACGCATATTCATTTTTACAAAAACTGCCATATCACTGCCTGCCGCTTTCATCACTTCTTCCATTACCATATCCATAAAACGCATCCGGGTTTCAAGCGAACCACCATATTCATCTTTCCGGTGATTGGTATAAGGAGACAGAAATTGACTAATCAAATACCCATGTCCCGCATGTACTTCAACGGCGTCAAATCCTGCTTCTCTCGCCAGATTGACTGCATTTCCATACGCTTGTGCCATTTCCGGCAACTCCTCCTTTTTCATTCCACGCACAAACGTAGGAGAGTAAAGATTAAAACCCGAAGATGCGGATATAGGAGTGACACCACAAATATTTCGATGGGACATATTTCCACAATGTCCGATTTGTATACCCACTGCTGCACCTTCGTCGTGCACAGCTTTTGTCAGTTCGTGTAAACGGGGAATAATGGACGGGCGCAACCACAACTGACGGTCGAAAGAAAGTCCGCTTTGTGTCACGGCTGCATAAGCCACTGTTGTCATGCCCACTCCTCCCGCAGCTACCGACCGATGGTAATCCAGCAACATCTGCGTAGGAGTATTTTCCGGACACATGCTCTCAAAAGCTGCCGAACGGATCGTTCGGTTCCGCAGGGTCAAAGGGCCAAAGGTGACCGGGCTAAAAAGTTTAGATTCCATAGTAGTTGATTTTTTATTTAAGTCATATGTAAGTCGTGATGAAAAGCGTCTCTAATAAAGGAAAGGGAACACTCGTTTCCGTTCTCCCATTGCGTCTCCGAATTCTTCATGGTAACGACACCAAATGGCGTTGGCACGGGGAACAAGGTTAGCAATCGTCCACCAAAGGAAGACAAGGCCAGAAAGTGAACAAGTGAGTATCGCCCAACCTGTCCATTCTACTATCTCACCGAAATAGTTGGCGGAAGTGACATAACGGTACATTCCTTTTTGAGGTAGATAATGCCGGGTATCTCCCGGTTTGCGCAAATGGCGGATGATATAATCCGAATGCCAGTTCAACAGCATACCTGTGAAAAAGAATAATGTGCCTATAATAAACCACGGTGAAGTAAACCAACCGGATTGATACATCGTTTCGGGGGCAAGATAAAAAATCCACTTGCCTTGCATATAGCCATTCAACAAATTAAAAAGAACTCCCATTGACATGATTGCCAGCGGCATCTTACTTTTCCCAGTCAACAATAGTGGAAAAATGAAAGCACGCTGAAAATAGTGGATTTGAAAGAAGAGGAAAAAAGTGAAGACCACCGGTTCAAACCGACGTTCGGAATATATCCACATCACGCACATCACCACGAAAACCGGGGCTTCCATCAATATCCAGGCTAGTTTATTGGAGATAGCTACCCCCCATGATGCCGTGCGGAAAATACCATATCCGGCTTTCACAAAGTAAAGGGCGATAAAAACAACCAGGGCAATCAGGCTCATCACGCCCAGAAACAGATTAAAAGCAGCTATATTCATGTCGATCTTTTTTTGTAACACGCAAAAATAACAAAAATGAAACGAATGACGGTACAAAAAATAGAAAGAATCTGAAATACATTCCTTTATGAACATAAAAAAACAGCATTCCCGAACGCATACCTGAAATTACGAGGCATACATCCGGGATCACTTATATATTCAATAAAAGGATTTGTTTTTATCAGCGTTTCTTGATTGGAATATAAGGCAAATCATCGAGTACATTCTTATAAGCCGGGCGGATAATTCGTTTACCTTCGAAGGTCAATTCTTCATTACGGTGTGCACACCAGCCTACGATACGTGCCATAGCAAACAGAGGAGTGAAGATTTCCTGCGGTAAGCCGATCATTTCATACACAAAGCCTGAATAGAAGTCGATATTGCTGGATACTGTCTTTCCGTTGTTTTTAACACGTCCGAAAGTAGCGATAGCACGTTCTTCCAACAGTTCGAGGAAAGCAAATTCACTTTCTCTGCCTTTTTCACGAGCAAGGTCGCGAGCCAGTTCTTTCAACAGAAGAGCACGAGGGTCGGAGATGGTATAAACGGCATGTCCGATACCATAGATCAGTCCGGTCTTGTTATACACTTCTTTGTTCAACATTCGGGTGAAGTAAGTGTCTATTTCATCTACACTTGTCCAGTCTTTGATATTTTCTTTCAGATGGTGGAACATGTCGGCAACCTGAATATTTGCACCTCCATGAAGCGGGCCTTTCAGCGAACCGATACCTGCGGCGATGGCCGAATAAGTATCTGTTCCGGTAGAAGAAGTAACGCGAACGGTGAAAGTGGAGTTATTGCCACCACCGTGCTCTGCCTGAAGAATCAGCAACAAGTCGAGGGTGCGTGCATCCAGTTCGGTATAGTCTTTTTTCAGCATATACAGGAAATTCTCGGCAATAGAGAGTTTTTCCTGCGGATGGCGGATATGAAGAGAACGTCCGAAAGTAGCATGGCGGAGCATATTGTATGCATAAGCGATGATAGTGGGGAACTTCGAAATCAGTTCAATACTCTGACGCATCAGGTTATCCCGGGAAGTATCATCCGCATTCGCGTCAAAACGGTACATTTCGAGTACGCTGCGTGAAAGAATATTCATGATGTTGTTTCCTTCCAACTCTATGATGTTCATTTTCGTTTTCTGCTCCAACGGCATATTGTCGTTAATCAACTCACGGAAAGAAAGCAGTTCTTCTTTATCCGGCAGTCGTCCGGAAAGCAGCAGGTAAGCCACTTCTTCAAAACCGAAACGCTTCTCTTTAATTATGGCATGAGAAATATCTTCTACATCATAACCACGATAAAACAACTTTCCCGGTATGGGTTTCAGTCCTCCGCCCGGAACACGTTCATAGCCTACTACATTACCGATTTTGGTTAGACCTACCAATACACCTGTGCCGTCTTCATTACGCAATCCGCGCTTCACGTCAAACTTCGGAAACAATTCATTATCAATCCGGGTAGCTTCCTTCATATCCTCGGAAAGTTTGTAAACCAAGTACTCTTTTTTCATCTTTCTTCGTTTTTTATTCGTTACTTTTATTTTTCAATTCTTTCCACGATCTCACGAGTGAAAGCGGAAGTAGAGAGGGAGGTTCCATTCGGCATAAAACGAGCTAAATCGTGTGTAGCACGAGCGTCCAGGAAGCTTTGTTCCAAGGCTTTCTCTATCAGAGCAGCCGCTTCTTTCCAATCAAAATATTCGAGCATCATCACTGCCGAAAGTATAATAGAACAAGGGTTCACCACATCTTTTCCCGCAATATTGGGGGCTGTTCCGTGAGTCGCTTCAAAGATGGCATGTCCTGTTTGATAGTTGATGTTTGCTCCCGGAGCAATACCGATACCGCCTACCATAGCTGCGAGTTGATCGGAAACATAGTCTCCATTCAGGTTCAAGGTAGCTATTACGGAATATTCTTCGGGAATCAAAAGTGTATTTTGTAAGAAAGCATCCGCAATGCAATCTTTTATCGTCAGTCTGCCATCTGCCAAAGCATCGCCAAATTCACGTTGTGCCAGCTCGTAGCCCCATTTCTTGAAGCCACCTTCAGTGAACTTCATGATATTTCCTTTATGCACCAGGGTTACAGAAGGCAAATGATGGTCGAGCGCATACTGGCAGGCAGCACGGACAAGACGTTCGGTACCTTCACGTGATACAGGTTTCACACCGAAAGAAGAGGTTTCCGGAAAACGGACTTTTGTTACTCCCATTTCGTCTTTCAGGAATTGATAGAACTTTTCAGCTTCCGGAGTACCGGCTTCCCACTCGATACCTGCGTAAATATCTTCCGTATTTTCACGGAACACGCACATGTTCACTTTTTCAGGTGATTTGACAGGCGACTGTACTCCCTGATACCAACGAACCGGACGAAGGCAGACATATAAATCAAGTGTCTGACGCAGCGCTACATTCAACGACCGGATTCCACCTCCGACAGGAGTTGTCAACGGGCCTTTGATTCCTATCAGGTATTCCTGAAATGTTTTCATTGTTTCGTCCGGCAACCAGGAACCTGTTGCATGGAAGGCACGTTCTCCCGCCAACACTTCTTTCCATTCGATCCGACGTTTGCCGCCATAGGCTTTCCGGATAGCTGCATCCACTACGGCTTGCATGGCAGGAGTCACTTCTGCTCCTACTCCATCGCCGGTAATATAAGGTACGGTAGGCATATCAGGCACCAACAACGTACCATCTGCTTGCATGGTTATCTTGCTCATTTTTTATCTTGCATTTAAAGCAGAACCGGTACGGAACCAGGCTATCTGCTGTTCATTATATGTATGTTGTACTTCAAAACTTTCTTTCGTTCCGTCTTCGTGATGAAGAACAATCGTCAAATTACGACCCGGCGCGAAATGGACCAAACCTACTACTGACAAAAGATCGTGTTCCTGAATCTTGTCATAATCCGCCTTGTCTACAAAAGTAAGAGCAAGCATTCCCTGTTTTTTCAGATTCGTTTCGTGGATACGGGCAAAACTCTTAGCCAGAATGACACGCACATTGAGAAAGCGCGGTTCCATGGCTGCATGTTCACGGCTGGAACCTTCTCCATAATTCTCTTCGGCAACAACTATAGACGGAATACCTTCAGACTTATACATTTTTGCCGTACCGGAAACTGTTCCATAAGTATTTGTTGAACGATTCCAAACGCTGTTCGTTTCACCGTTGAAAGCATTGACAGCTCCCATCAGCATATTGTCGGAAATATTCTCCAAATGTCCCCGGAAACGGAGCCATGGACCTGCCATAGAGATATGGTCAGTAGTACATTTACCTTGTGCTTTAATCAGTAAAGGCATATTCAGTAAATCCTGTCCGTCCCATGCCGGGAAAGGCGTCAGGAGTTGGAGACGTTGAGAATCAGACTTCACCTTGATTTCCGTTTTTGCTCCGTGTGGGGCAATATATCCCTCATTTCCGGATGTAAAACCTTTCAAAGGGAGTTCATCTCCTACAGGTTCGGATAATTTCACCTTTTCTCCGTCATGATTCATCAATCTGTCTTTCAAGGGATTGAAGCAGAGGTCACCGGCAATTGTTAATGCCATTGTCAGTTCCGGAGAAGCTACAAACGCATAGGTATTCGGATTACCGTCAGCGCGTTTGGCAAAGTTACGATTGAAAGAAGTAACGATTGAATTTTTCCGTGTCGGATCGTCCGTCTCGCGTTTCCATTGGCCGATACAAGGGCCGCAAGCATTTGCCATAATCGTGGCGCCCAACTGTTCAAAAGCTTCAATCATACCATCTCTTTCGGCAGTAGCCCGGATTTGTTCCGAACCCGGATTGACAATCAACGGAGCAGCGACACTCAAGTTCTTTTCAGTGACCTGTTTTGCGAGAGAAGCTGCACGGCTCAAATCCTGATAAGAAGAATTGGTACATGAACCAATCAAGCCCACCTCCATTTTGCGAGGGTAGCCGTTCAATAACACTTTTTCTGCAAATTCGGAAATTGGAGTAGCGGCATCCGGTGTAAACGGTCCGTTTATATAAGGTTCGAGTTCCGACAAGTCTATTTCAATCACACGGTCGTAATATTTGGATGGTTCGTCGGTCACTACATCATCCGCACGAAGATCGGCATCGACAGCTTCAGCCCAATCGACTACACAATCTCTGCCGGTAGCTCTCAAATAGGCAGCCATGCGCCCGTCAAACGGGAACAGAGAGGTAGTAGCCCCTACTTCAGCACCCATATTACAAATGGTAGCTTTCCCGGTAGCAGAAAGGGACTCGGTTCCGGGACCAAAATATTCGATAATAGCATTCGTTCCTCCTTTTACGGTAAGAATGCCGGCCAGTTTCAGGATTACATCTTTCGGAGATGTCCAGCCACTTAGTTTTCCGGTCAGGCGAACACCGATAATCTTCGGCATTTTCAGTTCCCATTCCATTCCTGTCATCACATCCACTGCATCCGCGCCACCGACACCGATAGCTACCATGCCCAGTCCGCCTGCATTAGGAGTGTGGGAATCCGTTCCTACCATCATACCGCCGGGGAAAGCATAATTTTCGAGTACTACCTGGTGGATAATACCTGCTCCCGGTTTCCAGAAACCGATGCCGTAACGGGAAGATACATCTCGAAGGAAATCGTATACTTCTTCATTGGTCAATCTTGCCGTAGCAATATCCTCCTTTGCACCTTTGTACGCCTGTATCAAGTGATCGCAATGTACTGTCGAGGGCACAGCCACCTGATCCTTACCTGCATTCATAAATTGAAGCAATGCCATCTGCGCAGTCGCATCCTGCATAGCTACACGGTCGGGACGGAAGTTCACATAATCTTCTCCCCGTTTGTAATCTTTTAAATCGGCTACATCATACAGATGAGCATACAAAATTTTCTCGGCCAACGTTAAGGGGCGTTTCAATATAGCCCGTACGTGTTCTATCTTTCCTTTATAAGCAGCGTAGAAAGCTTCTAACATAGTCACATCATATACCATATTGTTTTATCTTTTATGAGTCTATTTATAAAAATAACGAACGACGTTCGAGTAATGTTTAACAAAATGAAATATTTTTTCTACCCGGAACGAAGATTTGTTACCTTTGCGCCTATTATGAGTAATGATCCGAAAAGTCCAATCATCGACCTTCAGCAACAGCAACTCCTTCTGCGGATGGAGTATGAATACGAGAAGGAAGAATTTAAACGGCAGACCGAAACAATGGGCGTTGCCCGTAAAGTGAAACGCGGTCTCTGCTGGTATCCCGTCTCTCTTGGCCGAAGTTACTACAATTCTCTGAACCAGCTTGTAATAGATATTACACGGACCGAAAATAAAGAAATAGAGCATTCCTTCGAGTTCGGCCGTCCCGTCTGCTTTTTCCACCAATCATTCGAAGGAAAAGTGAAGTACATGAATTTCATCGCTACTGTCAGCTTTGCGGATGAGGAGCGAATGGTAGTTGTACTTCCCGGAGCGGGAGCTTTAGCGGAACTGCAAACTGACGGCATACTGGGGGTGCAACTTTATTTTGACGAAACATCCTACCGGGCCATGTTCGAGGCACTGGAAGACACCATACGAGCTAAAGATAATCGTCTGGCAGAACTGCGTGATATTTTGCTTGGCACACAAAAACCGGGATTCCGGGAGTTGTATCCTGTCCGCTTCCCCTGGTTGAACAGCACACAGGAAACAGCTGTCAACAAGGTACTCTGTACGCGTGATGTATCCATCGTTCACGGTCCTCCGGGAACCGGAAAAACAACGACTCTTGTCGAAGCTATTTATGAAACATTGCACCGAGAACCACAAGTGCTTGTCTGTGCACAAAGCAACACTGCTGTCGATTGGATTTGTGAGAAACTGGTAGACCGGGGAGTACCCGTACTCCGCATCGGAAATCCTACCCGGGTCAACGACAAAATGCTATCATCCACCTATGAACGTAGGTTTGAAAGCCATCCTGCCTATCCGGAACTTTGGGGAATTCGCAAATCAATCCGTGAAATGGGTAGCCGGATGCGCCGGGGTAGTTATTCTGAACGGGAAGGTATGCGTAATCGCATGAGTCATCTCCGCGATCGTGCTACGGAGTTGGAAATACAAATCAATGCCGATCTTTTTGATAGTGCCCGTGTGATTGCCTCTACGCTGGTCAGCAGCAATCATCGCCTGCTCAACGGGCGTCGTTTTCCTACTTTGTTCATTGACGAAGCTGCTCAAGCACTCGAAGCTGCCTGCTGGATTGCCATCCGTAAAGCAGACCGTATCATCCTTGCAGGAGACCATTGCCAGCTTCCGCCGACTATCAAATGTATAGAAGCCGCTCGTGGAGGACTGGATCATACGTTAATGGAAAAAGTGGTTCAGCTAAAGCCTTCTGCTGTCTCTTTACTAAAAGTACAGTACAGAATGCACGAGGCCATCATGCAGTTTCCTTCCGACTGGTTCTACCACGGAGAACTGGAAGCCGCCCCGGAAGTACGCCACCGAGGTATTCTTGACTTTGACACTCCTATGAACTGGATTGATACTTCAGAAATGGACTTTCACGAAGATTTTGTAGGTGAGAGCTTCGGACGCATCAACAAGCAGGAAGCCAATCTATTACTACAGGAACTGGAAGCCTATATCGAACGTATCGGTAAAGAACGGATACTGGATGAAAGAATTGATTTCGGTCTGATTTCACCCTACAAGGCGCAAGTGCAATATTTGAGGGGAAAGATCAAAGGGAGCAGCTTTTTACGTCCCTTCCGCAGCCTCATCACCGTAAACACGGTAGACGGTTTTCAGGGACAGGAGCGAGATGTTATTTTCATCAGTCTTGTACGTGCCAACGAAGATGGGCAGATTGGATTCCTGAATGATTTGCGACGAATGAATGTAGCGATTACAAGGGCACGAATGAAGCTTGTTATATTAGGAGATGCCTCCACCCTTACCAAACATCCTTTCTATAAAAGACTGATGTTATTCATTAAAAAGGAGGATTAAATACTTAATCCTCCTTTTAACAAAGTGCACTTTCTCACGAAACCGCACTTCGTTTTAACACAAACAAAACAAACAATATTTTATTTCACATCAGTACTATTCTTTATTTAAGAAGTCAATAAATGACTTTTATTTTCAATATACAAATACAGATCTTAAAAAGAAATATCAACTTCCACAAAGGAAAAACACACTAAATCACCACTTCTGAAAAATCAAAAGCAGCGTCATTCGTTTATCTATTTAGTGATGTTAATCATTCTTCAGGGCTGGTTAAGTTAATTCATACTTCTCGTTTATTTTATCTGATGACGCAAAGATAAACATAAACTTGCATTTTTGTCCATATAATCAATATATTTTTGAAAAAAAATTTCGGCAAGCCTCATTTGTTCATTTCTAAATCTCTTTTTAACAAAAAAAAGAGAGAAAGCAAACAGCCCTCTCCCTTTTAGAAACTTGTATAATTTATCCAGCTTAATTATTTTCCGGACGAAGTTTACGAACAGTTACAGCAGTCTGCCACATTTCGCTTTCACGTAGTTGACGGAGCTCTTCATTCAATTTTTCACGATAATCAGGTTGTGAATTACTATCGATAGAAATCTGTGCTTCGTTACCAGTTTTGACGCTATGATACAACTTTTCAACTACCGGCTTGATAGCATCGTGGAATGGGCCCATCCAATCAAGAGCACCACGTTGAGCAGTAGTAGAACAGTTAGCATACATCCAGTCCATACCGTTCTTTGCAAACAACGGCATCAATGACTGAGTCAGCTCTTCTACAGTTTCGTTGAATGCTTCGGAAGGAGTGTGACCGTTTTCACGTAACACTTCGTATTGTGCCAGCAACAGACCCTGGATAGCTCCCATCAATGAACCACGTTCGCCTGTCAGGTCGGAAGTAGCTTCGCGGATGAAAGTTGTTTCGAACAAATAACCTGAACCGATACCGATACCCAATGCGATTGTTCTGTCCATAGCGTTGCCTGTTGCATCCTGATAGATAGCGTAAGAAGAGTTCAAGCCGCGACCTTCAAGGAACATAGTACGCAAGGATGTACCCGAACCTTTAGGAGCAACCATGATTACGTCGATATCTGCAGGAGGAACTACACCTGTGCGATCACTCCATGTAATAGCAAAACCATGAGAGAAATAAAGAGCTTTTCCTGCAGTCAGGTAAGGCTTGATAGTAGGCCATACAGACATTACCGCTGCATCAGACAACAGGCACATAATGATCGTACCTTTTTCGCAAGCTTCTTCAATACCGAACAAAGTTTCACCCGGAACCCATCCGTCAGCTACCGCTTTGTCATATGTCTTTCCCTGGCGTTGACCAACGATTACATTGAAACCGTTATCACGAAGGTTCAGAGCCTGTCCAGGACCTTGTACGCCATAACCGATTACAGCGATTGTTTCATTTTTCAATACTTCACGAGCTTTTTCCAATGGAAATTCATCACGGATAACTACATTTTCTACAGTTCCGCCAAAATTCAACTGTGCCATTTTTTTTTGTTTTTTTGTTTTGATGACTTGCGCCATCTGTTATTAATTGATTTTATACTCTATATTATTCAAATATCACTTTGGAACGGCATACTACCTCGCTGCCGTTTTTCTTCACCTCTACATGAAACTCGTTTTCACTCACCTCATCACAGAAGAAAGAGAGTTCATCTCCGAAATAACTTTCAGCCACATACGCCATTTCAAACCGGCGGATACGTTTCGTCTGATACAGTTCTATCGGAAACAAGTCAAGTATGTGCTCGATATAACGAATACTGTTTACGTGTCCGTTAATATCGATATCACTGTATTTTGCCGTCAGCGTCGCAACAGGCTGATTGCTTGTCACCTTGATACGCGAAGGCTTTTCTATCGGGCAGGGTTCATCGCATATATAATCGACGATGCTTCCTCCATGCAATGCCAACAGATCGGCAGGCTTACGGGTATTCAGATTGATCATCGCCCATACGGAACGGGCATAGCCGATCTTCTTTCCTTCCTTGTCAATGACGGCAAAGTTACGGTCGGTAAACAGACGATAGACATTCTCTACCCATGTCTGAACCGAGAACTTCTCGTATTGGTAAGGCATCTCATCCAGCTCGATCGCCAGACGGGAAAGCACCCATGTGTAATTGTCCTCGTTCAGCGTAGCAATACCAAATCCACGGTCGCTGGCATGAAAACCTGCGCAATTCAGCAGATGATTTCCCAGCACGCCCATTGTCAGGCGCCCGTTAAAATCTACGTGGAACGGCTCTGCCACAAACTGATAAGTCCCTATTTTATTTTCTTCACTCATTACTCCTGTTACTTTTTACTTTGCTTATACTTCGCCTCCTGTCCGTCCAGGAACTCATTCACACGTTCGAAGCAGCTGGTAGTAATAGCCACACGACCCGAACGGACAAATTGCAACACACATTTCAAAGCCCGAAGTTCTTCGTAAAGGGAAGTAATCTCTTCACTCATGCCGTTCTTCTCGACGATAGAGAATACCGGATTCACCTCTACAATGCGGGCATTATATCTGCGGATCACTTTAGATGCTTCCGGAGTCTCCTGAAAAGCAGGAGTAGATACCTTATATAAGGCTATCTCATGGAAATAAATCTCGTCTTCCGTAAAATAGTGCGCCTGAATCACATCAATCTTCTTTTCGATCTGCTTCACCACCTTTTCAATAGTGTCCTTATCAGTCCACGCTGTGATCGTATATTTATGTACTCCTTTAATGGAAGAAGCAGAAACGTTCAAACTCTCGATGTTTATTTGCCGACGGGTAAATACAGCGGTCACCTGATTCAGCAATCCGGCTATATTTTCAGAATGAACTATAATCGTATATAATGTCTTATCACTCATAACTTTCTAAATTAAGGATTAACATTCCAGCAACATCTGATTGACTGAACCGCCCGGAGGGGTCATCGGCAGGACATTGCCTTCTTCTACCACACAGGCTTCGAGCAGGAACGGTCCGTCTGTCGAGAGCATTTCGTCGATGGCCGCTTTCAGTTCTTCCCGTGAAAAGACACGTTTGGAAGGAATATCGTAGGCGGAAGCGATTTTCATGTAATCCGGATTCAGCATCGGAGTAAATGAATAACGGCGATTAAAGAACATGGCCTGCCATTGGCGCACGTTGCCGAGATAATTGTTGTTCAGGCAGATAATCTTCACCGGAGCTTTCTGTTCCATAATCGTACCCAGCTCCTGAATGTTCATTTGCAGTCCACCGTCACCCATAAATACGCATACCATGCGGTCGGGACGGCCGAAAGTAGCTCCGATAGCTGCCGGAAGGCCAAAACCCATCGTGCCGAGTCCGCCCGAAGTAACGATACTACGTTCCTTGGTATATTTAAAGTAGCGGGCAGAGATCATCTGATTCTGACCTACATCTGTCACCAATATGGCTTCGTGACGGGTCGCTTCGCTTACCGCACGCACCACTTCGCCCATACTCAGTGAATCCGTTGCAGGATGAAGTTCGGGACGAATGACTTTTTCTTCCTCTACCGCTTCATATTCCTTGAAACTATCGACCCACTCAGTGTGCCGGTTCTTTTTCAGCAGTCCGGTCACAGCAGCCAGCGTCTTTTTGCAGTCGCCCAAAACGGCAATGTCTACCTTTACATTCTTATTTACTTCCGCCGGATCAATATCAAAATGGATCACTTTCGCTTGTTTGGCGTAAGTAGCCAGATTACCGGTCACACGGTCGTCGAAACGCATACCGACAGCAATCAGTACATCACATTTGTTAGTATTGATATTCGGTCCCAGATTTCCGTGCATACCCAGCATTCCTTTATTCAACGGATGGTCGGTAGGCAATGCGGAAAGTCCGAGCAAGGTACAACCTGCGGGCATATCCGCCTTTTCGATAAAGGTACGCAGTTCTTCCTGAGCGCTTCCCAGTTCCACTCCCTGTCCTACCAAGACAAGCGGGCGTTCGGCGTTGTTGATCAGTTCGGCGGCAGCCTTTACCGATTCTTCGTCTGTATCGGGAACCGGAACATAGCTGCGGATAAACTCCTGCTTTGTCGGCTCGTATTTCGTTTTTTCAACCTGCGCATTCTTGGCAAAGTCGAGTACCACCGGACCGGGACGACCACTACTGGCAATGTAGAAAGCACGTGCTATTGCCCAGGCTACGTCTTCGGCACGGCGAATCTGATAGCTCCATTTAGCGATTGGCTGAGTGATACCTACGAGATCGACTTCCTGAAAAGCGTCTGTTCCAAGAAAGCCTGTTCCCACCTGTCCTGCAATGACAACGATAGGCGTACTGTCTATCATTGCATCTGCAATACCTGTGATCGTATTGGTTGCTCCAGGGCCGCTTGTCACCAAGCAAACACCGACTTTACCCGATACACGGGCGTAGCCTTGTGCCGCATGGGCAGCTCCCTGTTCATGGCGAACCAAGATATGGTTCAATGTATTTTGATGGTCGTACAGGGCATCGAACGTAGGCATGATTGAACCGCCGGGATAACCGAAAATGGTAGTCACTCCCTGATGTTCCAGAGAGCGCATCATTGCCTCTGCGCCTGTTATTAAGTCCTTACTCATAGTTCTTTAATGGATAATGGATGATTCATAATGGATAATGAAGTGGATCAGTCTATTAATCTCACTGCTCCCTTATCGGCAGAGCTTACCATGCTGGCGTATGCTTTCAGGCTCTTCGGCACGTAACGGTCACGGGTGACGGGAGTCATCGGGCGGGCAGCCAGTTCTTCATCTGTTAGTCGCACGTTAATCGTTCGGGCGGGAATGTCGATTTCGATGATATCTCCATCTACTATTTTTCCTATATTACCTCCGGCAGCGGCTTCGGGAGAAACGTGTCCGATACTCAATCCGGAAGTTCCACCACTGAAACGTCCGTCGGTAATCAAGGCACATTCTTTGCCGAGGTGACGGGATTTGATATAAGAAGTCGGGTAAAGCATTTCCTGCATACCGGGACCGCCCTTCGGACCTTCGTGCGTGATGACGACAACGTCGCCGCTGACGACTCGGCCTCCGAGGATGCCTTCACAGGCTGCTTCTTGTGAGTCGAATACTTTGGCAGGTCCGGTAAACTTCCAGATGCTTTCGTCTACACCCGCCGTTTTTACTACGCAACCGTCCTGAGCGATATTTCCTTTCAGTACCGCCAAACCTCCGTCCTTGCTATAGGCGTGCTCCAGATCACGGATACATCCGTTCGCGCGATCTTTATCTAATTCCTGATAATAAGCTCCCTGAGAACCAAGTACGAGATTGAATCTGTTTCCTGCCGCACTTGAATATTTGCTCATTGCTTTTTCCGTAACGTTCGGGCTGGTAATTGAATATTGATCGATCGCTTCCGCCAGCGACATGCCATCCACACGGAGAACGGAAGTATCAATCAGACCACCTTTTGCCAACTCTGCCAGGATAGCAATGATGCCACCCGCACGGTTAACGTCCTGAATATGATATTTTTGAGTATTCGGAGCGACTTTACACAGGCAGGGCGCCTTGCGTGACAGCATATCGATGTCGTCCATCTTGAAATCGACTCCTGCCTCATGTGCCACAGCCAGCAGGTGAAGCACCGTATTGGTAGAACCGCCCATCGCAATATCCAACGTCATGGCATTGAGGAATGCCTGACGGGTAGCTATACTGCGGGGAAGTACACTTTCGTCACCTTCTTCATAATATTTCATTGCATTTTCCACAATCAGTTTGGCAGCATCTTCAAACAGTTTCGTACGATTTTCGTGCGTAGCCACGATTGTGCCGTTTCCCGGAAGAGCCAAGCCGATAGCTTCATTCAGACAGTTCATCGAGTTTGCCGTAAACATTCCGGAACAACATCCGCAGGTAGGACAGGCATTCTGTTCGATATTCGCTACTTCCTGATCGCTTACACTGTCGTCCGCCGATTTAATCATGGCATCGATCAAGTCCAGATGCTGACCGTTCCACTCTCCGGCTTCCATCGGTCCGCCGGATACAAATACGGTAGGGATATTCAGGCGCATGGCAGCCATCAGCATCCCTGGGGTAATCTTATCGCAGTTGCTGATACATACCATTGCATCCGCCTTGTGCGCATTGACCATATATTCTACGCTGTCCGCTATGATATCACGGGAAGGAAGCGAGTAAAGCATTCCGTCATGTCCCATAGCGATACCGTCATCAATAGCAATCGTATTAAATTCCGCAGCGAAGCATCCCAGCTTCTCAATTTCCGCCTTCACCAACTGCCCGATTTCATGCAGGTGCACGTGTCCCGGAACAAATTGTGTAAACGAATTGACGATAGCGATAATGGGTTTTCCCATCTGATTTTTCTTCATGCCGTTGGCTGCCCATAATGCGCGGGCTCCCGCCATGCGACGGCCTTGTGTACTAAACGAACTGCGTAATTGCTTTTTCATTTCAATCTATC
>OGJH01000989.1_pt1 | contig 28698 bp, 17 predicted proteins | sample 1572021 | NCBI WGS metagenome assembly OGJH01 (sample SAMEA2582098, study PRJEB24529) | metagenome | biome: Human gut stool | place: China | collected 2011
CACGATGCTGAACCGCCACGCCGCCCGCTTTTTGTCGCAGCACGGCCCCGTCACCGAGACTGAGTACAGCCGCGAGGAGGCCCCCCGCCGCATCTGGGACGACTTCACCCCGCCGGATTTCGACTACCGCAACCGCTGGGTCGGCAAGGGCGGCAAAAAAGCCATGGGGTACGACTTCTACGACCTGACCAGTGAAGATCTCGCGCTTGAAAACGCGCGCGGCTACGCCGAGTTTTTCAACGATCGGATGGGCGGTGCCTCCGGCAAGAACTACTACAGCGCCTGTGCGGCGCTCTGCTGGACAGACTCTGCCCAGCATGGCCGCCAGTCCTACAGCGAAAATGCCCGTATGAGCGGCCGCGTCGATCCCTGCCGCACCAAAAAGCAGAGCTTTGACTGCTTCCGCGTTATGCAGAGCGAGGCCCCCGCCGTCAAGATCATCGGCCACTGGAACTACCCCGCCCCCACCGCTGCCAACTATCGCTATGAAGAAAAGCGCTTTAACGGCACCTATTGGGAGGGCACCGGCGTCTGGCACACCCGCGACCCGCACCATAAGACGGTGTATGTGGTGGCAAGCTACCCTGTTGCCGCGGTCGAGCTGCTCGTCAACGGGCGCAGCGTTGGGCGGTGCGACAAGCCGCAGAACACCTTTGTGTTCGCCTTCCCCGGCGTGGATGTGACCCAGTCCGGCTGGGTCGAGGCCGTGGGCTACGGCTATGACGGCACGCCCGCCGCGTCTGACCGGCTGGAAACCGCCGACAGCCCCGCCGCCCTGCAGCTGACGCTGCACACCGCACCGGGCGGCCTTGCCGCCGACGGAGCCGACATCGCCTATGTCGATATTGCCGTGCAGGACAGCGCCGGGCGGGTCTGCCCGCTCTGCGATGCGCGCATCGACTTCACCTTGGACGGCCCCGCGCAGTTTTTGGGCGGCTACAACAGCGGCCGCTTTGCAGGCTACGGCCATGACGACAGCGTCATCCACCAAAACCATGTCTATACTGAGTGCGGCACCAACCGTGTATTTCTGCGCGCGGGCACAGCGCCCGGCACCATCCGCCTGACTGCCGTGATGGGCAGCCTCCGCAATGTCATCACGCTGCAGAGCAAGCCTGCCGACCTCTCACCGCTGACAGCCGCACCGCTGCCCTGCTGCCTGCCGGACTATGCCGCCTGTGCGCCGCAGCACCGCGATGCGTTCGTCCCCATCCCGCAGGCCGATGCAGCAAAATACCAGCCGGAGGACAAGTGCTACACCAAGATCCTCGTCAACGGGCAGGAGCCGGACACCCGCGGCGTGCGCAGCGTCAACGAGAACGGCCGCGTCTGGGGCGCGGTGCTCTGCATTTTGGAGCGGCTGCAGACGGTCATCCCCGATGCCTTTCGCTATGATTGGAACGCCGCCGGGGGCTGCCTGACGCTGCACAGCGGCGGACACACGGTCACAGCGCAGGTCGGCGTCACCCACCTGCTGGTTGACGGCAAGGAAAACCTGATGGACGGCCAGCCCTATCTGACCGCCGAGGGCGCGCTGGTCATGGAGGTCAACGCTCTGATCCCCCACATCACCGGCACCCGCACCCAGTACGATGACAAGGTCAATGTACTGCGCATAGAAACCGAATAACAGCAAAGACCGCACCCGAAACGCATCGGGTGCGGTCTTTGCTGTCGGTGAGGGAAATTCCCCTCACTTCTTCTCGTTCTGGTAATCCTTGCGGTATTTGCCGGGGGTCATGCCGACCTTTTTGCTGAAAAACCGGATGAAATTCTGCACATTGGAATAGTTCAGCGTCTCGGCGATCTGCACGACCGTCATGTCGCTGGTCAGCAGCAGCTCCTTGGCCATCTCCAGCTTTTCATTGTTGGCCAGATCGCTGAAGCTGGTATCCTTCTCGGTGCGCAGCACCTTCCAGATATAACTCGGGTTATAGTTCAGCCGGTCGGCGCACTCGTTCAGCGTAATGTCACCGCGCGTCTGCTTGATCAGCGCCAGCACATTCTTGACCAGCTCGCTTGAGCTGCTCTGGCGGAACTCAGTCAGCAGGTCCATGACAGGCACGGCCACCTCGTCCATCAGGAAATTCTGCATCTGGTCGGCGGTGTAGATCTTGCTGATCGTCTCAAACAGGTTGGCCTGCCGGTCGGCCAGCACCTGATTGACCGAAAGCCCGGCGTTTTCCGCCACGGCCAGCATGGCCGCCACCAGCCGCTGGATGTAAAACTGCCGCTCATAGCCGCGAATGTTCTTTTCCAGCATTTTGGCGGTAAAGCGCTCCAGCAGGTGGCGCACCTCCTTGGCCTTGCAGGCGGTTACAGCTGCCGTGATCTCATGCTCCAGCAGTGCATCATAGCCGTTGCGGGCGCACTGCTCGTCGGGCGGCTGGTAGTACAGCATCTGCCCGCTTGCCTCGGGGGCATCAGCCTCCGGCAGGCGCAGGGCCTCCCATGCCTCCTGCGCGGCCAGCTGCATGTGGTGCAGCTTGTGGAAGGGGCGGCTGACGCCCGCGCGGCAGCTGACCCCCAGCGCGGTGCGGATGCTGCGCGCCGCCGCCGTATATACCACGCGGCAGGCCTCGTTCAGATCAGCCTCCTCGCCGCCCACGACCAGCAGCAGGGTAAAGTTCAGCATTACGGGCTGGAACGCGCAGCGGCGCAGCAGCTCGGTGGGCATCGTCTGTATGGCGGTCAGCAGCATCGTCTCCCGCACCGGGCCGGAGGTGCCCGCCGGGGTATCCAGCGCCAGCGCAATCAGCCGATACGCGGGGCAGACTGCCAGCCCCAGCTCCTGCATCGTGTGGCCGGCGGCCTCATCGGTGACCTCGCTGCGGATCAGATTTTCCACAAAGCTCTGCTGCAGGCGGCGGTTTTGCTGCTGCATCAGGCTTTGCATCGCCTGCTTGTCCCTGGCCACCTGCTTGACACCGGCGGCCAGATAGGCAAACTCCTCCTCATCGCTGCCGGGCTGGCCGAACACACCGCTGGCCGCGTGCATCAGATCGTCCACAGGGGCGTACAGCACACTGGTCGAGCGGCGACAGATCAGCAGCACCGCCACCAGTCCCCCGGCCAGCACAAAAGCAATCAGAATCACCATGCCGGCGGTAGCCGCCAGCGTGCGCTGCGGCAGCGCCGCATAGTAGGTCAGCCCGTTCACGCCCATCTTGCCGCTGTTCAGCCGCCAGCCGCCCTGCACGCAGCCGCCTTCGGCGGGGGTGTCGGCGTCCAGCAGGGCGGTCAGCGCAGCAGAGGTGCTCAGCACCGTCTTGCCGGTGAAATCCCGCGCGGCAATGCTGTAGCCGCCGGTCTGCCAGCTCTCGGTCATCTCATACAGCGACGAAAGATCCAGCTTGACGATCAGCACCGCATAGCTGCCCGTGCGGTAGGAGCTGCTGCGCAGCACGAGCAGCTCGCCGGTCAGATCCACCGTGTTCAGCGGTGTGTCCGCCCGCGCGGGGGTGGGCTGGTCGGTGCGGTTGACCCACATCATGGCGGCATGCTGCTCCGCCCATTCGCTCAGCAGGTGGGCGACCTCATCCCGGTTGGCGGCATCAGCCAGCCGGTACATGCCGTTGTTGCTTAAAATCCACCCGCTGCGCAGGTTGATGTAGGTATACCCCTCGACATATTTGTCCACGAGATTACCGCCGCGCATGGCGGTTTGCATATCGCGCACAAGGGTGTACTCACTGTACGGCGGCACAGTTTTTTCGCACAGGGTCTGGTAATTGTCCACGCTGACGACCGCGCTGTAGTAGGCACGCAGGTTGCTCAGCGCAATTTCCATCTGCGCCTCGACATTCTTCCGCGCCGAGGCCAGCAGGGCATCGCTGCGCGTGACGGTCTGCCGGTAGTGCACCACGCTGGACAGCACGCCCAGCAGCAGCAGCGGGGCGGTGACAAGGGTCACGAGATAGACAAAAATACGGTTCTGATAAGCAGAGTATCTGCGCTTGACGCGCGTGCTGTTCTGTCTTGTCAGAGGCTGCCGCATACAAATTTTACTTCCTTTTTACTGAATTTGATTTTAACGATAGCACATTTTGCACCGCAGTGGCAAGTCCTTTTGCGGCAAATCTTGCTGTCAATGTTACCGATTTTGTCCATCTTTGTTTGTGGAACCTGCACAAAGCAGCGGGAAATCACGCCCTCCCGCCGCCGCAAAGGGCGTGATTGTTTTTTACACCGCACCGCAAAAATTGCTCGCCTCATCGTTTATATCTATCCAAAAATCAAAGGATAATGATTGTTGCAGCCGGCGCGGTTTCCTCGTACAATATAGATAAGAAAATCTGTCATACTGGGAGGTAGGGCTATGTCGGCTTACCGAAAATCCGCACAAGTTGATATGACCCACGGCTCAGTGCTGGGGCGCGCGGCGCTGTTTGCGCTGCCCATCTGCGCAGGCAATATTTTGCAGCTTTTGTACAGCACGGTGGACACGCTCGTCATCGGCAATTTCTGCGACACTACGGCGCTGGCATCGGTGGCGACCAGCTCCCAGCCGCTCGAAATTCTGCTCTGTGTCTTTGTGGGCATCGGCTCGGGCATCTCCATCCTCGTATCGCAGGCGGTCGGCCGCGCCGACCATGACCAGCTGCAAAAGCTCGTGCGCACCTCGGTCTGGCTGCTGTTTGCAGCGTCGCTGCCGCTGACCGTCATCGGGTTTCTGCTGGGGCCGTGGATGCTGCAGCTGATGCAGGTCCCGGCGGACGCCATGCCGGGGGCGGTGCTGTATCTGCGCATCACGATGCTGGGGATTCTGGGCAACATGGGCTATAACTTCAACGCCGGTCTTTTGCGCGGCATAGGCAACAGCTCGTCCTCCCTGCTGCTGCTGTTTATCAGCTGCGCGGCGAACATTGTATTGGACCTTGTGCTTACCGGTGCGCTCGGCCTTGGCATAGGCGGCGTGGCGGCAGCCACGGCGATTGCACTGTTTTTGTCGTGGGTATGCAGCATTTTTTACATTCGCCGCCGCTACACAGAGCTTGCGCTGCCTGTTTTGCCCTGCGGCTTTGATGCCGGCACCCTGCGTCAGATCGTGCGCATCGGTCTGCCGCTGGGGCTGAACTCAGCGCTCTACTCCATCGGTCACATCTTTTTGCAGGTGCTGTACAACCTGCAGGGGTCGGTTTTTGTGGCGGGCTGCTCGGTGGCGGGCAAGGTCGGCGGGCTGGCCAACATCACGATTACCTCGCTGTCGCAGGCAACCTCGGTGTTTGCGGGGCAGAATCTCGGCGCTCAGGACTACCGCCGCCTGCGCAAGGGCGGGTGGATGATTCCGGCGGCATCGGGGCTGCTCTCGCTGGCGGGCGGGCTGCTTATGGCAGCGTGCTGCCGCCCGCTGCTGCTGCTTTTTACGCAGGATGAAGCCGTACTGACCTTTGCTGTGCGGTATATCCGCGTTGTGCTGCCGTTCCAGTGGTGCTATGCAGCCTTCAACGCGATTATGAGCTTTGCCAACGGCATGGGCGAGATCCGCTATTCTACCATCGTCAACATCATTCTGCTGTGGGGTGTGCGCATCCCGGCGTCCTACCTGCTGGCGTGGCTGGGCTACGGCGGCTACGCCATGGCGGGTGTTTCGTTCAGCTTTGTTGTCGGGCTGCTGGCGATGCTGTTCTACTATAAATCCCACGCATGGGCGGACATCTGCGCCCGCGCCGAAGCACAGGAGGGCGCAAAATGAAATTCCTTGATCAACTGCAAAACCCGCCCAGAGAATTTACCGCCATCCCGTTTTGGTTTTTGAACGGCGATCTGACCGCTGAGGAGCTGCGCCGCCAGCTGGCGGACTTTGCCGCCCACGGCATTTACGGCGTGGTGCTGCACCCGCGTATGGGGCTTAGCCCCGACATCACCTATCTGGGTGAACGCTACTTTGCCCATATCCGCACGGCTGTCGAAGCCGCCGCCGCGCTGGATATGAAAATCGTTTTGTACGATGAAGGGATGTACCCCTCCGGCTCGGCGAGCGGGCTGGTCGTAAAGGATCACCCTGAGCTTGCCAGCGAGGGCATCACGCTGACCCAAACCGTTTTGCCGGGGGACGAGCTGCTGGCACAGGCGGAAAGCGGCACGCTGGTCGTGCGCAAAAGTGGCGGCACGATGCGCGGGCTGCACTGGGGCGAGGATGACGGCGAGAAAAACGCCCCCAAAACCGCTGATATTCTGAACCCTGCGGCCGTCAGCCGCTTTATTGAACTGACCCACGAAGCCTACTATCGGGAACTGAAAGAGTATTTCGGAACTACGATCATCGGATTTTTCACCGATGAACCGAGCATTCTGGGGCGCAATGTCAGCGGTATGTTCCCGTGGACGCACGGCTTTGCCGAGATTTTCCGCCGTGCGGGCGGCAACGCCGCCAACCTCACCGCCCTGTTTGACGGCAGGGAAAACGACGATACCCGGCTGTATCACAAGCTGCTTCTGCAGCGCGAGGGCGAGGTCTACTACGGCACACTCTCCCGTTGGTGCAAGGCGCACGGCATCGGTCTGATGGGGCACCCCCACCAGAGCGATGATATAGAAGTAGAAAAATACTTTGCCGTTCCGGGGCAGGATCTGGTGCTGCGCTGGCTCGCCCCCGAAAAGGACGGCTTGGCGGGCATCGACTCCACGATGGCCAAGTGCAGCGCCGACGCCGCGCGGCTGATGCACCGCCGCCGCAACGCCAACGAGTGCTTTGGCGCCTGCAACAAGGACGACAACCCGTGGCAGCTTTCGGGCGGGGACATCAAATGGTACACCGACTGGCTGGCGGTGCGCGGGGTCAACCTGTTTATTCCGCACGCCTTTTATTACAGCATCCGCGGCAAGCGCAAGGACGAGCGCCCGCCCGATGTCGGTCCCCACAGCATCTGGTGGGCGCATTACGATGCGTGGAGCACCTACTGGCGGCGGCTGTCCTGGCTGATGACCGACATCGACCTACACGCGGAGGTTGCCGTGCTTTGCCGCAACCGCGACCTTTGCCCCGACACCGTACGCCCACTGTTTGAACGGCAGATCGGTTTTCAGTACATTCCCGAAAGCTATTTTCCTGCCTGCACGGTCGAGGACGGCGCGCTTTGGTTACACGGACACCGCTACACCGCCGTGCTGGGGGACAAGGCGCTGTTCCCGGACGCTGCGCATCCGGAGGTTTCGGCGCTCGAGCCGGACTGCCGCTGCGACCCGCCGCAGCCCATGCTGCGCTGCGCCTCTTTTAATAAGGATGGGCGCGCCTGCTGGCTGCTTGTCAACGAGGGCAACACCCCCATCAAGACCCTGCTGACCCTGCCGGTGGATGCTCCGCTTTGCCGGTACGATCTGTGGAACGGCCAGCCCTGCGCCTGCCCGGCCGAGCGCACCGCCAAGGGGGCCTGCCTGCCGCTGGAACTGCCCGCGCGCGGCAGCCTGCTGCTGTTCACCTGCACTGCGCGGGAAAGCGAGGCCCTTCCCCTGCCGCCCACCTATCTGTCGCTGGCCGCACCAGACTTTGCCCTTGCGGACGAGGACGCGGACCATCTCACCAAGACCTACCGCGCCACACTACAGATCACAGCAACGGAGCTGCAGACCGCCACGCCGCTGCTGACCCTGCCCGGGCAGGAGATGGCCGAGCTGACTGTCAACGGCCAGCCGGCGGGCGTCTCCTTCTGGCCGCCGCACAAATTCCCGCTGGCGGGGCTTTTGACCCCCGGCGAAAACACCCTGACGCTGACCCTGACCGGCAGCCCCGCCAACCGCTACGGCAAGCACCCGGTTCCCTACGGACTGGAAAGATAAATCGTTTTTATTCAACAGGAGGTACTTTTATGTCTGTCTGTACACCCAAATCCTTTGACCTGACCGGCAAGGTCGCCCTGATTACCGGCGCTTCTTACGGCATCGGCTTTGCCATTGCCACCGCTATGGCCAACTGCGGCGCCACCATCGTTTTCAACGACATCAAGCAGGAGCTGGTCGACAAAGGTCTGGCTGCCTACAAGGAGGCCGGTATCGAGGCCCACGGCTATGTCTGCGATGTCACCAACGAGGACGCCGTCAATGAGATGGTCAAGAAGATCACTGCCGAGGTCGGCCACATCAACGTGCTGGTCAACAACGCCGGCATCATCAAGCGCATCCCGATGATCGAGATGACCGCTGCCCAGTTCCGTCAGGTCATTGATGTTGACCTGAACGCTCCCTTCATCGTTGCCAAGGCTGTTATTCCCGATATGATCGAGCAGGGCGGCGGCAAGATCATCAACATCTGCTCCATGATGAGCGAGTTGGGCCGTGAAACCGTTTCAGCCTACGCCGCTGCCAAGGGCGGTCTGAAGATGTTGACCAAGAACATTGCCTCCGAGTACGGCAAGTACAACATTCAGTGCAACGGCATCGGACCCGGCTACATCGCTACCCCGCAAACCGCACCTCTGCGCGAGATCCAGCCCGATGGCTCCCGTCATCCTTTCGACCAGTTCATCGTTGCCAAGACCCCTGCCGAGCGCTGGGGCGAGGCCGAGGACCTGGGCGGACCCGCCGTGTTCCTTGCTTCCGAGGCATCCGACTTTGTCAACGGCCTGATCCTCTACGTTGACGGCGGCATCCTGGCTTACATCGGCAAGCAGCCTGGGTAAGACATTGCTCCGACGCTGTTCTGAGCCTTTCTGATTTCTGTTTCTGGTTTAGCTGCTTCGTCCATCAAGATTTTCTATAGCCTTGTGCGCTATCTTGAGAAATCCTGGTGGACTTTTTTAATAAAAAGCAGTTCATTTGTGCAGAGTGAATCAAAACTGATTCACTTTTTCGAGTCAAGATTTTTGGATGAATCTAAACTGATTCACTCTGGAGCATATACGAATTTGTATGCGCATCCGCTTTGATTACCCCCCCCGCTTTGAGCGGGAACGTGTTTTGCAAGCATAGCGTTTGGATATCCACAAACGCATTTCTGGGGTGTTCCCCAGACCCCCTCGCTGCTCTTGTGTGACGATAGTGACGCAGATGACGCTAATGACGCTGTTGGCGGGATACGTCCTGCTCCTATCTCAAAATCAGCGTCATAAGCGTCACAAGCGTCATTTCTGTTGTTTTCAAAAAGGACTGTTTCATTGGAAATTGGCAGAAAATAACGTTCCAACCTTCTTTTCGTTGTTTTTCTGACGATGATGACGATAATGACGATGATTATGATATACTCTCACACCATATCCTAAAAACACCGTCATCATCGTCACCAGCGTCACTCCTTGATTATTTTGTATCCGAATGTCTGCCCACAAGTTGCAAAAACAATCGCATCTACATTCTTTTTCATCATTCAGATATAATCGTGACGATAGTGACGATGGTGACGCTCTATCTGATATAGGCCCCATTATCTGAAAACATCGTCACACCCACAACAGGCAAGCCGCTTGCAAAAGCAGCCTGCCTGTTTTTTGTGGCGTAAACACCACATAATTGACCTCAATTGTGGCGTTTGCTCCACCGACAACAACCGGAAAATATGCTATGCTTTTAGTGAATCCAGCTTTATTACAAATTATTACATTCTTTCCAAATAAGACAGGTACTGCCTTATTTGGCTTGTAGAATAAATTATTCAAAGTGCTAGGATTTTTAGCACAAAGGGTGCTATGCTGGTTTTGAGGGATATCCGGGGTTACTTGAACGGCGTGGAATTTCTTATAGTGCATATACCACATTTTATTACAAAACTATTACATTTCATAATTAGTGAAGGGTTCTTGCATCAATTCGTTGTAGTGTAGAATCGGAATCACAAAACGGTTCAAAAGTTGCACCGTTAATCCGATAAAATAAGGGTGAAGTAATTTTTTCGCTTTACCCCGCTAAACTTGTAAGATTCCTGCAAGTTATGCTGTTATACTAAAATTTTGTAAAGAAAATCCGAACCAAATAGTCTTATACCACATACACAGGAGGTCCCCATGAATCAGGAATTTCAAGATTTACCCAATGTACTCAGCGCCAAGGAAGTACAGACATACCTCGGCATCTCCCGCACTACCGTCTACCGGCTGTTTCACGATGAAAAATTCCCCGCCTTTCACATCGGTAACCGCCTGCTGGTGCAACGGAGCGATTTGCTCAACTGGCTGGACAGGCAAAAGGTCAATAATCCCCAAACCGAGAACCCGAAGATTGTCGGGTCTGATGAATAGCTTTGTGGTCGTACCTGTGGTAGTCTTTGTGTCACGAAAGGAGACGATGCATCGTGAAAGACACATCTAAAAAAGCCCTGCGCCGCGGGCATAACGAGGGCAACATCCGTCAGCGCACAGACGGGCGGTGGGAGGTTCGCCTGTCAGCCGGAATCGACTACAAAACCGGTAAGCCCAGACGCACATCCACCTGCTGTAACACAAGACAAGAAGCCATTGCCATTTTACAGCAGCAAGCCCACGAAGTCCGCACACAGGGCTGGCGCGATCCTATGTCGGTGACACTGGGAGAGTGGTATGAATACTGGCTGGACACCTATATGAAGGACACCGTCAAGCAATCTACTTACGCCAGCTACCGCAGCTACTTGAACAAGCATTTTTGTGTGCTGGGAAAAATCCTGCTGAAAAAGTTAGAGCCGCACACCTTGCAGGAGTTTTACAACTACAAATTCCGCGAGGAAGGCTTATCCCCCAAGACCTTGCGCAACTACCACATGGCATTGCACAAGTGCTTACAACAGGCCGTAAAGGAGCGCTTATTAGTGTACAATCCCTGCGATGCCGTGACCCTGCCCAGCGGCGAGAAACCCGAAGTCGTAGTCTTTACCAACGACCAGCAGCGGGCGCTGGTGCAAGCCAGCTACCGCCACCGCTACGGCGTGTTTATCCGCTTAGACTTGTGTACCGGATTACGCATGGGGGAGTTGCTGGCGCTGAAGTGGGAAGATATTGATTTTTCCACAGCGCAACTTCATGTCAGGCGCACCATTAACCGCCTTGCCAAATATGAAGCCCACGAGGGTGAAAGCAAAACGGAAATCGTGTTCGATACGCCCAAGACAAAGAATTCCCGCCGGACAATTCCCCTTACGCGCACAATGATTGACGAACTTACCCGCTGGAAGAATCTGCAGGCACAGGACAAGCTGCGCGCAGGGGACAAGTACCTTGACAACGGCTTTGTTGTTACAAATGAGTTCGGCCACTACATTGAGCAAAAGACCTTCAAGGACTACTATGACCGTATGCTGAAAGATGCCGATGTTGGCCGCTTTACCTTCCATGCTTTGCGCCACACCTTCGCCACCCGCGCACTGGAGCGTGGTATGGACTATAAAACGCTGTCGGCAATTCTCGGCCATTACTCCGTAGCGTTCACAATGGACACCTACGTTCACAGCATGGACGAACATAAGCGGCACGAAATGGACAAGATGGATGATATGTTCGGGATGCAGTACAGTATCTCCGTAGAGAACCGGCCTTATCCTGTGCTTTGTACAGTCATGGCGGACGGCTGTACTGCACACGCCCCGGATTTTCCCAAAATCGCAGTTCATGCACCCACGCTGGATGCTGCCTTGTTAGAGGTCAAGCAGCAGATTCAAAAGGCCCTGCACCAGTACAAATACCCGCCGATTCCCACCAGACAAGAGCAGATTGTCGTGCCGGACAACAGCGTGTTGGTGCTGGTGAAAGCAGGGTAGGGTAGCCACACCGCACCTATATTTACCTGCCAGCTACGCAAAATTTATCCACAAAAAGCGCCCGGACGGTTGAAAAGTTCAATCGTCCGGGCGCAGTCATTTTTTCGTTTTGGGGTCATTTTGGGGTCAAAGTTACCAGCTTGTTACCACTTTTGCCATAATGTAGAAAAAAAGCTCGTTGAAACTTGTCGTTTCAACGAGCTTTTGTTGGTTGCGGAGACAGGACTTGAACCTGCGACCTCCGGGTTATGAGAAATTCAAAGTCAGTGCGTCACCGTGCTTTTTTGTGTGATATGGTGGTATTTCGTTCCAACGCTCCGCAAGGATTTTGTCCCATATGTACCAATAGTTCCGCACTGTATCAACCTGTCCCAGCCGCTTTTGGGGGCAGTTTTGGGGGCAAAATCAAGCGTTATTCAAAAGAAGTATTTTTCTTCGGTGCTCATTTATCTGCGCAACTTTAGTTTTATTGTGAGCACAAATTTCTTGAGGTTCACGCAAGGGCAAGGCCTTGCGATATAAGTAATAACTTCTACTCTCCGGTATCAAGTTGTATGCCGCGTCCATTTCAGCCAGTTTTTGCAGAGGTGCCATTACCCGCCTACATCATCTCCTATTACAGCCCGCGTTGCCGCGAGAAAAGCCCCTGTTTGGGCGATTACCCGCCTCATCAGCTCCCATGCCCGCCCCATCACTGTGACGCCTGAAGTCCCCCGTTTTGTGGGGATTTTTTATACCATGACGGGGTTTACCTGTGTGGGATTTTCCTGTACAGGTAAATCCAGCACAACTAAATAACTAATAGAACTAAATAAAGACTAATCAATCTTATCCTATCCGCAAAAAAACGCCCTTTAATCTGCTGTGGATTTCATAGGGCATGAGTACAAAACGATACCGGAGAGTACACAACGATATTGCGTCTGTGTTTGCAGGTGCGATATAATAAATTCACCCCATCAACGCGGTCCATAGCATACTGAACGGCATGACAAGAATCAATGCGGGCATTAAATCCACCAGCGGGACGGACTTGATGCGCGACACACGAAAACCGGCTGCTATTGTCAGGATGCCGCCGCAGGCGGAGAGGTCGGCAAACATCGTGGGGGTCAGCACGCTGGAGAGCCCACGCCCTGCGAAAAATACCAGCAGCAGAATCACGCACTGCGGCAGTGGAATCGCGCAGATGGCCGCGCCCAGCGTGGAGGCAAAAATCAGCGCAGTGAAGCCGTCCAGCACAGCCTTGGACATCAGCAGACTCGGGTCTCCGGTGATGCCCTCGGTCAGGGTGCTGTACCAGCCGAAGCCGCTGCAGCAGAACAGCGCTACCGCTGTGATATAAAACTCCATATCAATATCATCGCCGCCAAGGTGCATGGACTTGACCAGCTTATGGAAAAAACGGCTGGTCCAGTATTCCAGATGCAAAAGATGCCCGATGGTGAAGCCGACCAGAATGGCCAGCACCACCGCCGTCATACCCGAGGCTTTGATGACCGAGTTGACGCCGATGCCGATGGAGCACAGGCCGAACATCGTTGGCAGATGCTCTTTGAGTGTCTCCGGCAGGACTTTTCCCAAAAGTGTTCCCAGCAGGCCTCCCAATAAAACAGCCCCGCAGTTTGTGAATACGCCGATTGGCAAAGCTACTCCTCCTCAATTACAAGAATTTTTTATTTCCCCGCATGCGCCTGTTCCAGAGTCACATCGCTTTTGAACATGCGCAGCACAGAAAGACCCATCGGCAGCGCCAACAAAAAGGCCACCAAGGATGCCTGCCACGCCATGCCGATGGTCTGCGCATATTGCAGAGAATAATCCAGACAGCCAGCACCAGCGTAAGGCACTGCGCACGCATGGCAGTTGTTTTCACTCCGGCTTTGCTTTTACACACTGATAGTGTTGTAATTCTTTTCGGCGGAAAGAGCAATCGTACGGCAAGCGGCTGCATAAAAAAGCTGCCGCGCAGTCCTTGCTCGGCAGATTCTTTTCCCATTACAGCGTGAACTGTATCACGCAGAACGCCGCATAAATCGCCAGCAGGATAATCCCCTGCGCACGGTTCAGCTTACCTTTCAGCAGAGCAGGCATCGTCAGAATCAGCATGACCGCCAGCATGACCGGCAAATCCAGCACCATGCTGGAATTGATACCGAACAGCGTCGAGCTCTGCGGAATCGTGAACGGTGCCAACATGACGGACACACCGCTGACCAGCACCAAGTTAAAGACGTTCGCACCGATGACATTGCCCAAAGACAAATCGCTGTGGCCTTTCATCAGGGAGGTGATCGCCGTGATGAGCTCCGGCAGGGACGTCCCCAGTGCAACAAAGGTCAGGGCAATCACGCTCTCCGGCACGCCGAGTGCCTGTGCAATCAGAGTGCCGTTGTCTACCAGCAGGTTGGCCCCCACCGCAATCAGCACCGCACCGATCACCAGCAGACCCAGCGTCTTGGGCAGGGTCATTTCCTCCTCGGCTTCTTCCGTGGCCTCTGCAGGGGAATTTTTCATCTGCAGGACATTCACGACCATATACGCCATGAACATTGCCAGCATGATAATGCCCATCACGCGGGTGAACTTGCCGAACACATAGGCAGCAATGCAATAGATGGCTGCTGCCGCAAAGAAGAATGCAACCGGGGTTTTCAGCGTCTTGGGGTCAACTTTACCCGGGCGGACAGCAATGGTAATGGCCGCAATCAATGCGGCGTTGCAGATAACCGAGCCGATGGCGTTGCCGTAGGCAATCTCGCCGTGACCGGACAGAGCCGACATTGTGGAAACCATGACCTCGGGCAGGGTCGTACCGATGGAAACGACCGTTGCGCCGATGAGCAGCTCCGGCAGATGGAAGCGGCGGGCCAGACCGGACGCACCATCCACAAACCAGTCCCCGCCCTTAATCAGAAAGAGCAGTCCGACAATAAAAAGTAAAACAGGTACCAGCATATTTCCCTCCTAGACCGTTATGAATTTATAGTGAATCCTCCCTCCCCACGCAAAACCGAGGGCAAGGTTGCCCCCGGTCTTGCATGGAAATGCTTTTATGGAAGGAAGAGAATGTCCCCTAAAAAATAATTTACGGCGTATAAACAACCGTCTTGCTGCCCTGCGGGCGGCTGAAATGCCGAAGGAAGTCCCATGCAGCGCGGCTCTCGTCAGGGATTGCACCGTGCGGCATATTCTTCATCACAGTGTAGCCAACGCGGGGCGTACCGTCTGCCGCTGTATAAAGCCGTGTATATAATCTATCGCCGCTTTGATAGCCTTTTTCCTGCGTGTAGTAATTCTGTCCGTCACGCACTGCGTCAGGGCGGAAACTGCCTTCTTCCTCAGACTCCGGCGCAGTGCAGCCGTTGGCTTTCAGCACAGGTCCAAGCTGTTCTTTCATGCAGACACCGGCGGTTGCACCGTCACTGTCACCCGCACAGACCCAGTAGGGAAGCTCACAGCCGCTATCCGACAGGGCGGGAGAAATGGCGGTATCCGCCATCAGGCCGTTGCCCGGCAACACCGGGCCATTCCACGGCGAAATTCCCGCAAACCACTCCGGGTGGGTCGTGCCGACCTCCCGCGTAATGGAGCCGCCGTTGGAAAAGCCTGTCATGTAGACGCGGGTACGGTCAAGCCGGTAGTCTGCACAGATTTTCTCCGTCATAGCCGCAAACGCCTCGGCATCACGGTGTAGATTCCAGATATTTTCCGGGGAATCCGGTACTGCCAGCACGAAAGCGCGGGTTTCGTCCTGCAGGGTGTCCCATCCATTTTTGGCACAGAACATCCAAGCCGGTTCACCGCGGCCATGCACGCTGTACACCAGCGGCAGACCGGCCGCCTCCGCCTTCGTCATGCCTGCAGGCAGGCGCACACCGTAGGGGTAGTCCAGCGTGTTTACGCAGACGGTGTCAATCCGGTATTCGCCGTTTCCGTAATATTCGGTGCGGGTTGGGTGATACCGCAGTGTGCCGTCCGGGCCGTCTTTCCAGCGAATCACACGCTCAAGCAGCCCCTTGTAAATAGCGTTTGCCAACGCAAGGCCGGTCAGGGGCAGATACTCCGACACAAGCACCTGTTGTGCCGGACACTGCGTATTATAGCGGCGCTGCACCTTTATGCCGCACAGTTCGGTGCTTTCCTCTCGGTCGGCCCCTGCTGCTGCGGCAAAATACTCAACCGCCTGCTGTGCTTTCGCATAAGAGGTTTCCAGTAGCCAAACGCAGCTTGCAATGTCCTTTTTCATCAGGCAATAATCCGCACTGACCTTAGCAACCATCCAGTGGTCACTGGGTTCATCCGCGTGCGTGTAATCATCCGGCACGCCGCTCACAAGAGCAGCCACCGCAAAGCGGTTGGGATATGCCGCCACGCAGTTTCCTGCAAAGACGGCACCGTCTCCGTAGCCGATGATATAAATCATCGTTTCCCAGCACCACAGCTTGCCGCCGCGTCCAAACAGGCTGCGGCCATTGCGGGTTGCAAAGCTGTTGCGCAGGCTGTCGTACAGGCGTGCGGGCAGGTCGGTATTTTCCGCCTGCCAGCCGTTGGGGACAACGGGAATCAGCAGGATTCCGCCCTCCCACTCGGCCAACGCCTGCCAGCCGGAGCTTTCGGCAAAGGCGGCAGCGGATTTTTCGTCTGTCGCATTCTCCGCAGGCGGGCAGACCAAAAACAGCTTGGCCGGGTCATAATCAGCGCGGGTTGATACATAACTGTAAACCATCGGTTCCGGCCTCCCTTTATTTTGTGATCAGCAGTTCACCGTCTTTGCCACGGGCAAAGTGGCGCAGGAACTCCCACGCCTGCTCTATCTGCACAGGGTCAACGGCGTGGGGCATGTTGGCTGCCACTACCAGCTGCAGCAAGGGCACATCGGCGGAAACCTCTTTATTATACCACTTCTGTACGGTATAGCGGCCTTCGCCAAAGCTGCTGTTTGCGTCTGCCGCAAAGCCGGTTTTGCTGTTCGCGTCAAAAACAGGCTCCTGTGTAATGTGGTCAAAGTTCTTCCACCATGCCAGCGACTTTGCCGCCATTGTGGACAGGTCGGCAGGAACAGGCCAACTAATCATCAGGTTATCTACAGCGCCCGCGTTTTGAATCACCGGCATCAGCAGGTCGCGCTTTGCCTTCTTTTCCCGCGCACGGTTGGCAGAAATGCAGACATGGCCCAGCTTCTCCGGCGGAACATCGCGGATAAAGCTCTGCAGCATCTTGGCGGGGTCGGCGTCCATAAAGAATGTGGCAAAAGCATTGCAGGGGGCAGCTGCCGCAAAAATTTCCGGATAGGTGCTGGCCAGCGTATGCGTCATAGCTGCACCCATAGAGAATCCACTCACATAGATACGGCTTTCATCAATGGGGTGAACCTGCTTCATATGCTCGACCAGCGCCAGCACAAAGTCAATATCGCTGGGCAAGACCGGCAAATCAAAGATATTCCAGCATTTGCTGCGGGCCGGGGCAGGGAACACCACAATCAGGTTTTCTCTGTCGGCAATATCCTGCCAGTTGCTCTGCTCGGCACCGTACAGGGGTACGCAGTTGACACCGTGGAAATAGAATACCAGCGGCACTTTTTCCTTGCTGCCGCGCAGCTGCGGCGGAATGTACTCATACCATGTATGAGGGTAGTTGTCATTTACGCCAAGGCTTGTATCGTTCACATGGGCGGTGAAGCCGCGCTCCGTAAAGGCTGTGCGGTACTGGTAATGGCCGTACACATCATTCTGCCAGCGGCGGGTGCGGCTAAACAGATACTCCCATGCAATGCGGACCGATTCCTCATCGGTGGGGCGCTGTGTGGTAATCAGGCGGCACTCCGGGTTTCTGCCGTAGTGGGTGACAATACCATCGTGCTCGGCATCGGTGCGGCTCTCCCCATTGGCCTTCAGCAGATACTCCGTGACAAGCGGGTCGCTGCTCCATGCAGCGGTTTCAACGCAGAGCGCCCCATCAGGCAGATGGTAGCCCTCCGGCAGGCTGGACACCATCATGGCCGGCACATTCAGCGGGCGCAGGGCTGCCAGCGTTGTCAGCATGGCCGAGGCCTCCGGGCAGTCAGCTATGTAAAAAATCATGCCGTTGAAGCCATTTACGCCCAGCTTGCTGCCGCGCAGCACACCAAAGCAGCGCACCAGATAATCCATGTCATTGTCTCGTGCCGGATTCTGCGCGTAATTCCAGCCGCCCATCTGCGAATTCGGGAACAGCAGCAGGAAGTGTTCTTCTTCAGCCAGCGTATCCAGTCCCAGACGCTTCATGCACTCTTCTGCGGAAGCCGCGTCCGTGCCGTTGCGCAGCACCATAACCACCTGTGTCTGCTTGGGGTCGGGGCATCCGCTTTGGGGCGCATAACAGTACATAGAACGGTCTGCGCCGTTGGCGGCATGGACATCGTTTTCCTGCTCCAATTTTGTATTGCTCAATCCGGGCACGGTCTCCAAGACGATATGCCCGGCCTGCGGAGAAAATTGGACAAGTGGATTCATCGAATCATTCATAGCTAAAGCCTCTCTGTATAAAGGAAAGGCCGCGCGGCCCTTCGGATATGCTGCGCGGCCTTGTTATCGGTTATCAGGCGGGGAACATGATGACCGCGCCAACAGCCAGACCTACGATCTGGAACAGGTACATCGGAATGGCAAATTTGAAGAATTGAGACATCTTGTATTTGCCCATGCCGAGGATCATAGCCGGCAGACCGTCAATCGGCAGGAAGCCGCCACCCCATGCAGAAGCGGTCATGGCAGCTGCAACGCCTGCCGGGTTGATGCCAAGGCTGGTGCAGGTTGCAATGGCGATAGGCGCAAATACGAACAGCGAACCGATGGAAGCACCGGTCAGCGTAGCGCAGGCGCTGGTCAGCAGGCAGAAGACCAAAATCAAGACAAAGTAGTTCACATTGCCGCCCATCAGGCTGGCAACACCTTCGCCAACCATCGTGGTAAAGCCGGTGGATGCCAGTGCATTGGCAACGCCGATAACGGCAGCCATCATAAGGATCAGCGGGCTGAAAACATTGGTGCGCAGCTCCTTGAAATCATACACACCGATCAGGCAGAGGAAACCGGCCAGCAGGCAGGGCAGAATGTATGCGGCCTCGCCAAAGCTGCTGGCGAAAACCATACCGATGATCGAGATGGCAAACGCAATGTAGGTGCAGTTTTCTTTCCACTTAGGCATTGCTGCCGCAGCAGGGGCTTCCTCGGCTTCCGCTACGGCATCCCCGGCACCGACATCGTGATCCGGCAGCAGCTTGTAGGAAATCAGGCACCAGATCAGGAAGAACAGGCTCATGAAAAACACCATGCCTGCGTAGCGGGGTAGCGTGACTTCGCCCTCAACGCCGGTACCCTCCAGCAGGGAACTGGAAAGCCCCATAAAGAACGCAACACTGACGGGAATCAACGCACGACCGGTAGCAAAGCCGCCGGGCAGCAGCAGCTTGGAGTTGGGCAGGTGCTTGCTGTACGGGATGCTGGCAATGATGGTCAGGATCATAACATAGTAGCCGGTATTGCCGCCGCCCACAAGACTGGTTCCAAGCATAACCACGATAATGATCATCGCGTAAGCCAAAAAGCCGCCTTTGGTAGCCAGCTTTGCCATGATGTGCTTGATATTGCCCATCAGACTGGTTTTTTGTACGCCGGCCATAACCGCCATAAAGCCCGCAACCATGATAACATTCTTGTCAACAAAGCCTGCAAAGGCATCTTCAATCGTAGAAATACCGGTAACGACCAGCAGGCAGCAAGCCAGCAGTGCCGGTGCACTGAATGAGAACTTGTCCGACATGATCATAACGATCATTAAAATTACGATCGCAAGTGCGATCCCCATTTGCAATGTCATTTTTCATTTCTCCTATCTTTTTAACGGATTCCAGGAATTTTTCTCGGCGGAGGTAGAGCTCCGCCTCCTCTCCAACTCGATCCTCCCTTCCCTGCGTATTTCGCCGCAAACACAATTACCGTGTTTATCTTAGTTACAAGTATACTGTTTGCGCGGGTCGGCAACAATCGAGTCGGTGTTCAAATCTGTTCTAATCAGAAACATTTAATTGATTTTTTGTGAATTGCGTTCAAAAAGTGTTTCGATTCTAAACATTACACAAATAAAAAGAAACCTGTCCGTGTAAATTTGAAACGCCTATAAAAACGCCTGCTTTCGGTGTGTAATTGCAATCCTGGGGTTTATTTGCGACCGTTCGTCATCTTAATGGCGTAGTCAATGGCGTTGACAAGGCTCAGCTCATTGCTGGTGCCCTTGCCGGCCAGCGCAAAGCCTGTGCCGTGATCGACACTGGTGCGGATGATGGGCAGTCCCAGCGTGACATTGACGCCCTCAACGGCTTTCCACGCCTGCTTTTCACGTTCATAGACGAAGCCGACAGTCTTGAGGGGAATATGCCCCTGATCGTGGTACATACAGACGACGATGTCGTACCAGCCGCCCAGCGCCTCGGAGAAAACGCTGTCCGGCGGGATGGGGCCGATTGCGTTGATGCCCTCGGCCTTGGCGGTCTCAATGGCAGGCTTGATTTCCTCGATTTCCTCCGTGCCGAACAGACCGTTTTCGCCGCAGTGGGGGTTCAGACCGGCCACGGCGATCTTCGGCTCGGCAATGCCCATATCCTTGCAGGCCTTGTCGGCGATCTCAATAACTTCCAGCACACGATCCTTCTTGACACGGTCACAGGCTTCGCGCAGCGAAACATGGGTGGACACATGCACAACGCGCAGGTCGTGGTGGGCCAGCATCATCGTGTATTTCTTGGTGTGGGTGTAGGTGGCGTAAATCTCGGTATGGCCGTCAAAGTGGGTGTAGCCGTCGGATTTTTCGCCGTGGTAGAATTCCAGCGCCTTATTCATGGCTTCCTTGTTCAGCGCATTGGTGCAGGTAGCGTCCACCTCGCCCGCCATAGCCAGCTCAATGACCTTTTTAACGCATTGGAACGCCGCATTGCCGCCCTCCACACTGACCTGCCCGATGGGGAACGCCTTGACATCGGGAATTAGCTCAAGGTGCAGCACATCAATCGTGCCGGGGGTGAACTGCGCATCACTGACTTTTTCGCAGCGGTGAATGGTAATATCGGGGCGGCCGACAAAATGGGTGGCCTGCTCCAGCATTTTGGCATCACCCACCACAAGCGGGCGGCAGCGTTCATAAATATCGGCATGCGCCAGCGCCTTGACAGTAATCTCCGGGCCGTTGCCCGCGGGGTCACCCATCGTAATGCCGACAATAGGCTTCTCGTTCATAGAAATGCTCCCTTTCCTCTGTTTTGCTCAGTGCCAGCCCTTGGCCTCGTTCTCGGCCAAGACCTTTTTGATGGCCTCCATGCCTTCCTCCGGCACATAGTTGAAGGGGGCGCGGCACTTACCGACATTACGCCCCTGCAGTGCAACGGCGGTCTTGATGATGGTATTGGGGTTGCCGTACTTGAAGGTCTGCTGCAACACCGCAATTGCGTCCTGCGCCGCCTGCGCGCCCTCCACATCACCGGCTACAAAGCGGTCATAGATGGATGCAACCGTAGCCGGCCAGATGTTGGCGCGACCGGCAATGCCGCCTGCACCGCCCTCTTTCAGGCAGGTCAGGATGGCGCCATCGTTGCCCGCGAGGATGCGCACATCCTTGCCCAGATCACGGGTCAGGCAGATATACGCTTTCAGGTTCTCGATATCGCCGCTGGAATCCTTGGCACCCACGATGTTATCCACATCGCGGCACAGTGCCTGCACGGTTTCGGGCAGCAGCTTGTTGCCGGTGCGCGCCGGGATATTGTACAGGATAATGGGAATATGCACTTCCTTTGCCACCGCTGCATAATGGTCGTACAGCTCTTTCTGGGAGGCCAGCGCAAAGCTGGGAGTAATGATGGATAACGCATCAGCACCCAGCTCCTCGGCGCGCTTGCTCATGCGGATGGTTTCCGCCGTTGTAATGCAGCCTGTACCGGCATAGACCGGCACGCGCCCCTTGACCTGGTCAATAACTGTGGCAAGGACTTCTTCTTTTTCACGGAAGGAGAGCGCATACGCCTCGCCGTTGGTACCCAGCGGGAAAATCCCGTGCACACCGCCCTGCAGCAGGCGCTCGACCTGCTTGCGCAGCTCCTCATGGTTGACGGTCTGCTCCGGGTCGTTGTTCATCGGGGTGATTACCGGGGGAATAATGCCTTTGATGTCTTTCACTTTCATAGAACGGCTCCTTTTCAATCAGCACACTGTACATCACCTGACAGCTTATCACAGAATTTCCTGATACAGCTTGCGGGCGTCCTCGGCGGTGACGGTGCGCATATTGTTGGTCAGCAGACGCTGCACCTGCATACCGGCCTCCACCAGGCCGTCTAGGTCACTTTCCGGCACGCCAAAAGTCTTAAGGCTGGTGGGAATGTCCAGATGTCTGACAATCTGCTCCAGACGGGCAATCATCCACTGTGTCTTTTCCTGCACGGTGGTGCAGGTCTTTTCCTCATGGCAGCAACGGTCATAGGCAGCGGCCAGACGCTCCTGCACAGCTGGATGCTCGGCGTTGAAACGCATGACCGGGGCCAGCAGAATAGCGTTGGAAACGCCGTGGGCAATGTGGTACTTGCCGCCCAGTGGATAGCTCAGGGCGTGTACCGCCGTGGTGCCGCTGGCCGTGATTGCCAGACCGCCATAATAAGCTGCAATCTGCATACGGTTTTTCTCAGCCATAGCCTCAGGGTTATCGCAGGCTTTTTCGATATTGTTGAGAATCAGGTCCAACCCTTCCAGCGCATACAGGTCGCTGAACGGATTTGCCTTATTGCTGGTAAAGCACTCAATGCAGTGGGCCAGTGCGTCCACGCCGGTGGCTGCTGCGATCTTGCGCGGCAGATTCTTAATCATGCGGGCGTCAAGAATCACATAATCAGCAATCATGTTCTCGTTGACAATGCCGACCTTCAGTTCTTTTTCCGGCACAGCCACAATGGCATTGGGGGTAACCTCGGCACCGGTACCGGCTGTGGTGGGAATCAAAATAATAGGTACGCACTTTTTTGCACGGGCAGGCTCGTCCAGCAGTTCCTTGACGCCGTACTCATCGGTCACAAGGACACTAGCCAGCTTGGCCGCATCCATGACGGAGCCGCCGCCGCAGGCAACAATCATATCAGCACCGCTGGCCTTGAACTGGTCTACCAGCTTCTGCACAGCCATGTAGCTCGGTTCTGCCGGCAGGTCATCCAGTACATAATAATCGGCACCGCTGGCCTTGACGGCTGCTTCGGGCAAGGCAAACAGGCCCGCCCCCTCAATGCCTTTGTCGGTGAATATCGCAACGCGCTTGACACCGTTGCTTTTCAGAATCGCGGTGATGTTATCCATCGCGTTTTCGCCGCCGTACACGGCATGGGGCATTTTCAGACTGTAAGTGGTAAGCATAACAAAAACCTCCCTATAAACGCAAACTATCGAAAAAAGCACTCAGCGTGATTGTGCTGCGGTGGGGTTGTACAGCCCCACCGTTTCGCGCTTGGCACCCAGAACATCCTGTTCGCGGAAGCGGATATATTTGATACCCTGCCGTGTCCTTGCGGCGTAGGTCAGGTGCAGCATGCCATCATGGCTCTGCATAAGATACGGGTACTCATACTGCTTGTTGTTGGTCTTGTTCTCATCGCCCATATAGCCCTCACCGCGCTCCATCCAGCGGACAATCGGGAATGTCAGACCGCCGTCCTCCGACAGAGCCACGGCCACCGGGCAGCGCAGGCCAGGCCAGGCGGCCTTGCCGGGCTGCGGGTCAGGGGTGCAGGTGGGATTGTAAGCAATGGCAATGCGACCGCTCTGCAGCTTCAACGCACTGATACTGGAATTGTTGTTGGGCAGCGGCGTGGGGGCCGGTTCTGTCCATGTATCGCCGTAGTCAAAGGATTCGCTGCGGTGAATGCGCCACGCCTCCCGGTTGCGCATGAACGCTACCAGATGTCCCGGCTCCAGCTCCACAACATTGGCGTGGACATGACCGTTGCTCTTGGGCATCATGACCAGCTTCCATGTCTTACCCGCATCATCAGAGATACGGAACGCGGTCGGGTCGCCGGAAAGTCCATCCACCGAATCGGTGCAGAGCCAGTTTGCAAAAATCCAGCGTCCATTGGAGAGGATCTGAATCGGCTGGCGGCAAAAGGTTCCCTCATCCGGAAACACCGTGGTATAGTCACCCCATGTTTTGCCGCCGTCTGTGGATTTCTGGCAGCGAACGACTGCCGTGTACTGCATATTGTCCTTGCCCGCCTGACGGTCGAGCTGGGCGGTGTACATTGCCCAGACAGCGTTGTCCGGGCCGTAGAACAGCGAGGGGTTCTGTTCACTGCGGGTGGGGTCCTTGGAAATATCCACCGGCGGCAGCCATGCCGTACCATCGTGCGGCAGACAGGAGCAGATGATGTGGATGTCGGCGCTGCCCTCATATGTACCGGCAAACCAGCAGCACAGCAAATCGCCGTCGGGCAGCTCCACCATGGCCGGGGCGTGGGCGGTGGGGTAACCTCCGGTGGGCAGCAGTGCCTCCAGCGTTCCCATTTCTTCATTTTCGTAAACGGTTCCGTCCCATGTCAGGCCGGGCAGCTTCGCGTATGTCATGTTATTTTCCTCCATGTTGTTTCCCAAGGTGTTCTGCAAGCTCGGTCAGCAGATCCGGCTGCCCGAAGCCGCCGGATTTTGTTATAATGTACCGTGTGCAGCCGCTGCAGCTGAATTTTGCCAGCACAACACCCTGTTCCAGCTCGCAAACGGGCTCCAATTCATGGACGCCTACACTGTTCATGCACTGCAGCAGCGTATCGCCGCCGGTCAGCAACAGCGTACCGAGCGAAGCACTGGTGAACAACAGCCCCACCAGCTGGCCGACACCGCTTGCGATGCGCACCCGCATTTGCTCCAGACTCAATCCCAGCTGTGCCGCGTAAGCTGCAGTCCGCTCGTTGCCGCCCTCATCGTTAGTTTCAATAATACTGCGTGGGTTGGCGGCCAGCAATTCTTCAATGTGGTTCAGTGCCGTGCGGCCCGCTGTGTTGTGCCAGTAGTCCTGCGTCAGCTTTTGCTCCGGCGTCAGCCGTAGGCGGGCGAAGCCGTTCTGCTCAGCTTTGTCAAGCTGTGCCACAGTAATGGCATTGACACTGCCGCAGATTACCAGCAGGCGCGGGTCCAGCACCGGGCAGACAGCCTTTCTGCCGCCGCCCATGCCCAGAAGCTCCGGCAGCACCGCACCGAAACCGGCACAGCCTGCCATGACCTGCACACCGCCGCTGTTCAGCAGCATACGTCCTGTGCGGCGCAGATCTTCCTCATTTTCTGCGTCAAAGACAAGGATACCGTCCTGCGCAGGAAGTGCCGCTCCATCTTCCGGGGCCGTATAGCTGACAGCCGGCACATCAGTCTGTTCTGCCAGCAGCTCCGTCACCTTTGCGTGGCGCACCGGCTCAAAAGGGTCTACCCCAAAGGGACTCTCGTTGACGGGGACACCGTCAATGTAATGTACGCCGTTTTTCGTAATGCGGTTCATCTGGGGGAACGCCGGCATAAAGGCCAGTTGACGGCTGCCGCTGGTTTTCAGCACAGCTGCCAGCTCCGAACCCACATTGCCCCGCAGTGCGGAATCCGTCTTTTTATAGATGTAGGCGGTTCCCGCATGTTTGGCTCGCTTTACCAGCCCGGCCACAGCCGCATAGGCTTGTTCCGGCGGCAGATGACGAGTTTCGGTGTCCACCACCAGTACATCTGCCCCCTGCCCAGCAAGCTCTGCGTCCGCCCCCGCCATCACTCGGGTGCGGATTCCCTGCACCGCAAACTGTACGCCGGTATCCAACGCACCCGTAAAATCGTCTGCAATAATCAGCAGTACCATCGGGAGTCCTCTCTTTCTCTTGTTCTGTGCTATCATTATGCCTCATTTTGGGACATAGCGCATTAAGAAACGACTATTTTCCCGTTGCAATCTGCAACATTTTAACTTTTTTCTTCTATTGCACGCACAAAGTGTTTCTATTTGAAACGCTTTGTGCGTGCAATTTCCGTTTCACTCTGTTATAATTGTACCAAAGATGAACGCACGGAGGTTCTGCACAATGGAGGAACAAAAGATACGCATTCTCGGTATCGCCCCTTATGACGGTATGCGCACGGCTATGGAGCGCGCCGCAGAGGCTTATCCCCAGATTCAGCTCGATGTCTACACCGGCGATTTGGAGGCCGGTGTGGAGATTGTACAGCAGGTACCGCCAAGCACCTACAACTGCATTATCTCCCGCGGCGGCACCGCTGCACTGATTCGCAAAGTAACCGATATGCCGGTGGTGGATATTCATATCTCGGTTTATGATGTCTTGCGCACCATAAAGCTGGCCCAGAACTACAGCAGCCTGTATGCTATTGTCGGTTTTCCCAGTATTACCGAACCGGCACATACATTGTGCAGCCTGCTTGGGTATGACCTTGATATTCTGACCGTCCACAGCGCCGAGGAGGTCACCGACACTCTGCAGCGCTTGAAAGAAGGCGGCTATCGCATGGTTGTCTGTGACATGGTCACGCACACGGTTGCCCGCCAGCTTGGGCTGGACGCGTTCCTAATCGCTTCCGGCATGGAAAGCCTGCACGCGGCCATTGACCAGGCCCTGAGCATCAGTGAATGGTACAGCCAGCAGCGATGGGAGATTCTGCTTCTGCGGCGCATTACACAGGGGCAGAACGGCCGTGCTATAGTTTTAAAGGAGGACGGCACCATATTTTACGCCAGTCCCGCTGACCCGCCGCCGGAATTGCTAAAGCCGCTGCGCAGCCACATTGCAGAAGTCCCGGCCAGCGGGACACTTAAATTCTATTATACCGAAAACGACCAGCTATACAGTATTAGCGGGCAGATTTTTTTAGCGGACGGCATCCGCTATTATCTGTTCTATTGTGTTCCGTCCCATATCCCGCTGCATACCAGTTGGGCCGGTCTGCGCACCATGAACCGCGGCGAGAGCGAATATCTCTTTACCAACAGTTTCTACAGCCTCAGCGGTGCAATGGGAACGCAGGACGCCGAGATTCAGTCCCTTGCCTGTGTGCGCCAACCCATTATGATCAGCGGCGAACCCGGCACCGGCAAGGAGCAGATTGCGCGGTATCTCTATCTGCACAGTTCTCTTGTCAACAAACCGATGGTCGTGGTTAACTGCGCACTGATGAACGACAAAAGCTGGGATTTCCTGCTGAATCACTACAATTCCCCACTGAATGCCACCGGTAATACTGTTTATTTCCAGAATTTAGAGTCGATTGCGGATGTCCGGGTTCCAGAGCTTCTGGCAACTATCCAGGAAACCGGCCTTGCCCGCAGGGTACGGCTTATCTTCAGCTGTGCCTGCCGCGAGGACGAGATGGTTCCCCCGGTCATGCGCAAGTTTACCGAGCGTCTTGGCTGTCTTTCTCTGGCACTGCCGCCGCTGCGCAGCCGACAGGACGAGATTCCTTCGCTTGCAAGCCTGTACCTGAACAGCCTGAATCTGGAGCTGGGCAAGCAGATTTCCGGCTTTGAGCCGCGTGCCATTGAAATGCTGCGCCAGTACTGCTGGCCCACCAACTACACCCAGTTCAAGAATATTTTGCACACGCTTGCAGTCCGTACCACCACGGCCTATGTACCAGCCGCCCTTGTTGCTGATTTGCTGGGGCAGGAGCGCACCCTGCTCCGCCCGGCCGAAACACCCGTCGCGCCGGAAGTGCGCAGCAACCGCACACTGGACGAAATCATCGCCGAGGTTGTACAGCAGACCGTAACAGCCCACAACGGCAACCGCGCCGCCGCTGCCCGCCAGCTTGGTATCAGCCGCACCACCCTCTGGCGCTATCTGGGACGCATGGAGGAGGATAAGAAAGGCTGAGAGCATTTCCTATTGGAAATCGTCAGATTTTTCAACTTTTTGGGTACAGAGTGAATCAGACATTGATTCACCTTTTCGAGTCAAGATTTTTGAGTGAATCTGTATGTGATTCACTCCGATTGGCCGAACAGCCTTCTGGAATTTACCGGCTGAAACGGTTTCTGTGTTGGAATAGGGCGCGAAAGTGTACTGCAAGCATAGCGTTTGGTCATCCACAAACGCATTTCTGGGGTGTACCCCAGACCCCTTTTCTGCTTTCCGTGACGGTGATGACGATGATTAAGATATACTCTCGCGCCATATCCTAAAAACACCGTCATCATCGTCATCATCGTCACCATCGTCACTCTTTGAATATTTTTATGCAATCACCCATCCAGCGGAAGCGCAGAAACAACGTATTAACATTCTTTTTCTTTCTTCAAATTTGATCGTGACGATAGTGACGGTGGTGATGATCTATCTGATATAAGCCCCATTATCTGAAAACATCGTCATGCCACAACAGGCAAGCCGCTTGCAAAAGCAGCCTGCCTGTTTTTTGTGGCGTTTGCTCCACCGACAACAGCTGGAAAATATGCTATGCTTTTACTGAACCCAGCTTTATTACAAATTATTACACCCTTTCCAAATAAGCCGTGTACTGTCTTATTTGGCTTGTAGAATAAATTATTCAAAGTATGAGGATTTTTGCGCAAAGGGTGCTATGCTGGTTTTGAGGTGTAACGTTGTTTGAGCAGATTTGAATTCTTTTAAAGTGTATGAATCGCATTTTCTTTGAAAGTTAAGTTTAACCCCTCAAAAGTTGCGGGGTTTCTGTTGTATCATAGAGGATATTCGATTCCATGCTTTTTATATAACAGGAACTGGCGCAAACTTCAATTGGTTCGATATTTTCAACAATTCATATTCAACGCACATTCCCTTATGGTTATTCGCATAATGCGCCCACATCCGTAACGATGAATCCGATTCGCTTAAGCAAGATATTCCTGTCATCTGTTTAGTTTCTTCAAATATTCCCTGTAAATAATCAATTTGCTTATGTACATCACTTTTTAGACTTTTTAGTTTTATCCACATTGGACTTCCCCGGCGGATTCTGTGTCCTTGAGGA
>OGJH01001010.1_pt1 | contig 28236 bp, 29 predicted proteins | sample 1572021 | NCBI WGS metagenome assembly OGJH01 (sample SAMEA2582098, study PRJEB24529) | metagenome | biome: Human gut stool | place: China | collected 2011
CTGCCGGTACAGCGCCAAAAACTGTCGACCTTCATGGAACTTCCTGCGTACAGGGGTGGTCATAATGCCCTACGGGGCCCATGAATGCCTGAGGCCACACTTACGGTGTGGACCTCACCGGAAAGCCGCGAGATTTGGCTTTCGCCTATTACCAATATAATAGAAAGTTTGAAGAGTTGTCAAGAAGAAGGATACTGATGGTTATGATTCTTGCGGCAGGAAGAAGCAAGCTGCTGCCGCAGGCATCAGGTCAGGGGAGAAAAACCGTAGCTATTGGACAGCGCGTCAATTTTCTGCCCTGCCTTGCACATGGGACAATCCTTGACAAGACTGGTCACATATCCGGGGATATCCTCCGGGGAAAACAGGCTGATCACGGGGATGTCGCCCACCTGCTTCAAGGCGCTGAAGACAGCTGCGACCCCCTGCGTGGTACCTCCGTAATACTCGATGCACTCGAGTGCGCGAGCCGCGGTCTTTCCCGAATTCACCGTGGAGATCAGCAGCAGGACATTCTTTTCAGACACCATGGGGCGAAGATTATCCCGGAAGATCAGAAGTCCGTTGGAATCGTGCTCCGGTGCGACGACGCAGATATTTTTTTCGCTGCTCAGGGAAAAGAGATTCTTCTGAGAGAGCTGGCGGGCGAGAAACGTACCGATGACCTCGCTGCCGTCCAGGCAGACGACCGTATCGATCTCCTTTTCATAGACATAGTGATTGGCAAGAGAGGCGGCAGCGATATTGGCCATTGCACATTCATGCTTCATGCGGGTGATGTCGAGATAATGGCTGTTGTGAGAGTGGCGGGTCGCAAAATGCCCGTGGTATGCGGTCAGCTTCAAATCGTTTGCTTCTCTGGATTTGATGATCATTGCGCTCATAGCTCCATCCTCCTTTTTGTCTGCCAAAGTCCTGAATACAGGCAATGTTTTCCCTTACATTGTGTAGACCGCAGCGGCGCGGAAGCCGTCCGGCAGCGCAAAGAGAACCTCGGGAGAGAGCTTCCGGGTCACTCTCCCGACCCGCTGCGCGGCAACGACAACGGCCGAAAAGCGAAGCGGTACGATGTCAAGATCCGGCACCGCGTTGATCGGAAAAGAGAGAATTCAGCGATTCTTTTTAGCTTCCAGAAAGTCGTTCAGTTCGGAATTGATGATATCCGTGATGAACATGTGGCCCGGGGCATGGGTGATAGCAATGGGCGGTTTCGCATTTTCGACCGCCGCCTGCGGCGTCACGCCGCAGGGCCAGAACACGGGAATCTCACCCTCGTAGAAATCAACCGCCTCGCCGTAGTCAGGCTTCATCACATCGGCAACGCCGACCTCGGCGGCATCGCCCATGTGGACGGGCGCGCCGTGGACATTCGGCATTTTGACGGTGATGTCATACGCCTTTTTGGCGTTTTCCGGCGTCATGGGGCGCATGGAGCAGACCATAGGACCGCAGAACGGGCCGGCCGGCTCGGTCATGATATTGGTCTTGAACATCGGCACATTGCGTCCCTGCGCGATGTGCCTGACCTCGATGCCCTCGCGCATGAGCGCTTCCTCAAACGAGAACGAGCAGCCAATCAGGAAGCCGACATAGCCCTCCTTCCAGTAGCCGCTTACGTCGGTCAGCTCCTTGCCGTCCCACTTACCGTCGCGGTAGATGCGGTATTTGGGAATGTCGGTGCAAATGTTGCCGCCCTCGCCCATGTCGTGGGTTTCGGGCGTACCACGGACGATCTCGAGAATGGGGCAGGGGAAGGGGTTGCGCCGGGCAAATTCCTCAAAATCTCCCGCATATTCCGGCGGCAGGATGATGAGGTTGGCCTGCGCGTAGCCGCGGCACATACCGGCGGTGGGGAAGTCGATGACGCCCTCGCGGATGAGCTTGCGCACCTCGCCCGGCTTCATATCGATATAAGGTGTAATATCAAAGGCCATGTGTCGTTCCTCCTATTACTATTATTTTTTGCGTTTTAGGGCTGCGTCAACGATTCATGGCGCTGCGCAGGCAGTTCAGCGTAGCGCGCTGCGCAAGCAGAGCCTCCTGTGCAGCGGCGATGGAGACCTTTTCGAAGCGCACTTTGTCGCCTGCCTTGAGCTGGGCGAGAATGCGAAAGTCTGCGGAGATGACGTTGGCGATTTTTGCATATCCGCCGGTGGTCTGGCGGTCGGCCAGCATGATGATCGGCTTACCCGCCGATGGCACCTGGACGGCGCCAAAGGCGATGCCGTCGGAGATGATGTCGCCGCTTTTAACGTGTTCGATCAACTCGCCATCAAGACGGCAGCCCATGCGGTCAAACTCCGGCGTGAGAGTGTAAACGCTGCTGAGAAAGGTCGTGATGCCACGCTCGGTGAACGCATCGTCCTGCGGGCCGAGTACGATGCGCAGCTTATATTCTGCGCGCGGCATGAACTCGGGCGAGGTGTGGCGCAAGCCGAGGTTCTTGAGGTCGGTCTTGGGCGCGCGGAAGCCGATGACGTCATCCTTTTGCAGCTTGCGGCCCTGATAGCCGCCGATCTTTGCTTTCATATTCGTTGAGCGGCTGCCCATAACTACGGGAATATCGAGTCCGCCCGCAAAGGCTACAAACGCGCGGCAGCCGGTGCGCAGCATGGTGAAGCGCAGCGTCTGGCCCGCATTGACGGGAATGGCGCGGTAGGTATCGATACGCTGACCGTCAAGCGTTGCGCCAAGGTCGCCGCCGGTGATTGCGATGATGTTGGGCGCATCAAAGCGGAGGTGGGGCCCCATCATCGTGCATTCGAGCACAGCCTCGCCCTCATCGTTGTCGACGAGGATGTTGGCGATAGACGCGCTGCGCGGATCCATCACGCCGGAGACGGACACGCCGTACTGCTGGTAGCCGATGCGGCCGAGATCCTGCACGCTGGTGAGCATGCCAGGGTTGAGAATGGTGATGCTCATGCCTGCTCCGCCTCCTTTCTCGGGTAGGTGTGAACCGTATAGCCGCTGGAGGCCTCCAGCGCGGCGATACGGTCAAATTCCGCCTGATCGATGGCGTAGAACTTGATGTACTGGCCTGCCTTGGGCAGGATGGGAACGGCGCGGTCAGGGTCGTACATGCGCACGGGCGTGCGGCCGATAAGCTGCCAGCCGCCCGGGGAGTCGATGGGATATACGCCCGTCTGGCTGCCGGCGATGCCGACGCTGCCGGCGGGAATCCTGACACGAGGTTGGGCAAGGCGCGGCGCGGCAATTTCCTCGCTCATACCGCCAAGATAGGTGAAACCGGGGGTAAAGCCCAGCATATAGATGAGATATTCCGTGGAGGTGTGAATCCGGATGACCTCGTCAGGCGTTTTGTGATTGTGCTCGGCGACAAAGCCAAGGTCGGGGCCCATTTCCTCCCCGCCGTAGAGCACGGGGATCTCCAACACATCGCTTGGCGGAATCCGGATGTGGTCAAGCTGATTGAGCAGGCCCTTGAGTTTTTTGACAAGCACACCGTAGGGGATGACCTCAGGGTCGTAGTGAACCATCAGCGAGCGGTAGGTCGGCACGAGCTCCACGATCCCGGGGAGTTTGCTCTCGGTGAGCGCGATGCTGAACGCACGAATCTGCGCGTTGATGTGCTCACTGATCTCGTTGCCGAATTCCACGGTTACGGCTGAGTCACCGCTGAGCAGGAATCTGATGTCGGACATATCGTTCTCCTTTCAGGCGGAGCCGGCCTGTGGGACAGACCGGCTCGCGGAATGGTGCAGGTTCGTTACGCGAAGAGCTTGGCAAGGTTGGGCAGCGCCGTGACGGCAAGGTAGCCCGCGACACCGACCACACACCAGCCAAGAACCTGCAGCCACACAGGGTGCTTGTACTCGCCGACGATGGACTTCTTGTGGCAGCCAAGCAGCATGCAGCACAGGGAAATTGGCAGGATCAGGCCATTGAGAGCACCGGCCAGGATGACCATGCGCTTCGCGCCGCCGAGGATCGCCATAACAAGCGTGGAGAAAGCGATGAAACCGACGATGAACCACTTGTCGTTCTTGGCGATGAAGGGGTGAACGGTCTTGAGGAAGGAGACGGAGGTGTAGGCCGCGCCGATGACGGAGGTGATACCGGCGGAGAACAGCGCGAGACCGAAGAGACGGTAGCCGATGTCGCCGGCAGCAAGGCGGAAAGCCTCGGCTGCGGGGTTGGCAGCGCCAGTGACAGCCGCGACATTTTCAGCCACAACGACCGTACCGGCCGTGCAGACACCGAGCACGCACAGGAACAGCAGGATACGAACGCTGCTCGAGACACAGATGCCGGTCAGGACGGACTTGCGGAAGTGCTTGACTTCTTCCGGCTTGCCGCCCCAACCCGCGTCAAGCAGCTTGTGTGCGCCCGAAAAGGTAATGTACCCGCCGCAGGAGCCGCCGAGCAGCGTGACCATGACGGGAATGAGTTCCTTGGGATTCTCAGGGGTAAAGATATGGACGACCGCATCGCCGACGGGGGGCTTGGCCATAAAAGCCACGACCAGCATGACGACGATAATGATGCCGCCGAGGATCTGGGCGACCTTGCCGACGATGTCGTTTGCCTTCTTGGAAAGGAAAATGCAGATGGCAAGCACGCCGCCGATGATGACGCCGGCCTTTTCGGGAATGCCGATCATGGCATTGAAGCCGAGTGACACGCCGCCGACATTGCCGATATTGAACGCAAGACCGCCAAGCACAACAAGCACGACAAGAAGATACCCGAGACCGGGAAGGACCTTATTGGCAATCTCCTGACCGCGCAGGCCGGAAACGCCGACGATGGACCATACATTGGTCTGCGCGATCATATCCATGATGATGACGCAGACGATGACGAAAGCGAAAGAAGAGAGATACTTTGCGGTGAATTGCGAGGTCTGGGTCAGAAAGCCGGGGCCGATGGCGGATGTCGCCATCAGAAAGGCCGCGCCAAGGCTGACGGACAGTGAGCGCTTCTGGGTGGTTTCGTTACTCATGATCATCCTCCTGAAATATTGCCGCAGTGCGGCAGATTTGGGGCGTTGGTCTTTGCGGAACGGAACAGCTGGAAACGAGGCTCTTTTTATACGATCTCGCGGATGGGGGCAATCTCCACGCCACGGGCGGTGAGCTGCGTGCGGATATTTTTAACGAATTCGACGGCCGAAGGGTTGTCACCGTGGACACAGATGGAGTGAGCCGCGATTTCGACCTCCTCGCCGGTGATGGCCGTGACCTTGCCCTCGGTGACCATGCGGACGGTGCGCGCGATGGCCTCGTCCTTATCGTGGATGACGGCGCCGGGCAGCTTGCGCGGCACAAGCGAGCCGTCGGCCTGATAGGCGCGGTCGGCAAAGACCTCGTTTGCGACGCGCAAGCCCAGCTGCTTGCCTGCATCAATCATCTTGCTGTTGGCAAGGCCAAGCAGGATAATGTTCTTGTCTACCTCGGCAATCGCCTCGGCGATGGCAAGCGCCAGCTCCATGTCTTTACCAGCCATGTTGTAGAGAGCGCCGTGGGGCTTGCAGTGCTGGAGCCTGATACCCTCTGCCGCAGCGAAGGCCATCAGCGCGCCGAGCTGATACTTGACATACGCCTTGACCTCCTTGGGCGAGACGACCATGTTCCTGCGGCCAAAGCCCATCAGATCGGGGAAGCCCGGGTGTGCGCCGACGGCGACGCCTGCCGCCTTGGCTGCGGCAACGGTCTTTTCCATCACCAACGGATCTCCTGCGTGATAGCCACAGGCCACATTGACAGAGGAAACATGCGCGATGACCTCGTTGTCGAGCCCGATGGTATACGCGCCGAAGCTCTCGCCGAGGTCGCTGTTGAGATCTACCTTGTACATACTGAAATACCCTCCTTTTCATAGTTGGTCTACAGGGTTTTTCGAGCAAACGGCGTTCCAATTTGATCAATGGAAGCGCTCTTTCAAAAATGCCTGCTCTTCCTCTCCCTTGATGATGTTATTTTACAGGATACCGCCGGAAAAAGCAAGAATAATAATACACGGTCTTAGTTGTCACAACAGCAGTATGATTCTGTCTTGCAAAATGCGATTTCGCAGGTCGGCAGTGGCAGTCTTTCTCCTTGATGACAGCATCCCGCTTCGTGGGGCGACCCCGGCGTGGGTTTCTGTTATTTCATCGGGCGAAGGATTCGGGCATCAAGGACACTACAAAGCCCTCACCGGAGCAGCTCCGGCGAGACGTTACCTTTGACCACATAAAACGCCACAGGCAGGTGTAGAACACATGGAAAACTCAGGTCGCAAGATATTAAGAAAGGAATTAAAATCGAGAAAAACAGCTAAAGACGATTGAAAATGCAGAAGAAAGGCTGCGGCAGCTTTTTGATTACAGCGGTGCGTTTTTAGAACAAAAAGCGTGACTGCGGCAGCTTCAATTTGCCACTTTATTTTTTGCAGAGACTGTGGTATGCTACTTAAGAGGTGAGCGCGGCGCAGTTTCGACCGTTTGCTTATCGTATCTTTTTTGCGATGTGCCGGAAATTCGGCGTGTCGTGGTCGAAAGCCAGCGAGGAGCAGAAGGCTTTCATTGAGGAAATCACCCGAATCAATTATGAGAGAGAAACGGCCAAACGGAATATGACGGCGAAGCCCATCCGTGGTTTCTTTGACGCAGAGGTGTCTGTTTGACCCACACCGTGACCCACACGGGGAAATGAGCGGACAAAAACAATGGAGAGGATAGGACGTACCTCCCGCAATATACCGAGCGGAAAGGCTCCAAAATCCCTGAAAACCGTCAAATGGAGCACCCCGATACACTTCGTAATCAGCAGGTCATGTGTTCGAGTCACACCACCAGCTCCAAAAAGCATCGAAAACTTCGGTTTTCGGTGCTTTTTTGTTGCAAAAACGCTGAAAACGGTGTGGGTCAAAATGTGGGTCAACTGCCTGACCCACACCCTGACCCACATTGGCTGGCAGTCAGCGGCTTTGCCGCCTACTGCCAGCTCATGCCCCATGGGTACAACGAAATGTGCGGAAAGAGCCGAAGAGCACCGGAGAGGAAACTTTTGCTTTCTCTCCGGTATTTTGGCGCTTTTACTGCTTACATGACCTGCGCCATGAAGCTACCCATGGTTTGTGCTGCCTCGTCCTGCTTTTGCCTTGTGGCGTGGGTGTAGGTGCGGAGGGTGAAGCCTGCGTCGAAGTGGCCGAGCGTGCAGGTCATCTCCCGCATGGCCTTCGCGAATTCCAGCATGGCTTTCCGCGCTGCGACCACCAGTTCATCACGAGATTTGCTTTTCTGCTCGTAGACGTGCAGCAACTCCTGACGGAAAATTTGATTGGTCAGCGTGGACTTGATCTGCCGTATCCCATCTTTGGACAGGTACGCCTGATTCGGATTCACCGACCACGCCATCATGTGGACGTGAGGATGATTACCTTCGTCATGGAAGGCGGCGTACCAACGAAAATCCTCCGGCGGGATCTTCATCGCCGCGGCGATGTCATTGCGGTGGGTACGCAGTAATGTGCGCCATGCGTCTGTGTGGTTGTAGGGCGGGCTTTGATATACGGCTCCTCGGCGAACACCGTGATCGGCAAAACGAGGATATAAAACGAGGGACCGGTTGACAGCCGTGCGGTCATCTCATCTTGGAGGATGGGCAGCCGGGCGTGTATCCCCTCATACTCGCTGATGGTACGGAGATTGAGCTGATGTGCGTTCAACTGTCCATGTAATTCCGAGTATAACAATAAATGCAGTAACCGGCCTACCTCTTAACAGTTTCTTTGCTTGACGGTACTGGGAGCGTCTGGTACAATACCATCAATTTGAAACGAAGGAGGATGCGTGCCCATATGGATACCGACGGCAGTGACTATCACAGTAGCCACCTGATCTGTCATCTGTTTGTGAAAGCATATCTGCGCTGCTGAAAAGCGGGGCGGACATGCTTTTTGTGCTCATTTGAGCGCTTTGACGATTCGAACAGACGACAGAAAAGGAGCTTTTATCTTGTCAACGACAACTTGTATCATTATTATGGCGGTGTGTTTGCTGCTCTCCGCCTACTTTTCCGCCACGGAGACCGCGTTTTCCTCTGCCAGCACTACGCGGCTCAAAACCCTTGCTGAAAAGGGCAATGCCAATGCTGCGCTTGCGTGCAGGCTTTTGGAGCAGTATGACCGGCTGCTCTCTACCATCTTGATCGGCAACAACATCGTCAATATTGCGACGGCCTCCATCGGCACGGTGCTCTTTGTGCACCATTACGGCGACGCGGGCGCGACGATCTCCACCGTGGTCGTCACGGTGGTGGTGCTGATCTTCGGTGAGATCTCGCCCAAAAGCATCGCCAAGGACTGCGCGGAGCGCTTCGCCATGTTCTCCGCTCCCATCCTGCGCGTGCTCATCTGGGTGCTGCTGCCGCTCAATCTGCTCTTCTCCCTCTGGAAAAGGCTGCTAGCGAAGGCATTCCGCCTGAACGGCGAGAGCAAAATGTCGCAGGAGGAGCTGCTGATGCTCGTCGATGAGGTCCAGCAGGGCGGCAGCATCGACAAAAGCGAGGGCGAGCTGCTGCGCAACGCCATCGAATTTTCCGAGCAGCAGGCAAAGGACATTCTCATCCACCGCGTAGACCTCGCGGCGCTGCCGGTCACGGCGAGCCGGGAGGAGACCGCCGCGCTGTTCACCAATACCAAATATTCCCGCCTGCTCGTCTATCAGGATTCCATCGACCATATCCTCGGCACCATCCACCGCAAGGACTTTTACGTCGGCTGCGGCGTGACCGGCAAGCCGATCGCCGAGCTGCTTTCACCAACCATCTTTGCACCGGAGAATGAGCCGATCAGTCTGCTGCTTAAAAAGATGCAGCAGGGCAAGACGCACGTTGCCGTCGTGGTGGACGAATATGGCGGCACCTGCGGCATTGTCACGATGGAGGATATCCTCGAAGAGCTGGTGGGCGAGATATGGGACGAGCACGAGCAGGAGGAGATTCCCATCCGCGAGACGGCGGAGCACACTTACCTTGTGGACGCAGGAATGGACTTTGACGATTTTGCCGATTTCTTCCACCTCAAGACCGACTCGGAGATGGTGTCGGTCAGCGGATGGGTGATGGAGCGCTGCGGCGGTGTGCCGGAGAGCGGCGACCGCTTTACTTACGATGATCTTGATGTGCTTGTTGTCAAAGTGGATCACCACCGCATCGAGGAGCTGCGCGTCACACAGCGGCCGCACGCCGGTGAAAAGGCGGAGACTGCGCTGATTGGAGAGATGATCCATGAATAAACAACTCAAGCAGCAGATGCTTCTGATTTTTTTCGGCGTGGCGCTTTTTGCCGCGCTGACTAACCTGAATGAAGTGGCGGGCTTTTTTCGCGTTTTGGCAGGTATTCTGTCGCCGGTGGTCTCGGGCCTTCTGCTCGCATTCGTGCTGAGCGTTCCAATGCTCGGTATTGCGCGGCGGCTTGCCGCCCATTTTCCGAAGATGAAGGAAAAAGCGGTCGACGCCCTGAGCCTGACACTGACGATGCTCTGTGTCGCAGTGCTGGTATTCCTGCTGTGCGTGCTGGCGATCCCGCAGCTGGCCGCGTCGGTTCGGAGCATTGCCGTGCTTGTAAGGGAGAACTGGCCCGACTGGGTGGCGCTGCTGAGCAGCTACGGCGTCGACACCACGGAGCTGACAAAGCTTGCGGCCTCGTTCGACTGGAAGACGGCAGTGGAAAAGCTCTTCACCGGTGCGGGGGCCGTGATCGGATCGGTCGTCGACCTGGCAAGCTCAACGGTGTCTGTCACGGTAAACGCCGTGTTCGCGATCGTGATCATGTTCTATGTACTGTTGGGGCGGCGGGAGCTCGGTAAGCAGAGCCGCGGCTTTCTGTACGCCTACTGTAAGGAGATGACGGCAAACCGCATTTGCCGCATCGCAAAGCTGACGCACGATACTTACGCAAAGTTTTTCTCCGGTCAGTGCATCGAGGTGCTGATCCTCGGCACGTTGATCTTCCTCGCGTTTTCCGTCTTCCGCATCCCCTACGCAGCGCTGACGGCTGTGCTGACGGCGGCATTCGCGTTCATCCCATATATCGGCGCGTTTGCATCCTGCCTGATCGGCGTACTGCTCACGCTGCTGGCCGCGCCGGAGAAGGCAATACTGTGTTTCCTTGTTTATCAGGCGGTGCAGTTCATCGAAAACCAGTTTATCTACCCGCATGTGGTCGGCGGCAGCGTGGGGCTTTCTCCGCTGTGGACACTGCTGGCCGCACTGCTCGGCGGAAAGTTGTTCGGTATCATCGGTATCGTGTTTTTTATCCCGCTGGCCGCGGTGATCTCGCAGCTTTTGCAGGGGGATATCGAGCATCGGCTTGCCGCACGGGAGAAGATGAAATCTGAGAAGTGAAGGAAAGATAGATGGAAACCAACCGGTTTCCATCTATCTTTCCTATCCGCATACCAACGCGTTCAGGTCGTCGAACTCCTGCCGGTCGAACTGCTTTTGAAGTGCTTTCATGTGCACCATCTCCTTTTGGCAGCCAACACACATACCATAACCCAGCGCAGAATAGTTGTAATGCCTCTCGTCGCGTAGTATGATCAATAGGTAATCAAGCAAGGGATGAGAGGTAACATGACAGAGAAAGAAAAATGCTGTGCGGTCTGCTCTACGATGCAAGCAGCGAAGAGCTTACGCAGGAACGGCTCGCGGCGAAGGAGCTGTGCTTTGCCTACAACCGGACGCCACCTTCCGATGAGACACGGCAGCGCGAGCTGATGCGCCGTCTGCTCAGCGCGGCCAGCGGGCGTTTTACGATCCTTGCACCGTTCTGGTGCGATTACGGCTGCAACACTTTCATGGGCCGCGACGATTTTGCTGGTGAACCTCGGCAGCTTGCTGACTCTCCGTTTTCGGCGCCGCTGAAAAAATGACACCGCACGGCAGAAACGGATCTGCTGTGCGGTGTGTTTTTACTTTAATTTGGTTCGTCAGGCATGAGGGACGAGCGCGCCCTTCCGGCTCGCGTGGATGACCATGCCGATCACAAAGCCGACGAGCGCGGGCAGCAGCCAGCCGAGGTTCTTGTCGAACAACGGCAGATATTTTTCCGCAAAGGCGATAGGCACATCGAGGCGGAGCGAAGTCTGCACCGACGCGGGCAGCGTCTTCATGCAGTCGAAAATAGCAGCTGCCCATGTACCGATCATCGTTGCGACATACACGGCACAGTCATGAGCGAAGAACTTGCCGATAAAGGCCAGCAGGATAAGTGCAATGGCCGGGGGATAGATGAGCATGAGCATCGGGACGGAATACTCGATGATGGCGCTCAGTCCAATGTTGGAAACGGCAAACGAAAACACCGTGAAGAGGATCGCCCAGGTGCGGTAGGAAATTTTGCCGTTCGTCATCTTGACAAACGTCTCCGAGCAGGCCGTGACAAGGCCGATGGAGGTCTTGAGGCAGGCAAAGGTGATGGTGAAGGCGAGGATAAACTGGCCCACGCCGCCGAGGTAATGACCCGCGATCTGCGTGAGGGCGATGCCGCCATTTTCGGACAGCTCGAAAATGCCTCTCGACTGCGCGCCGACCAGAATGGACAGCACGTAGATCAGCGCCATCAGCGCACCGGCAAGAAGACCGGAGGAGAGCACGTCCTCGGCGATGATGTCGTCGTTGTCGACACCCATGCGGCGAATGACGTCGATGACCACGATGCCGAAGGCGAGACCGGCGATGGCGTCCATCGTGCCGTAGCCCTCAATGAGCGCGGGAAAGAAGGAACCGTTCTGATAGGCCTCCGTCGGCTCGACCGAGGAGATCGCTGCGCCGGGGGAGAGCAGCGCCGCGATGATCAGCACTGCGAAGAAGAACAGGAAGAGCGGATTGATGATCTTGCCGATCCAGAGGGTGATCTTACCGGGGCGCAGCGAGAAGAACAGCACGAAGGCGAAGAACGCCGCCGAAAAGACGAGCAGATACAGCCACTCCGGCGAATCCGCGCCCAGCAAGGGCGTGATGCCGGTTGTGAACGAAACGGTTGCGCATCTCGGGATGGCGAAGAGCGGGCCGATGGTCAGGTACAGAAGGCAGGTAAAGAAAATGCCGTAGCCCTTGCCGACCTTGCTCGAGAGCGTCTGCAGGCCGTCGGAATGCGTGATGCCGATGGCGGCGACGCCGAAGATGGGGATGCCAACCGCCGTGATGATAAAGCCGATCATGGCGACGACCGCGTTGCGGCCGGCCATCTGGCCGAGATGTACGGGGAAGATCAGGTTGCCCGCGCCGAAGAACATTCCAAACAGCGTTCCGGCGACGAGAATCTTCTGCCGGAAGGTCAATTTTTTAGTAGTCATGGGATAATCAACTCCTTTGTGTTGAAAATATTACACCCTGCACTTGAAAAAGAGAAACGCTCGGTTATAATAGGTATATTACAAATCAAAATACCCTTTATAGGAGTGGGGATATGGACAGCAAAAAATTTGAAATCCTGATGACCGCCGTCAACCTCGGCAGCTTTTCCAAAGCGTCTGAGGTCGTGGGCTACACACAGTCGGGGCTGACGCACCTCATCAACGGTCTGGAGCGCGAGATCGGCATGAAGCTCATCCGGCGCGACCACAGCGGTATTTCGCTGACAGAGGACGGGGAGGCGCTGCTGCCCGCGATCCGCGAATACCTCAGCGCGACGGCGAAGCTCGAAAACCAGATCGAGACCATCACGCAAAAGCGGACGGCGACGATCCGAATCGCCGCTTATGCGAGCCTTGCCATGCACTGGATGCCGGAAATTCTGTACCGCTTCCGCCGCGTGTGTCCGGAGACCGACGTGGATCTTCGCATGGTGGACCACGAGCTCGAACCCTTTGAGCTGCTGGAGGAGGGGCGCACGGACGTCATCTTTGCCGCGCGGCAGAGCCACATCAACTGCGACTGGACACCGCTCTACTACGACGCGATGTATGCCATCCTGCCGGAGGACTATCCCACCGGCAGCGAAGAGACCTTCCCCATCGAGGAATTCGACGGAAAAGAATTCCTGATGCCCTACGGGCGCTTCGACATCGACGTGAACGCTGCGCTGAGTCCCAAAAAGGTAAAGCCGAATATCCGCCCCTGCCATGTGGACGATGAAACGGTCATCCGCATGGTCAGCAAGGGCCTTGGCATCACAATGATGACGGAGATCATGATGCGCGGGCGGACGCACGGCGTAAAGACGCTGCCGGTCAGCCCGAAAACGGGACGGGAGCTCGGCATCGGTATGCACCTGAGCAAGAACACGCCAGAGGAAATTCTGCGTCTGCGCGAGTGCGTGCTTGATTTCACGCGCGAGCTGATGTGAAAATTTCCCATCCGCGATTTAGAAACGGCTGCCCCATCAAAAAAGTAAAGCAGGGCGCTTGCCTTTTAGGCAAGCGCCCTGCTTTGTCGATTTTGGGAATGTCTTATCCTTCGATTTTTGCCGAAGCCGCGCCATCACTCTTTTGCAGATGCGCATAGCGGCGCGAGGGGCGGAAGTACAGCACCGCTGCCAGCATTAGAAGCGCCGTGGTCGCAAGGCTGATGGGGAAGACCAGCATGATGTTCATAAATGTCTTGTACTGCGGGAAGACCCAGCGCAGCCAGCTCAGGCGGACGCCGCAGACGCCCAGCATCGTCAAAACGGCGGGCGGCAGTGAAATTTCAAAGCCGCGCAGGTAGCCGGAAAGCACCTCGTAGCAAAGGCTGAACAGGTGCGACGGCATGATCAGCATGAGGCGAATATAGCCCGTCTCTACCACCTGCGGGTCGCCGTTGAAGATGGTGAGCAGCGACTTTCCGAAAAAGAGGATCAGAGCGATGGCGACGCCGAGGCTGATGATGCCCTCGAGAAGACACAGCAGCAGCGTTTTCTTGCAGCGCTTGATCTCGCCCGCGCCGAAGTTCTGTCCGACGAATGTCGTGCAGGCCTGCGAGAAGGAGTTGAGGATATCGTAGGTGATGACCTCAATGTTGTAGGCCGCGCTCGATGCCGCCATGACGACCGTGCCGAGGCTGTTGATCGCGCCCTGAATGACGATATTCGCGATGGAGAACATCGCGCTCTGCACACCTGCGGGAACGCCGATGCGCAGAATTTGCTTGAGGCACAGCCCGTCGATGCGCAGCTTTTTCGGCTCAAGGCGGATGACCTTGTCCGTTTTGAGCAGGAAGACCCACAAGATTGCCGCGCTGACCGCGTTCGACAGCACCGTTGCGATCGCGACGCCGTCCACGCTCATGTGGAGCGCAGCCACGAAAAAGAGGTTCAGGATCACGTTCAGAACGCCGGAGGCCGTCAGCGTGACCAGCGGAATTTTCGTCTCGCCCACGCTGCGGAAGACCGCCGCCTCAAAGTTGTAGAGCAGGATCACCGGCAGGCCCGCAAGATAGATGCGCAGGTATAGCAGCGCCAGCGGGAACACATCGTCCGGCACATTCAGCTGATTCAGCAGCGGAACGGCGAACAGCTCACCGATGACCGCCGCGATCAAACCGCCCAGCACCGCCACAACGATAGAGGTGTGCACCGCGTGGTGCACCATCGTGTCGTTCTTTTCGCCGATGGCGTGCGCGATCGTCACGTTCGCGCCCAGCGCGATGCCGATGAACAGGTTGACGATCAGGCTGATGATCGAGCTGTTTGTGCCGACGGCCGCGACCGCCACAGTGCGGAGTTCGCCGGTAAAGTTGCCGATGACGGCGATGTCCGCGGCGTTGAACAGCTGGCTCAAAATCGCCGTGGCCGCCACCGGAATGGCAAAGCGCGGGATCTTATCCCATAGCGTTCCATGAAGCATATCCAATGATTTTTTCTGCGATGCAGCTTTCAACTCTACTGCCCCTTTCCGCAATTTGTCTGGCCTATGATATCACGCTTTGGGCCAAATGCAAGAGGCAGAAAAGCCAGAAATGGAGCACAGTGCAAAGAATGCTTTGTTTTGCTGCGAAAAGCGCGGATACTCACAGGCATTCCTGCAAAATTTCGCAAATTTCATCACGGGTCAGCTTCTTGCAGCAGCCAGCAGTGACGTTGGTGGAATCCGCCACGGCGCGGAAGTCGGTGTCGGCGGGGATGCCAAGCTCTGCAAAGCTGGTCGGCAGACCAATTTCCTTGATGAACGCGGCCAGCGCGTCGATACCGGCGGCGGTTTCCCCGTCACTGCCCTTGGGTGCGATGCCCCAGACATTCTGAGCAAACCGCGCAAACCGCGCCGCACCAGACTTGTAGATATGGCGGTACAGAACGGGATGAATGACCGCCAGCCCCGCGCCGTGGTTGCAGTCGGTGTAAGCGCCGAGCTGATGCTGGATCTGATGCGCCTGAAAATCCGTGACCTTGCCGATCTTCAGCACGCCGTTCTCTGCCATGGCGGACGCCCACGCCAGCTTCGCTTCTGGCGTCGTAATTTTCAGGATCGGTCAGCAAAATGCGGATGTTGTGGATGACGCTGCGCATGACGGCCTCATTGATATCATCGGAGAGGTTGTTTTCATCTATAAATACCGGTTGTAACAACCGGTCAAGAGGTTTTTGAGGAAAAAACACAATTTTTACGCAGCAGAGAGGGATTACCATGCGCTACACCATGATGCAGGTCTGCAAGGAAACGGGCATGACCTATCAGGCCTTAAAATTTTACTGCAACGAGGGGCTTGTCCCCAACGTCAAGCGCGACAAAAACAACCGCCGCGTGTTTGACGAGCGGGACGTCGCGTGGATCAGCAGCCTGACGCGCTTGAAAAAATGCGGCATGAGCATTCAGGAGATGGAGGACTACCTCGCCCTCTGCCTGCAAGGCGAGCGCACCATCCCGCAGCGCAAGATCCTGCTGGCGCAGAAGCAGGAGGCGCTACGCGCAGGCATTCGGGAATTGCAGGACAGCGTCGCCTACATCGACTGGAAGCAGAATTTTTACGACGAAGTGCTCTCCGGCAAGCGGCCGTATGAGAGCAATCTTATTCGGGTGGAAAAATAGGCGCAAGGCTGGCGTCAGCATAAAAAGCAGGAGGCGTACCGCTCGGTATCGCCTCCTGCTTGTATTTCTGCCGTATTTCACCCCAGCGCCACGTCGAGCACCATCATCAGGCTGAAACCCACGGCGAAGAACACCGTTCCGATGTTGGAGTGCGCGCCCTGCGACATTTCGGGGATCAGCTCTTCGACGACGACATAGAGCATCGCGCCCGCGGCAAAGCTCAGAAGATACGGCAGCGCCGGAACGATGAGCGACGCGGCGAGTATCGTCAGCACCGCGCCGATGGGCTCGACGATGCCCGAGAGCACGCCGCCCCAGAAAGCTCTTGCTTTGCCCATGCCCTCGGCGCGCAGCGGGAGCGAAATGATCGCCCCCTCGGGAAAATTCTGGATCGCGATGCCGAGTGAGAGCGCCAGCGCGCCCGCCGCCGTGATCTGCGCGCTGCCGGAGAGATAGCCCGCATACACCACGCCGACGGCCATGCCCTCGGGGATGTTGTGCAGTGTGACGGCCAGCACCATCATCGTCGTGCGCTGGAGTTGGCTCTTCGGCCCCTCGACCTGCCCGCTCTTGGCGTGCAGGTGCGGGACGACGTGGTCGAGCAGCAGCAAAAAGAGAATGCCGACCCAAAAGCCGAGAAACGCCGGCAGAAACGAGAGTTTCCCCATCGCCGACGACTGCTCGATGGCGGGGATCAGCAGGCTCCACACCGAGGCTGCGACCATCACGCCCGCGGCAAAGCCTGTTAGCGAGCGCTGCACAGCGTCGCTGAGCGACTTTTTCATGAAGAACACGCACGCCGCGCCGAGCGACGTGCCGAGAAATGGGATCAAAATGCCGTAAAATGCTTCCATATCGTTCACTGCCTTTTCTGTGTGAAATATCAATTCTGTTAAATGCATCTAACATCTGGACATAGTATACCAGTGAGAGCCGCGGGATGCAAGTGCCGTGGGACGCGGAATGGGAAAAGCCTATCGCGGCAAGCGGGGCGAAAACGCGTAGAATGCACAGAAAATATCGCAAAAATTTGCAAACCGCTCTTGCAATGCGAAAATCGCTGTGCTACAATACGCAAGGTCGATCACCTTCCCGAAGGCAAGCGGGAAAGCAGGATATATTGGAAAGCTGCCCTGCGGCGGCTTTTCAAAAGACTGCGAGTTAGAGCGAACTAACCGTTTGCGCCGCGCCGGTGGGAACATCATATCAATAGGAACAGTGCCGCCTGATTTCAGGCGGCACTGCTTTTTGCGTTTTCGTGAAAAACAAAATGTTCAGACTTTCCTTTAGTTTTCTTTTAGGTTGGCGGGCAATAATGACCTCGTTCCAAGGGGAAAGCGAAAAACGACAGCCCCGCGGAAGCATTTGGGATACACAATGACGAAGGAGGTCATTTTTGATGAAAAGCAAAAAGATTCGTTCCCTTTTCTGTGCGGCGGCGCTGACACTGTCGCTCGCCGCGTGCGGCAGCAAAACATCGGACTACTCCGGCCAGACGATCACCGGCGAGATCACCGATATTGATGGCACTGCCGTGACGATGCAGCTCGGCGAGCTGAGCGAGGGCGGTATGCCGTCCCATGACGTGTCTGACAGTTCCGATTCCGGGCAGACGCCGCCCGACAAGCCGGACGGCGAAACGCAGAGCGGCAACAGCAGCAGTCAGGATCATGCATCGTCCGACAGCAGTCAGCCGCCCGCAAAGCCCGACAGCCAGAGCGGCAGCACCGACAGCCAGCCGCCCGAGATGCCGAGCGGCCAGGACAGTTCTTCCAACAACCAGAGCGGTGATTCCGACAGCCAGCCTCCAGAGAAACCTGATGGCGAGGCCTCGAGCGGCAGCGCCCCCGGCGGCATGGGCGGCAGCAGCTTTACCGCGGGCGAGGAGAGTGTGACGCTCGACTTCGCGGATGCGGAAATTACAAAAAATGACGAGAGCATCGAGCTCAGCGACCTCGCCGAGGGCGATATCCTGTTCAACGGCTATACCATCACGCTGGCCGACGACACGGTGCTGAAGTGAGCCCGCTTTACCCCTGCTGCTGTATATACTCCTCAATGGTGCGCAGGAAGGCCTCTCCGTAGCGGGAGGCCTTCCGCTCGCCGACACCCGAGACCTCAAGAAGCTCTGAGAGCGAGCGCGGCGCTTTCTCCGCCATGTCGGCGAGCGTCGCGTTCGAAAAGATGACGTAGGCGGGAACGCTCTCGCGTTTGGCAAGCTCCGCGCGCTGGGCGCGCAGCGCCTCGTAAAGGCTGTTTTCCTCGAATTCGTCCGAAAACGCGCCGCGCGGGCGCTTTTTCTCTGTCTTCGGCTCCACCCGCTTCTGCATCAGCACGCATTCGCCGTCAAAGAGCACGGCGGATGCTTTTTTTGTGGGCCTGAGCGTCGAATAGTGCTGGTCGACCTCGAGATATCCCGCGGATTCGAGGTATTCGATGTATCGCTCGATGACGCTCGGCGACGTCTTATCCATGAGACCATAGGTCGACAGGCTCGCAAGGCCGAGCGACAAAAGCCGCTGGTCGCGGCTCCCACGCAAGACCTGAATGACGAGCGTTTTGCCGACGTAGTACCCCAGCCGCTCGCGGATGCGCATGACGCACGATAAGATCATCTGCGCCGAGAGCGTGATGTCCTCGGTCTGGTAGGTCGCTTTACAGTTGGAGCAGTTCCCGCAGTTTGCGGGGTGTATCTGGCCAAAGTAGTCAAGCAGCCGCCCGCGCAGACAGTCGACGGATTTGCAGTACCCCGTCATCGCCTGTAAGCGCTCGTAGTCGTGCTTGCGCACAAGCGCAGCGTCCTCCTCCGAAAGCTGGTCGGCTCCGCCGTTTTCGATGAGAAAGCGCGCGGTTTCCACGTCAGCGGGCGCGAAGAGCAGGACGCAGTCGGCATTCTCGCCGTCGCGTCCGGCGCGGCCCGCCTCCTGATAGTAAGCCTCAAGGCTCTTCGGCATGTTGTAATGGATGACAAAGCTGACGTTTGACTTGTCGATGCCCATGCCGAAGGCGTTCGTCGCGACCATGACGGTCTTGCGGTCAAACTGAAAATCGTCCTGATTCTGCTGCCGCTCCTCATCTGTGAGGCCCGCGTGATAGCGCGTGGCGGCGATGCCGCGGTCACACAGGCTGTCGCACACGCGCTCGACCGCCGCGCGCGTTGCACAGTAGACGATACCGCTTCTGCCTCTTCGCTCGTCAATGAGTGCGGCGAGGGCGGAAAACTTGTTTTTCGGGCGGCGCACGTCGAAATAGAGGTTCGGACGGTCGAAGCCCGTCACGATGCGGTACGGGCTTTGCAGCTGCAAGAGCCGCAGAATGTTGGATTGCACCTGCTTTGTCGCCGTCGCGGTGTAGGCCGCGACAATGGGTCTGCGCGGCAGGGCATTGATGAAATCGACAATGCCGAGGTAACTCGGGCGGAAGTCCTGTCCCCACTGCGAAATGCAGTGTGCCTCGTCCACAGCGAGAAACGACACGTCCATCTCCTGCATCAGCGATAAAAAGCTGTTCGTTTCCAACCGCTCGGGCGCGACGTAGATGAGCTTGTAGGCACCCTTGCGCGTGCGGGCGTAGACCGTGCGGATCTGCTCGCCTGTCAGTGAGCTGTTGATGTACGCCGCGGGGACGCCCGCGCTCTTGAGCGCTGCGACCTGATCCTTCATCAGCGAGATGAGCGGCGAGACGACGAGCGTGATGCCCGGCAGGAGCAGTGCAGGGATCTGATAGCAGAGCGACTTGCCCCCGCCCGTCGGCATGACGCACAGCGCATCGCGCCCGGAGAGAATGGAGTCGATGAGTTCCTCCTGCCCCGCGCGAAACGCGCTGTGGCCGTAATATTGCATTAAGATGCTGTACTTGTCCATGAAAAAGTGTTCCGTTTCCTGTTTTTTCTATGATGTTACCCCATCGGGAAGAAATTGTCCACGGAAAATTCAGAAAGGAAAAAGGAGGGGGATCGCCGCGGCTTGATATTGCTGTTTCCTTGTGCTATAGTCCCTCTTGCTCGCTCGGAGGGCGCGCTGTTCGAAAGAAACGGCAGCCGGATAAGGCGCAGGCTGAAATGCCTGTTCCTTATCCGGCTTTTTTTGTTGACAGGAGGAAACGACAATGGACCTTTTGCGTGGAAATATCAAAACGCTTTACTTCAAATACTTGTCGGCGGCGTTCGGCAGCGCGCTGATCTCCAGCATCTACGGCATCGTCGATATGGCGATGGTGGGGCAGTATCAGGGGCCTGACGGCACGGCGGCGCTGGCTGTGGTCGCGCCGGTGTGGAACATCATTTACAGTTTAGGACTTCTCATGGGCATCGGCGGCAGCGTGATCTTCAGCACAAAGCGCGGCAGCGGCATGAGCGCTGACGGCGAAGACAACCGGTATTTTACCGCCTCGGTCATCGGCTCGGTCATTCTGGCGGCGCTGGCATGGCTGGGGCTTATTTTCTTCGAGCGTCCGCTGCTGATGTTTTTCGGCGCGGATGAGACGCTGCTCGCCCTCGCGCAGCGGTACATGATCCCCGTTAAAGTTGTATTCCCACTGTTCCTCTTCAATCAGATGCTTGCGGCATTTCTGCGCAACGACGGCGCGCCCGCACTTGCGACGCTTGGTGTGCTGTCGGGCGGCATCTTCAATGTGTTCGGCGACTGGTTCTTCGTCTTCCCATGCGATATGGGCGTTTACGGCGCGGGTCTTGCCACGGCGCTGGGCTCGGCGGTGTCGTTCCTCGTGATGCTGACGCACTTTGCGAGCAGGAAGAACACGCTGCGCCTCGTGAAACCAAAGAGGCTTGCGCACAAAAGCCGCTTGACGAAGCGCGGCCACCGCCGTATAATCATGGCGGAATTTTAACGAACAGGAGCCAAAATGTAACCATGCAGCTTGATCGACCGTACGGGCAGATGTCCGATTCGTTCCTGATGTCCGCGTTTATCATTTTATCCGGCGGATTGCAGGACGCCTATACCTATTGCTGCCGCGACAAGGTGTTTGCCAACGCGCAGACGGGCAACATCGTGCTGATGAGCACACACCTTTTTGCAGGCGACTGGGCAGGTGTTTTCCGCTATTTTGTGCCGGTGATCTCGTTCACGGCGGGCATTTTTGTGGCGGAATGCGTCCACCGCCGCTACAAGTGCATGGAAAAGGTGCACTGGCGCCAGCTCATCATTCTGGCCGAGATCGTGCTGCTGTTTTTTGTCGGCTTCCTGCCGCAGGAGGTCAACACCTTTGCAAACGCGCTCGTCTCGTTCGTCTGCGCGATGCAGGTGCAGACCTTCCGCAAGGTGCGCGGCCACGCCTACGCGAGCACCATGTGCATCGGCAACATGCGCAGCGGCACCGAGGCGCTGTGCGTCTACTTCCACACGCACGACCGCGAGGTGCTGAAAAAGGCACTGACGTATTTTGGCGTCATCGGTATTTTTGCCGTCGGCGCGGGGCTTGGCAGCGTCCTGACGGCGCGCTTTGCCGAAAAGGGCATCTGGGTGTCCTGCCTGCTGCTCGCAGTCAGCTTTTTGATGATGTTTGTGCGCGAGGAAGAGAAGAAATAAGAGGCTTTTTGAAAGATGGCTCTGTATGCAGATTGGTTTCTGCATGCTTTTGTAAAAAAAGGAGAGGACGCTGCTGCGTTCTCTCCTTTTCCTTTTGCGTTCGTTACGCGAGCGGCTTGCCGCTGAAGACGGGGAAGATGTTGAACTCGCCGTAGTCGGCGATGCGGTCCGTGTGCTTGAGCGTCTCCCTGTCCTCACTCGAGATGGTGAAGTCCACGGCGGCGTTGCTCGCCATGTGGTCGGGGTTGGCTGTCTTCGGCAGCGCGACCGCGCCGAGCTCGATGACATAGCGGATGCACAGCTGCGCGGCGGTGACGCCGTACTTTTTCGCCATCTCGGCGATGGCGGGGGTCTTGAGCGCCTCGCCGTGGGCGATGGGGGAGTAGGCCTCCACCTGAATGCTCTGCTCGCGGCAGTAGTCGAGCAGCGCGAGGTCGGTGTTGCTGATGTGCAGCAGGATCTGGTTGACCATCGGCTTTACGCGGCAGTCGGAGAGCAGATTTTCAAGGTCGTCGCGCAGAAAGTTCGACACGCCGATGACCTTGACCTTGCCCTCGCTTTGCGCATCCTCAAGCGCGCGCCAGACGGCTTTGTTCTCTTCGAAATAGCGCTTTTCGACGCGGAACTGGTTCCACGGCTGGGGCGAGTGAATGATCATCTGGTCAAGGTAGTCAAGACCCATCTTCTCGAGCGTTTCGTCGATGGACTTTTGGGCCTCGTCATAGGTTTTGAGCTCTGCGGCCACCTTGCTGGCGACAAAAAGCTCCTCGCGCGGAACGCCGCAGGTGCGCACGCCCTCGCCCACGCCGCGCTCGTTGCCGTAGGCCTGCGCGGTATCGATGAGGCGGTAGCCGAGCTTCACGGCGGTGCGGACGGCCTCGGCGGCCTGATCGTCGTCGATGAACCAGGTGCCAAGGCCGAGCTTGGGGATGCTCAGGCCGTTTTCGAGCGTATAAGTTTCGTTTAAGATCATGGAAATTGCCTCCGATTACAGGTTATTGTACTCTTCGTCCGAGACCGGCTCGCACCACTCGTTCCGGCAGTTTTCGCCGGGGACTTCAACGGCGATGTGGCTGAACCAGCTGTCCTTTTTCGCGCCATGCCAGTGCTTCACGTTCGCGGGGATCATGATGACGCTGCCCTCGTGCAGGCTGACGGCGTCCTTGCCCTCTTCCTGATACCAGCCCTCGCCCGCGGTGCAGAGAAGGAGCTGTCCGCCGCCGGAAGTCGCGTGATGGATGTGCCAGTTGTTGCGGCAGCCGGGCTCGAAGGTCACGTTCGCGGCGAAGAGGCCGCCCTTCGGGTCAGTCAGAGGATTTAAGAACGAATCGCCGATGAAAAACTTGGCGTAAGCAGTGTTCGGCGTGCCGGTGCCGAACATGTTGACCTGTTCAAATGCTTCTTTATTTTCGTACTTCATGTTAAAAAGCCTCCTCTGCTTTACTTTTTACTTTTCCACATTGTAGCGCAGCCAGACCGCGCCGCTGCCGTACTGCTGCACGCTCGTGTGCTTGAGCGGCGTGACGCCGCGCTCCATCGGCAGGCCGTCGAACACACTCTGCATGCCGCCGCGGCCGTCGATGCCGGCGCCGATCAGAATGCTGACCTCGTCGAGTAGCCCCGCGGCGAGGAAGCCTGCGTTGATGTGTCCGCCGCCGACCACGGCGGCTCTCTTGACGTCAAACTCCGCGGCGAGAATTTCGCACGCGCGCTTCAAGTCGACGTGTTCCTTGCCACAGGCAATCCACGAGATGTGCTTGCCGTTGAGATACGCAAGGTACTCCTTGCTGACCTGCTCGCTCGTCAGGATGAGCAGCGGACGCTCGTCTTCGGCGCTCTCACCCCAGAGGAGCGTGCCGTGGGTGTCAACGACGATCTCATAGCCCTCGGCGTCGGCGGCCTTGGAAAAGGCCTCTCTGCCGAGCGCTTCGGCGTCTTGGCCTCAAACTTTCCGGGCAGCGCCATTTCGAGCTCCGCGGTCACGCGGCCGCTGATACGTGTGGGCGCGTCCAGCGCGTCGAGCGTGTCGTAATATTCCTGCACGCCGGGCAGGTGTTCGGTCATGGCGCAGTCGATGCGACCATCGACCGAGGTCATCATGTGGCATACGATATAAGGCTTGATCATGGGATATTCCTCCTCAAAAACTGTTGCTCTTAAAGTTCACTGATACTCTACAACTTAAAGTACACTTTCAGCCAAGAGGGCTTCAAAAATTTTTTCGATAGTCCGTTACAAAAGCTTGCACGCTTGACAGAAAGAAAATGGCACCATATAATATATAGAACATACGTTTTAGATGACGCGGCGGGGAGGAAGCTCAATGTATTTTGCTTACGGGGAAGAGGAGACCGACTATCTTAAAAAGAAGGATAAGCGCATGGCCGAGGTCATCGACCGCATCGGCCATGTCGAGAGAAAAGTGGATACTGACCTCTTTTCCGCCGTCGTGCACCACATCGTCGGCCAGCAGATCTCGACCAAGGCACAGGAGACGATCTGGCAGCGGATGCTGTCGGCACTCGGCGAGGTCAACGCCGAGACGGTCCTCGCCGCGGGAGTTTCCAAGCTCCAATCACTCGGCATGACGTTCAGAAAGGCGGAGTACATCACGGATTTTGCCGAAAAGGTCCGCACCGGCGCATTCGATTTAGAAGGTATCTGGCAAAAAAGCGACGAGGAGGCTATCCGGGAGCTTTCGTCCCTCAAGGGCATCGGCGTGTGGACGGCGGAGATGATTTTGCTCTTCTGCATGCAGCGTCCGGATGTGCTGAGCTACGGCGACCTTGCCATCCAGCGGGGGCTGCGCATGGTGTACCACCACCGAAAGATCGACCGAGGGCTCTTTGAAAAGTATCGCCGCCGCTTTTCGCCCTATGGCAGCGTGGCGAGCCTGTATCTCTGGGCGGTGTCCGGCGGTGCGATCCCCGAGCTGCACGATTACGCGCCGAAAGAGAAGAAATGAGGCGAGGACGATGACTTACACCCAGCATTATGATTCGCCGCTCGGCGGCATCCTGCTTGCGGCGGACGAAGAGGGCTTGACGGGCCTGTGGTTCGACGGGCAGAAATATTTTGCCCGCACGCTGCCAAAAGAGTATGCCGAGAGCGAGACGCCTGTTTTGTGCGAGGCCAAGCGCTGGCTCGATATCTACTTTTCGGGCCGCGAGCCGGACTTCACGCCGCCGCTCCACCCCGTGGGTTCGGCATTCCAGCAGGCAGTATGGGCGCTGCTGCTGGAAATTCCCTGCGGTGAAACAACGACCTACGGCACGCTTGCGCGAAAGCTGGCGGAGAAGCAGGGCCTAACGCACATGTCTGCGCAGGCCGTCGGCGGCGCGGTGGGGCACAACGATATTTCGCTCATCATCCCCTGCCACCGCGTGGTCGGCGCGAGCGGCAGCCTGACCGGCTACGCGGGCGGCGTCGATAAAAAGGTCAAGCTGCTCGAGCTTGAAAGGGCGGACATGAAGTCCTTTTTCGTGCCGAAAAAGGGGACTGCGCTGTAAAACAAAAGAAAAGGCATTCCGCGCGATAGCTGGGTGTACGTAAGACAGTATTGCGCCGAGATTGACGAAGCGGCACGAAACCGCATGGAGCTGATCGTGCGGTCACTGGCAGAGCAAAACGGCGTGACCGAGCAACTGAAAGCCGAAAACCAAATGGAATGGGTGCGGCAGATGAACGCTTGCAAGGCACAGGCAGAGGAGATTGTGAAAGCGGAATTGATTTATGATTGAGCGAGGAAGTCCGGGCAGAAAACTGTTCGGACTTTTCTCATATAGTCCAAAGTTGCGGTAGAATTGTTCACAAGTTTTATGGTATAATTTGAATACGAAAATTAAGCAACAAATCGGAATTTGAGGAGGTATTCATATGAAGAGAGCATTGCTTTTTATTTTCATGACGGTTTGTGTATTAGGAATGTCCGCCTGTAGCAGCAAAGACGCCATGCCAGAAACATCAGATTCTGCCAGCAATCCGTTTCAGAATACAGATATCAGTAATCTGAATGGAGGAAAAATCTGGTCTGAACAAGATATTGTGTCTATGTTCTCTCTTGTGCAAGAAACAGATTGGGAATACATAGACTGTGTTTTAATTCCAGATCATGCCAGTGACCGTGTTGGTGCAGTACTCTTCCGGAACGATAAGGAGCAATCAAGCAATGTTGCGTTCTTTGATGCAGACGGATACTTTCAACAGTATGGCACATATGCAAGAATGTCTGACGAACCTGATTTTCAGTATCTCGGAGGTGGTGCGGTAACATTTAAGCTGGAAACAGAAGATGGTATAATCTATAACTACACGATCACAATCTCGATCGATGGCAGTAATGTGAATTTTAAAGCGGAAGATGATTTGCCAAAATAAATTCAAGTTTGTCGCACTGATAAAAACCCTTTAGGAACTAAAGGGCGCACTTCTATACTCTCCTATCGGGAGTATGTGCGTCCTGCGGAGCTTCATTCCCAGTCAGCAGAAGAAAACTGCCCGACCGAGAATGTTTCGTCACTTCGTTCCGTCAAGGGAGCTACACTCCCTTGCGCCGCTTATGCGGCTATCCCTTGTGGACTTGCCGTCTGCAAACAGCATAAAATGCTGTTCGCCGCCAGCAAGTTTGATATCAATAAATTTGGAGGAATTTATGATAAAAAGAATGATGATGGCATTATGTATATTCGTTTGTACCTTTACTTTAGTTGCGTGTTCTGGACAGCAAACAAACGAACCACTTACTTTAGGTGTCAATGCGATAAAAACAGAAATTGATAAAGAAAATAAAATCATAACCACAAAAGATAGCGAAGAAAAAGGTGTTTTAGGGAATGATTGTCTTATTGACTGTTCCAAAATTCCAATGATTTATTCAAAATATGAGGTTATGAAGCGATGTATATCGGGAATGAATTTTCCGGATTATCGCTATGAGCAATTGATAAAGATGATTTTTGCACAGCATATTCCTGACTTTCATTCCATGTATATGCTGCCGGAAAGACTAAGATCAAATTTGGCGGAAACTTTTGGGACCTCTGTCTGCGGCCTTGTTCCAGTTACACATCGGGCATCGGGCCAGGCAGATAAGGTGCTTTTTCAATTAAAGGATGGAAACTGCGTCGAAACGGTGAACCTGCATTACAAAAAAGGATGGGAATCTTTTTGCGTCTCATCTCAATGCGGCTGTGGGTTTGGCTGCAAATTCTGCGCAACAGGTGCTATCGGACACAAACGCAATATGACCGCTGATGAAATAACAGATCAAATTCTGTATTTTTATCTTGCAGGGCATCAAATCAATAGTGTTTCTTTTATGGGAATGGGCGAGCCGTTTGCGAATCCCAATTTATTTGACGCATTAAAAATCCTGACAAACCCGTCTTTGTTCGGATTAAGCCAGCGACGCATTACCATATCAACGATTGGAATGATTCCCGGGATAAAACGGCTGACCCGTGATTTTCCGCAGGTGAATTTAGCTTTTTCGCTGCACTCGCCTTTTGAAAAGCAACGTTCGGAATTGATGCCGATCAATCAAACTTATCCGCTCCATAAAGTAATGGATGCGTTGGATGCGCACGTTGCAAATACCAAAAGGCGCTTGTTCCTGGCTTATATTATGCTGGGCGGAATAAATGATTCGGCAGAGCATGCGAAAGCGTTAGCGCACCTTATTTTGAGCCGGGGAGCGTTGTCCTATCTATATCATGTTGATCTTATCCCATATAACGCAACAGATAAGACGGCGCGAAAATTTACCGCTTCAAATCACGAAGCCATTAAAAACTTCAGTGATATTTTACATTCCAACCGTATCAGCGTGGCTATCAGAATGCAGTTCGGTTCTGATATCGGCGCCGGGTGCGGGCAGTTGTATGCTGATGAAAGGGATTGAGCGCTTCAAGACGTTTTTATGTACACAGAGATTTCCAAGCAGCATTGGCGTTTGAAAGGAAAGGCACCCGGCATAAATTTAATGCTGGGTGCCTTATTGTTACATCAAAGGTTTTATTTTCAACGAGGTTTATGCCGGGGATATGAAACGGCAGAAATGTTGTGGAATATCTTCGCCAACAACTTTGACCAACTTCAATTTACCGAACTGAACACAACAACTGAATACCGAAAAACTGACCGTTGACTGGTCGCACTATGCGAAAAGTTGACGGTCTTTTTTTATCCCCAAAATCAAAAAAGGAGGTCACGAAACATAAGATAATGCCAACATTTTGTGAATTTATAGCAATTATCCTTTAAACAGTACTAAAGAAGGATGCGGTATTACCGCATCCTTCTTGTTTGGTACGGGTAGTGGGACTCGAACCCACACGCGGAAAGCACGAGAACCTAAATCTCGCATGTCTACCAATTCCATCATACCCGCATCATAAGCGGCAGGGTATCCCCCGCCGCTGTTTATTCCGGTTTAGTCCTGCTCCCAGTTGTGGTAGACATTCTGAACATCGTCGTTATCTTCCAGGAACTCCAGGAGCTTCTCCATGTTCTTGATGTCTTCCTCGTCGGTGAGCTTCACATAGTTCTGGGGGACCATCTGGACAGCCGCCTCCAGGAAGGTGTAGCCCTTAGCCTCCAGACCGGCCACCACATCATTGAAGGCGTCCGGGTCGGTGTAGATCTCAAAGACCTCGTCATCGGCCTGCATATCGTCGGCTCCGGCCTCCAGAGCGTCCATCATCACAGCGTCCTCGTCCAGGCCCTCAGAATCCA
>OGJH01001032.1_pt1 | contig 27883 bp, 26 predicted proteins | sample 1572021 | NCBI WGS metagenome assembly OGJH01 (sample SAMEA2582098, study PRJEB24529) | metagenome | biome: Human gut stool | place: China | collected 2011
TGCGACGGTTTTATCACGCTCGGACTGTGACTGGACGGGAGTATCATTGTCCTCTTTGTGGGTTATGGCGAAATCGGGAGCTGCCCGATATTTTGAGTAGGTAGTTATCGCTCTCTGCTTTACAGCAGGTTATGGCGTACCTCTCGACACGCTTATGCTCATCACAATCACAAAGAGAAGGTATTTGGCGAATGGGTATTCGGTTTTCAAAGAGCAATCCCGTTTTCGCCACACAAAGGAAAACAGGGCGAGAGGTTTTGTCCTCTCACCCTGTAGCCCGTGGGAACGCTCAATTTTCCCCTCTACTCAAAAATTTTTTGGATTTTTTCTTTGAGCCTATCCAATCGCCTGTAAACGGCTTTCTCCGTGATACGCAGATACGATGCAATTTCACGGGTAGAATATCCCTGTACCTTCATAAAAGCGATACGCAGAGTAAGCCTGTCCACCTTAATCAGCACTTGATAGAGCTGCTGATTTTCGATGTTATCCAGAAAGTCCTCAACCGTTTTTATTTCGGGCTGTGTCATATCCGTTGCGACTTCTTCAAGGTATGTACCTGTTTCTTGCATACGCTGATAGTAACGCCTGTCGGAATTAAAAATCGCCCAATCGTGAACACGGAGCGTTTCTATGTCGCTTTCGCTGACCCCTAAACTCCGTAGCTGTTTTTCCTCGGCTTCTTTCCAGAGCCGCCATTTCTTTTCTTCTCTGGCTTTGTTGTACGCCATACTGTTTCCTCCAATCTGAATTTTTTGAAAACTCAGATTGGCAGGCGGACTGCGGCAGCCAACGCCAGATACGGGCTTGTCCTGTATCAAAGAGAAGCAAGACAAACAAAAAGCCGCAAAGGTATAAAGACCTCTGCGGCAATAAGCATAACTATACCTATGGCATAGAAATGAAATCTCTATTTGAAAACCATAAGAGTGCCACGAGCAGGCGAGGATTTTTTTAACAGACTATCCTCGTTCCTGCGTGACACTCTATATGTATCCGCTGCTTCTGATGAGCAGCGTTGCGGTCATATTAGACCAACACATAAAAAATCCCTCCAAACCTTAAACGGGCTTGGAGGGCTGCACTAATTTTGTTTGGGCGTGACAGAGCAGCCCACCAAAGCACCGTTTTTTTTATTTGGTGGGCTTGTTTCAAAATTGCTTTCTAACAAGGCTTCTTTTTTCTTGAATAAATCAAAGAAGCTGCAATCATCAGTAAACTCCATCCCAAAAGGTATAGCTTTGTGGTATAGTTACCCTTCGACATTGAGAACAAATAGAAGATACTTTTTTCCGATACATCACCCAGAAAATTCAAGAGAAAGTATCCTGCTGATGCAAGGTAACCCGCAATAGCAGAATTACTCAATATGGATACGGCAAAGCCTAAACTACCTAACGCCATTGCACTAATAACTGTTCCTGCTACATAAGCTGCAAACGGGAAGGTACAGTTTTTCCATACCATAATGCCAGAAAATAGGCTTACCATCATAATCAGCAACAGCGTTGACATAACGAAACGCAGCAATAGAATTTTCCAATGAGAAATCTTCCTTGTATAAACTACTTCTTGTATCGGTTTCGACTGTTCTGGCACATTCAGCGGAACAATAAGGAATATTCCCACGAGTATTACGGACTGTTCCAGACACTCCGCTGAATGAACCATATCCAAATTTGCAATTCCTCTAAACAAAGAAATCGACAACAGATAAGCGGCTGCTAATAATAAGTTAGTTCTTACTGCCAGAAGAAAGTTTACCTTGAATATACTGAAAGCTCCTGTTATAGACATTCGCTGCATTGATTTTTCCTTTCCGCTTAGAAGTTAAAACCCATATTGACAGAATGACAAACAAAATACCAATTCCAGCCATTAGCAATCTGTTCATACAAATTATTTGCAAGCCCTCTTGGATTGTTTCATAGCCACGCAATGTATTGTGCCTAATCATTAAAGTCGTGAGTTTTGTATCCCCAGATAGTCCCGTTGCCCCTTTATCAACCATCCACCACAAGAATTGAAGGACAATAGCAATCGGAGAGTCCGTAAGCAAAGTGAAAAACATTCCTATTGCACATACCACCATAACCTCTGGCAATAGCCACCATACGATGTATTTGATATACGCAAAACAGTCTATTTGAATACCATTCTTTGCTCCGAAAGATATAAGCGGTACAAGTGACTCAAGACTTAACAGCAAAACAGGAATCAAAACCATAGTGATGCCTGCTAAATATCTTGAAAGCACCAGTTTGGTTGAAGATATCTTTCGACTGTAAATCAATTCTGTCGCATTGCTCATACGGTCTTTCATCCATATAATCACTACCAAAAATACAGGATACAAACCTAATGCTAATCCCATATAATCGCAGAATAGCCGTGCAAATCCACCAGTCACTTTATCTTGATTTATTATTTGATTATATTCCTCCAGTGCTTCCTCATAAGTCATTTCAGACATTCCAAAATAAGTAAGCATCATTTCGGGAGAATACTGAGAGCCTTTTTCCCCAATGATGGCTTCCATTTTCCGCATCAGTTCTTTGAAATGTTTATAAGTGACCTGCGATACAAAATGCGCATATTTATTATCTTCGCTTTTTTCGTCTGTCCCGCTGCCCATTTCCAGATTCAGATTTCCGTCTTTATCAACATTCATTGCGTCAAAAGAAATAATCGTTCCTGTGACTGCGGGGAAATAATCACCTGGCAAATTCTTTAGTTCTTCCTCTGTCAATCCAGTTATTTCACATAGTATTCCAAGAACTTGTTTTTGCTCGTCACCACTTAATGTAATTGCTTTATAATATCCAAGAGGATATGTGGCATAACTATTAGCTTCATATTCCGACAGCAATGCTCTTGTAACGCCTGTCATAATTGCTTCTGGGTTATCTTCCGAAACCTTACTGCCGAAATAATCATCTTTTTCAGACGGTTTGGAAAGCAATGGGCGTTCAAAACCTATATCAGCAGGTGGGATACCATTTGCCCAATTGATTTCCGTTTGCGTTACTCCCCGAAAATTCTGAAACCAACTAAAAATCAAAATGGCGATAAAAAGATAAAAAATAATACTCGCCGTGATTTTTTTACACTCTTTTAGATATAACTTCATTGTTTATCCCTCCGTCCGTCTGGCTCAATAGATACATATACCCATCTTCCAAAGTGGGGTCTTGAAGTATATGTTTTTCTTCAGGCGGTGTGTCTGATAACACTCTGTACTGTGTGCCTGACCCAGAAGCAATGATATTCAAAACAGTGTATTTTTCCTTAATGAGCTTGTCTTTCTTTTTTGCTGCCGAAATAAGATAAACTTTGCCTTCAGCTTGTTTGACCAATCCTTCCGTACCGCCACTCCATATCATTCTCCCGTTGTCCAATACTCCTATGTTTTCACAAGAAGACTCAACATCCGAAGAAATATGGGTAGAAAGTATAACAATTCTGTCCTCTGCAAATTCACTTAACAGATTGCGGAAACGAATACGCTCCTCTGGATCAAGCCCTGCCGTTGGTTCGTCCACAATAAGAATTTGCGGGTTATGCAATAGTGCCTGTGCAATCCCTAAACGCCGTTTCATTCCTCCAGATAAAGCCTTTACTTTCGTTCTCACATTCTCTTTTAGGTTTACCTGTTCAAGCAATGCCGATATTCTTTCTTTTCGAACTTTATCTGGAATATTCGACAGCAGCCCAAGATAATCCATTGCACCATAAACACTCATATTTCTGTAAAATGAAAAATCCTGCGGAAGATAACCTACGATTTCCCGTATTTTTGTCGTTTCTTTAATTGGGATACCGTTCATACTGATTTCTCCGCTTGAGGGGACAGAAAGCGTTGCCAAAATTCTCATCAGACTTGTTTTTCCTGCACCATTACGCCCAAGTAGCCCGTACATTCCAGAATGGATAGTAACGGACACATTTTTGAGGGCTGATTTTTTCCCATAGTTTTTGGAAAGATTATTTATCACGATTTCCATAAATATAAAAAACCTCCTTACCTGTGTTGTAAGGAGATTTTATAATAGAAAAGTCAATTTTCCGAAAAGAGCCCTAAATTATATTCAGCTTTGCTGTTACACACGCCCCTTTTTTGTTGTTTGAAACATCTAACAGTCCGCCGTGTTTTTCACAAAGAATATGACAAATGCTCAGACCTATTCCAAAATGCTGCCCATCTTTATCACTACTGTAAAATACCGTAGTCGCTTTTTCCAAATCCTTCTCTGAAAAACCTTTTCCGTCATCCTCTACTGTAAGAATGAGAAAATCCTTATCTTGCGAAAGATTTATACGCACTTCTTTCTCCGCATATCTTAATGCGTTCTGTAACAGATTTTCTAAAATCCGAAAAAGTACGCCTTTATCCAACTGAACTTCATTCATAGTCATATTGCTTGAAATAAGGATTTCCTTTTTCGCTTCCAACTGCTGCACATTACTTTGTATTTCATACAATAACATTTTCGCATTTTCGGGTCGTTTCTCGATTTCAATACTTTCGATTTTCTCAATGTCCCGAACACAATCCACATATTGTTCCAATCGGTTTACAGCTCCCTGCATAGAAGATACCGTATCTAAAAGCATATCTTCCGTGAGTTTATCCTGCGGTATATTTTTCTCCAGATAGTCTAAATACCCTTTCAGAACAGTAATCGGCGTTCTTATGTCGTGAGCTACCGAAGCATTCAATAATTTCCTTTGTTCTAAGGCTTCCCACAATGCTTTATACTTTTGTCGAAGCTCTCTGCGCATTTTTTCCATTGAACAGCACAACTGCCCCAATTCGTCATCTCCGCTGTATTCAATGTGAAAATCGAGATTATCTTCCTGTATCTTTTCTACTCCATTCTGCAACTGTGTAATAGGAAGCCGAAGTTTCTTTCGGTAATATATTGCCGCAGCCGCCCCAATACCAATCGTAATATAAAGAACAGGTAAGCCAATCATAGCAACATAAGAACCATAATAGGCTATATTATCCCTCGTACTTAAAGGCTGCCAAGTAATATTATCGCTGTCTACATCCAAAACATAATTTCCCGTACCCTCATCTATTTGAAAATTAGGGGAGTTTATCATCAAATACCGTTTTTTCAATATCTCCTGCTGCAAATGGTTTGACGCAAGGATTGTGATAGCTGACAGCACAGCAATTGCGCATATTGTAATCAGAAAAGTCGCCGTCATAGATGATTTGAGTGATTTTGTTTTTATTTTGCCCATTTGTATCCGACTCCCCATACCGTTTCAATATAATTTTTATCTGTATAAGCGGACAGCTTATTGCGTATCTTTCTGATATGTTCCTTTACTACAATGCTGTCACCTTCGCCGTCATATCCCCAAAGCTTTTCATAAATGGTTTCTCTGTCAAAAACCATACCAGCGTTTTGGGAAAGAAGTCGGATAATCTCAAATTCTTTGTTTGAAAATTCCAACGGTGTTTCTCCGTAAAATACAGTACGGCTGTTGTAGTTGATAATCAGTTCTTCATCAAATCTCAAATTCGGCGCCGTACCTTTCCTTTCTTCACGCCGAAGATGTGCCGAAATTCTTGCCAATAGCTCATCCATACTGAAAGGCTTTGTAATATAATCATCTCCGCCGACAGACAAGCCCTTTATCACATCCTGTTCTGTTACCCGTGCCGTTAAGAAAATGATGGGGCAGGATATATGGCTTCGTATAAGCTGACACAATTCCAATCCATCCATTTCTGGCATATTGATATCCAACAATATAATATCTGGTGTTGCACTCAACAACTCCAACGCTCTTTTTGCGCTATCTGCCGTATACACCAAAAATTTATCGCTCAGACACTTCTCCATCATTGATAATATCATTTCTTCATCATCAATAATCAATATTTTATATTTCATAAGCAGCGCTCCTTGCGTTTCTTTAATCCTCTTATCATAAACGGTAAAAGACAGATTTTCGACAAAGCCTTGCTTTTTCTTTCTGCCACCTGTTTATAATTATACTTTTTTTATCAGAGAACATCAACTGTGCAATTATGAACTTTAATCGCCTGATATAAGAGGTTTAATATCCTATTGCAAGAGATTTCAGACCGTTTCATAAGAAGCCTCGTTTCTGTAAAATATATAGAGTACGATTTTACAGGCACAAGGTGGTGAGCTTATGGACGAAAGAAATAATGATTTTGGCTTCGATTTTACGCCAATCGGTCTGGCTATCAAAAAAGCCAGAACAGCACAGGGTATGACGAGAGAACAGCTTGCTCGTATCGTTGACTACGACCCAAGGCATTTACAGGCGATTGAAAATGAGGGGCAAAAGCCAAGTCTGGAGCTGTTCATTCAGCTTGTGACGATGTTCAATATTTCGGTTGACGAGTACATATTTCCCAATAAAGAAGTCAGTAAAAGTTCCGCCCGCAGACGCTTAGACGCACAGCTCGACGATTTAGATGATAAAGAACTATCCATTGTAGAAGCAACCGTCAACGGTTTATGTAAGGCAAAAGAGTAAACAGAGGAAAGAAAAACCTCTGTTTTTCTTTTGCCCTTTTTTAATAGGCAGGAATACCGTACCCATAGATAACGCTGCTGCCGACAGCGTATTGCTTCTGCCTGCAAGCGTCGCCAGAGTTACCCTCAACGGTGTAAACAATGCCGTTTTCGCACTTCTCTACAATGCCCACGTGGTCTACTTCGCCGTCGCACTCCCAATCAAAGAAGAACGTGTGCCCCATACGAACCGCGAGATTTACAAGAAATAACCGGATCATGGAGGGGCATATACAGGCGGTGCGGTACATAGTGCGGATCAGCGTATAAGAAAGTCAGCACGAACAAGCGGAACGTCATCCGCTGTTCGTGCTGACTCTTTAGATTGACCTACAGTTCTTCTGTCTTGAACGTCGTATACCCCTCGTAATAGTAGCTGTGGTCGATGCCCTTCATAAAGACCTCACGGCTATTCACGTCATCCGTCAGCGCGGCTTTCAGCAGCACCTTGATCTCCACGTCCTTAATCGGGCTGCGCTCCATGGCAAGCAAATAGTCCTCCTTATCGACCTTGCTCCAATCCACGACCTGAGCGATTCTGTTTTTCAGCATCAAATCGAGCCAAATGCGCATACTGCGCCCATTGCCCTCGCGGAACGGGTGGGCGACGTTCATTTCTACATACTTTTCGATGATTTCATCAAACGTGTCCTGCGGCATTTTTTCGATGTTGGTCAGCGCCGCTTCCAGATACATGAGCGGCGCAAAGCGGAAATTACTCTTTGCCAAATTTACAGTGCGAAGCTCACCCGCAAAGTCATAAATGTCATCAAAAAGGTACTTATGAATTGCCTTGAGCGACGCGAACGTGCCGACAGGCAGCTTGTCCAGCGTGCCGCTTTCAAACAGCCACACGGCCTTTTTCTTGCTGATGCGCTCTTCCTCCCGCGCAAGGTCTGCAGAACTCGTCAGCCCCAATTTATTTTCCAGTGCCATAGCGCACCTCCTCGTTACTTCAATCTATACGTTTTCTCCGCCCCTCTGCCGACGACCTTGATCAGCCCTTCCTCGTTCATCTGGCGGGTCAGCAGATAGGCTCTGGTCTTTTTGATATGCAGCAGCTCCTGCAACTCCTCGTCGCGCATTTCACCGTATTCCTTGAGGTAGTCCAGAACGATTTTCATCTGCGGCGTAATGACCGGCGCGGCGGGCTTTGATTCTGCCGCAATTTCTGTGCCCGCAGAAACGGCGTTCATGTTCGGCAGCACGATTCTAAATGCATTTGTCGTTGCCTCGATGCTGGGCTGGACGGGGCAGCTTGCGTAGAGCTTGAAAATGCGGCGGATGCCGGTGCCGTAGCTTTCAATCAGGCGCAGGCGGTGAAAAATCTCTGCCAGCTTTTTATTCCTCGGCTGAGAAACGCCGAGGCGGATATCCTCCGTGGAAAGGCCGGGCAGGAGACCGCCCAGAGAAATAAACTCCATTTTGCTGTCGTTCACGTTGATGATAATACTGCCGCTGAAGCTGTAGTCCCGATGCACCAGCGCATTGAGCAGCGCTTCGCGGATGGCTTCCTCGGGATAGTCCTGTTTATCCGTGCGGATGACGCCCTTGATGGTAGAGGCTGTCCTGTTGCACAGCGCCAGATAGTTGATCGTGTTTTCAAACTGCTTGAAGATCGAGCCGCCAAACTCCTTGCTGTCCCGGAACTCTGTGCAGGATTCATCGTTGAATACGGCAATTTTCGTCGTGTGCTGGCACTGGTCGGACAGAAGCAGCGCCAGGTTGGTATACTGATCGTCGTGGATGTTCCGAAGCCCCAGCGCAATATACTTGTCCTCCAAAAAATCCACCTTGTATCGCTTGAACGCAGCCGCAGCTTCATCAAAGGTCAGATTCTGCTGTACGGTGCGCATTTCTTCGAACACGTCGCCGTCCGAATCTTTGATCATCTGCCGGATCTGCTCCGGCGATGCCTGCACACTCGTCGCGCCCTGCCGGACATAAACGCCAGCAGGCTTCAGCCCCTTGCCCTTCAAATAATACGGCTTATAGCTGCCCTCACCGACTTCAATGCGGATGACCTTGTTCTCCTGCAGCACATAGCGCACGAACATCGTCACATCCGGTTGAATGGCGTCGCGGATGCCGTTTGTCAGCCGCGTGTATGTCTCGTCCACATTGTCAATGCCGGTCACATTTCCCTGATCGTCAATGCCGATATAGATCACACCGCCGTCAGTATTCGTAAAGGCGATGACTTCCTTGTAAATGTCGTCCGTCAGTTGAGATTTATATTCCATGCGCTCGTTTTCGTACTGCATCAATCACACCTCCGTGTTGGTTATTTTTATTATACCACATTTTTTATATGAAACAAGTGAAAATAGTGAAAATTCACATAAATCATGTGAATTTTTCTGCGCATCTCTAATAGCACAGAAATGCAGCAGCACGCTTTCGCGAACTGCTGCACCAATTATGCCTGACATAAAAGGTTATAAAATCTTGGATTTGATGTAATCTCCGCAGCGTTTATAGATCGTGAACAGCGCCGGGTCGCACTCCGGATAAATGGAAGCGATCAGCTTGCCCACCTGATTGAGAAGCTGCGCCGGCTGCATGCCGCAGGCGGCGGTGATCTGCTCCGCAGTCACGGCGGTCAACTGGTGTGCAAGTGAATTGCGGCAGCTTTCGTTCAGCAGGTTGCAGCTTTTTAGCACGGGCATAGCATCTACAGGAACATCCGGCAGATGCTCCAAAATCCGATAGCACAGCTCCATGCTGACATCGCTCTCCCGAAGGGGCGCACCAAAATATGTGCAAACGCTTTGGTAGACCTCCGGCAGCTTATTTGCCAACATATCCGGTACAAAGCGCGGCCGCCGGGAATACGGACGGTCGATCACGTCTTCCAAACGCAGGTTTTTCCCCGCCAGCACGGTTTTCATTAGCTGCAATTCCAGCCGGACAACAAGCGGATTAAGACGCAGGATCATCTCCTCATACTGTTGCCGGTGGCTGCGGTTGAGCAGCACCAGATACGCCTCGCTGACCTCCGCATAATCGCTGCGCGGCGCACCGGTGCGAACCGGGTACAAAGAAAACGGCAGCTTGAGATTCTGCGCAAAATTTCGCGCCGCTTCGCTTTGCATCTTGTCGCGCGCATCCAGATGCCCGATCAGCGCCTTCAGCTGGTTTGGAAGATTCTTCATCGTGTAAATCGCGCTGTAATCGCGTACGTCAAGCAGCGTCAGAAGCTGTTCTTTGGCTCTTTGCCTCTGCATGTGCATGAGCTCCGGCTCCGAGCAGCGGTTCGGAGCATCCGGCGCTTCATCCTCATTGCACTCCAACTCGTCGGCGACGCTGTAATCAGGGGCATTTGTCCGCTCGGTGGTGCCGGAAGCGCGTTCAAAATTCTTGACCTGAATACCGCGCATACTGCGCCGCAGATCGGCGGCGAGAAATGCAAGCGCAATTTTCATCTGCGGTGTGCCGGAGCTGAGATTCAGCAGCACCTCCCCATCGGGAAACTCCTCTGTCAGCGCCGCCACAGCCTCCGTAATCGGCGCACCGACGGCGTCCATATCTGACGGATCCTCGATCTGTGTGCGCACGACACGCAGCTCCGGCGCATAGCCGCCCCAGTTGTTCTGAATGTGCGATAAAACGGTGTCCAGCCGCGCGCCACAGCCGTCGAGCGCCGCAGCCTCGCCAGAAAGGAACACACAGATCACCTCCGGGCGGTAATGGCGGATGATATGCAGCATCGGGCCGTCGTGGTATCCACGCACAGGGTCTGACGTACCCATACAGGTAAACAATAGTCTCATCATGGATCGTTCCTCGCTTTCGAGTTTATGAACCTCTTTATGTGTGCGAACCTCTATTTTCGCAGTACAAATTAAGTCGCTGTTTTATGCGCTTCGCACGGCACTTTGCAGTTTCTCAGTTTGCTATTGATAAACATCTGCCAATATGATACAATAAAATAGCAGAGTTGACAATTCTTTTTCCTGTTGCACCAGAAAGAATGTGCAGCTTTGCCGAAACAACCCACACCCCGCAAGGGGACGGAAACCTTTAACAACTCATTGTGAAAGTAAATACAATCACGAAACAACCCACACCCCGCAAGGGGACGGAAACCTGCGAAAAATGTTGCGGCACCACCAATGAAAAGGAAACAACCCACACCCCGCAAGGGGACGGAAACGTGCTCTTTGCCGAATGCGGAATGCGCCTTGAAGAAACAACCCACACCCCGCAAGGGGACGGAAACAACTCAAACAAGCCGGCACGTTCCATTTCATAGAAACAACCCACACCCCGCAAGGGGACGGAAACACCCATGACATTTCATATCCACGATGCACAACAGAAACAACCCACACCCCGCAAGGGGACGGAAACGCTCTGCTCCCAGCCGGGTAAAAACACCACGACGAAACAACCCACACCCCGCAAGGGGACGGAAACTCTGGATACTGGCAGGCCTCGCATCGCTTATCGCAGAAACAACCCACACCCCGCAAGGGGACGGAAACTTGAGGATGACAATGTCGCCGACAATAGGATTGAAACAACCCACACCCCGCAAGGGGACGGAAACAAGCTCAACACGCCCATCATACAATCGGATATAGGAAACAACCCACACCCCGCAAGGGGACGGAAACGCACCGTCGATGCCGAACTTACGGATAAGCTCGGAAACAACCCACACCCCGCAAGGGGACGGAAACGGGGTAGAGAGCATCCTCGTAGCACAGGATCAGAGAGAAACAACCCACACCCCGCAAGGGGACGGAAACTTTGCATAGAATGTGTAGCGCATGCGGAGCAGCGTCGAAACAACCCACACCCCGCAAGGGGACGGAAACCTTCAGAGACGCTCGAATGCTTTGCCATTGCGGAAACAACCCACACCCCGCAAGGGGACGGAAACTTCCGGATCAATCTCAACCCCGGTAAAATCCAATCCGAAACAACCCACACCCCGCAAGGGGACGGAAACGCATTATAATTTACCTCCTTACAAATACACTAGAAACAACCCACACCCCGCAAGGGGACGGAAACTTTTTGTATTTTTGTGATCGGCATAGCAGACTCTCGAAACAACCCACACCCCGCAAGGGGACGGAAACCTTTTCCATGTTCAGCTCCTTTCTGATGCTCGCGGGAAACAACCCACACCCCGCAAGGGGACGGAAACTAAATACGTCCGGCTCTTGCGAGCTCGATTGCAGAAACAACCCACACCCCGCAAGGGGACGAAAACCAGGTAATGAAATCCTTGCCCTTGTAGTTTTTGGAAACAACCCACACCCCGCAAGGGGACGGAAACCACACTTTGTGACGCCCTGTACGGCTCTCTGCGCGGAAACAACCCACACCCCGCAAGGGGACGGAAACTCCAACGGGATTGCGTCACCGATATCCTTGCACATGAAACAACCCACACCCCGCAAGGGGACGGAAACCCCTTCCTGCGCTAAAGCGCCTCAGAATAGTCCGAAACAACCCACACCCCGCAAGGGGACGGAAAACCATTTGTGTTCACATTGCAGAAATTGTTGGAGAAACCATTCACATCCCCGACAGGGGACAACTGACAAAAAAGGAGCGTGAGACACCTTGAGAGCAGAAAGCGTGCGCGTCAGCTTCGGCTGTCTGCTGCACGACATCGGTAAGCCGGTGCTGCGTGCGGGCGGACAAGCTGGCGATCACAGCAGCCTCGGCTATGCGTACCTGAAAAAGCTTTGGCAGGATGACCGGGACATTCTCGACTGCGTCCGCCTGCACCATGCCGCTGTACTGCGCGCCGCGCAGCCTGCGGACAGCAGCATCGCGTGGATTGCCTGCATCGCGGACAATATCTCCGCCGCTGCCGACCGGCGCAGCATAGACACGGAGGAAACAAGTTTCCGGCGCTATCTGCCGCTTGTGCCCGTGTTTTCCCATATGAACGGCGAGCATCCCGGAAAAGCCGTTTCGCCTGCTTTGCAGACAGGCGCGCTGCATCTGCCGCTTGAAAATCTGGATGCTCTGACGGCGGCGCAGTATCGGGCAGCCGTGGACGCGCTGGCACCGAGACTCGCGGAGCTTTCGCGCACGGAGCAGTGGCTCAACTCCCTGCTGTGTCTGCTGGAAAGCTACCTCAGCGCCTTCCCATCGAGCACCAACACAGCGGAAAGCCCGGATATTTCACTCTTTGACCACCTGAAAACCACGGCGGCGATTGGCGTCTGTATCAGCGAGTATCTCGCAGACCAAAACGAAACACAGTTCAAGAAGCGCCTTTTTGACAAGGAAAAGCAGTTCATGGACGAGCAGGCGTTTCTGCTCTACTCGGCGGATTTTTCCGGCATCCAGAAATTCATCTACACTGTCGCATCTGAAAAGGCGCTGCGTTCCCTGCGAAGCCGCTCGTTCTTTCTTGAACTTGCGATGGAGCATTACGCAGACGAGCTGCTTTCCCTCTGCGGCGTCGGGCGGACGAACCTTCTTTATACCGGCGGCGGACACTGCTATATGCTCCTGCCGAACACCACTGAAGTCCGGGCAGCGATCGAGCGTTGGAACCGGCGCTTCAACGACTGGCTCTCCGAGCAGTTTGGCATTTCGCTGTTCCTCGCGCACGGATATACCCCGTGCAGCGGCAACGAGCTGGTCGACTTCCCTGCAGAGCGCAGCCCCTACAAGAAGATGTTCCGGCGCGTATCCTCTGCGCTGGCTGGGCACAAGCTGCACCGCTATGACGCAGCGGCGCTTCAAAAACTCAACAGCAGCCACGCAGACGGCGGACGTGAATGCAAAATCTGCGGACGCACAGACAGCCTTCAGGGCGGACGGTGCAGCTGGTGCCGGCTGTTCGTTTCGCTGTCTGAGAAAATTCAGCGCTGCGACATCTATTTTGTAAGTCCTGCGCAGCTGGACGCCGCCGATTTTACACTTCCTTCTGTGGACGGCATGATTGGCGTCACCTTTTTGGACGAAAAAACAGCCCGCAGCCGGTTAAACGGCGGCGAAGCTGTGACGAGAATTTATTCCAAAAACAAAGCCTATACCGGGCTTCAATACAGTACGCGCATCTACGTTGGAGACTATGCCTTCAGCAACAGCATCGAAGCGCTTGCGCAGGAGGCCAGCGGCGTCAAACGCATCGGCGTGTGCCGGATGGACGTGGACAATCTGGGACAGGCGTTTGTTGCAGGCTTCGAGCGCCCGGAAAAAGCAACTGCGCAGGAACGGGAGCATTTCGTTACCATCTCGCGCACAGCGGCGTTTTCCCGGCAGATGTCCCTGTTCTTCAAGTGCTACATCAACGATATCCTTTCCGGACGCTTTGAAAGCAAGCCGGCGCTTGCTGTGACGGTAGTCTATTCCGGCGGCGATGATGTGTTTTTACTTGGCGCATGGAATGATGTTGTAGAGGCGGCGCTTCGCATCCGGCAGGCATTCACAGCCTTTTCCTGCGGCGCGCTTACCATCAGCGCGGGACTTGCTCTGGTGGACGATCATTACCCGGTCCGCCTCTCGGCGGCCGCCTCCGGCGATCTGGAAGACCTTGCAAAACAGGAAACGGACAAAGATGCAGTCTGCCTTTTTGAAAGCGCACACTGTTATGGCTGGAACACGTTTACCGGGCGCGTGCTGTGTGAGAAAAAAGCCGCGTTAGAGGCTTTTTTCGGCACGCGCGGTCAAGAGCGTGGAACTGCATTTTTGTATCGGACGCTCGACCTTCTGCGCACGGCGCAGGACCCGAAGGACGGCAAATTACAGCTCGCCAGATATGCCTATCTGCTTGCCCGGCTGGAGCCGCCGCGCACATCGCCTGCGTTTGGCGCATACCGGATGTTTGCAGGCAAGATGTACCGTTGGGCGCTGAACAAAACAGACCGCGCCGAGTTAATCACGGCAATTTATCTTCATGTCTATGAGAACCGGGAGGGGGATACAGATGGCATACAACAATAACAGCAACAGTGGCTACAACCGCGGCTATTCCGGCGGCGGACAGTCCCGTCCGCCGCAGCGTTCGGGGTATGGCGCACAGCAGCGCACGGCTTACAACCAGCCGCTCGCAGAAATTCAGGCTGAAAAGGTCCCGGATGACTATATCGACCGTGCTGACGCGATCATGCGCGAAATGAGCGGGCAGCGCTCAGTGATTACAACCAGCAAAATCCGGAACCTCCTGAGTCTCGTCAGCGGTATCTATGACGCCGAGCGGCTCCGTACCGAACCGGAACTGACAAAGGAGAGCATTGCGGGTATCGGCATGATGCGCATCCGCACAGCATATGAAGCCGGGCGCGATCCTGCAACGAAGGTGTTTGTCGAAAAGGCACATCTTCTGCAATATCTCAAGGGCATCGGCACAAATCGCGAGACTCTGATTGCGTTTGCACACTATATGGAAGCGCTGGTAGCGTATCATCGCTACTACGGCGGCAAGGAGGCGTAAGTATGTACGGGAAAATTCTGATTCAGTGTGATCTGATCGTCCGAACCGGTATGCATATCGGCGCGTCCGGCGCCTTTTCCGCGATCGGTGCGGTCGACAGTCCTGTTGTCCGCGATACGCTCACGGGAAATCCAATCGTTCCCGGCAGCAGCCTCAAGGGAAAGCTCCGCACGCTGCTGGCAAGAAGTTTTTCCGGTGACATCGAACATATGCCGGATTTCAAGAACGACGAAGCACCGATCCTGCGCCTGTTTGGAAGCGCTGACCCGGTCAGAGCGGCGCGGCTCCAGTTTGCCGATTGCTTTGTCAATAATAAAGAGCAGATGAAAGCGGTTGGCCTGACCGAGGTGAAATTTGAAAACGCCATCAACCGAATCAATTCTGTTGCAAATCCGCGCCAGATCGAGCGCGTCGTGCCGGGAACCAGCTTCGGCGTGAACATTGTCTATGAATTTAGCGGCGAGCGCGAAGCACAGGAAGACCTTGCATTGCTCGCAAAGGGGATGAAGCTGCTGCAGCTGGACTATCTCGGTGGACATGGCTCACGCGGCAGCGGCAGAGTCAGCTTCACAAACTTCCGCCTGACCGGTGTTGCCTGTGACGCGGATACGGCTTCTCTGACGGGCCTCTTTGAGGAGGTTGCAAACTATGAGTTGTTTTCTGTTTAGTCTCCGGTTTACCGCACCTGTCCACTTCGGATTGTCCGACGCTGCAATGTCGCTCTACGCATCGGAAGAAACCTTCCGTGCCGATACGCTCTTCTCAGCGCTTTGCCATACTGCTCTGCACGCAGAAGGTGAAGCAGGCGTGACACGGCTCTGTGAAGCCGTCCGGCGCGGGGAATTGACGCTTTCCGACGCCATGCCTTACTGCGGCGATACATTCTATCTTCCAAAGCCCTTTATCCATGCGCCCTCATCCGAGGAGCTTCCGGCAAAGCAGCGAAAGACCATGAAAAAGCTGCGTTGGCTCCCGATGCATGCCTTTGAGCGATTTTCTGTGTCCGTACACGGCGGGGCCGCATTTGTTCCAGAAACAGCGGAAGGCTTCGGCGTGCATGAGGATTACACGAAAGCGGCTGTTACAGACGGTGAGGACGCTAACCCGTATCAGGTCGGCGTGTTCCGGTTCTTTGAAGATTGCGGCCTGTGGTTCATGCTGTGCTGCCCGGAGGAGGACGGCCCCTATTATGAAACGCTGCTCCGTTTGCTCGGCATGAGTGGGATCGGCGGGAAGACCAGCGCCGGATATGGTTCTTTTGAAATCGAGGATGTGATTTTTCTGGACGAGCCATTCGACGATCAGACCGAGTGGCTGCATGACGCGCTTGCGCAGGAAAATAGCTCTTATCTGCTGCTGACGACGGCACTGCCCGAAAAGGAATACCTCGAATCTGTTTTAGACGGTGCCTATTATCAGCTGACCCGCAGAGGCGGCTTTATTCAATCTGAAACCTATGCAGCCGAGCCGCAGAAGAAGGACACGCAGTATTTTCTTGCCGCAGGATCTGTTTTGAAGCGGAAGTTTTCCGGCGGCCTGTTTAACGTCGGAGAAAGTGGAAAACATCCTGTCTACCGCTATTCAGCTCCTGTTCTGCTGGGGGTATCGTTATGATTCACGAAGGGCAACTGGAGGTATTCGATCTGACGCTGATTGCTAAAGCTCCAGTTTTTATTGGCAGCGGCAAAAGCTATGTGAAAAAAGAATATGTCTTTTTAACGCCGCGTTTTGCCAGAGTATCCTGCGACGAAGTGATGCTGTTAGATGAAACAAAGTTTTTTCATCTGCTGCTGGAACGGAAGCTGGAAGATAAGTACACACAGTTCATGCTGGGGGCGCAGACGGATCTTTACCGGTTTCTCACGGCAGAATGCTGCCTGAGTCTGAACGATATCCGCGCTGTCAGCCGCTACAGCATCGCTGCCGCAGACGCGCTCGACGCAGAGCATTCTCTGAAGGAAATCAACGCCTTTGTGCGCGGAGCAGACGGCCGCGTCTATGTTCCCGGAAGCAGTGTAAAAGGTGCGCTCCGTACCGCGATTCTTACTGATTGGATTCTTTCGGACAATTCTCCGCATTCTGCGTTTGGCGATACGCGCAAGGGCTTTCCGGAAGGGACATATCTCCATACGCTGAAACTCAAGAAGGATCGGAACGGCGCTGTGCTGGATGACGCAGTAAATAGTATCCTGCGCGGCCTCAGTATTTCGGACAGCCTGCCGGTCAGTGACACCTGCATGATCCTTGCCGGTAAAATAGATGCAGATCCGGATGGGCAGACGCACCGGATCAACCTCTGCCGTGAATGTATTCGCCCCGGAACAGCGCTTCATTTTAAACTGACGCTCGACCAGTCGGTACTGCATCAGAAAATTACGGCAGAGGGCCTGATGCGCAGCATTCGGACGTTTGACAGCTTCTACGAGAAAGCCTATTTACGCCATTTTACAGCGCCGCGTCATGCAGCAGAAGTTTCCTATGACAACACGCTCTTTTTGGGCGGCGGCGTGGGCTTCTTTTCCAAAACGCTTACATATCCGTACCTCGGCGAAAAGGACGGACTGCAAGCGGCAATCAACGAGCTGAACCGCTCGTTCCGCAAGCACCGGCACGAAGAAGACCGCGCGGATGGTATCTCGCCGAGAACCACAAAATATGCGCTTTACGAAGGTGAATTGTATCCATATGGTCTGTGCGAGGTGAAGCTCTCTTGATAACGACTTACCAGTTAGAACTGTCCGCCCGGCTTATGCCGTCGGATGGCTATAAGCTGTATGCGTGGTTGCTGACGCAGATTCCTTCTGACGTAGCAGAAGCGCTTCACAGTCAGCAGGACCATCCGATTTCTCAGTTCGTAACGTTTGATAAAGAAAAGGATACGTCTATATGGAATATCCATCTTCTGAGTACGGAGGCTTCTGCGCTGTTTGCTCCGGCGATAGAATCGATTGAAACGATTTCCTTGCACACAGGTGAGATTTCTGTTGTTTCCAAACTGCCAAAAACAGAGATTCAATTTGAAGACATCATCCGACAGGCGCGCCAGACCACTTCCTTGTGCACGGAAATTCAGTTTCGGAGCGCCGCTTCGTTCAAGCAAAACGGACGCTATGTGATTTTTCCACAGGAAAAGCTGATTCTGCAAAGTCTTGTGAATCGTTGGAACAGTTTTTGTGAGGAATATCCGCTTTGTGACCCGGACGCACTGTGTATGCTGGAAAGCGGCATTTATATCCGCGATTACGCATTGAAATCCGTTCGATATCATCTAAAAAATGTATATATTCCGGCATTTGTCGGAAAGGTTACGCTGGACTCCAGACTTCCTGTTCCGTTGGCGGAGTTGTGGCACGCCATCCTGCTCTGGGCAGATTACAGCGGCATCGGCATCAAGACCGCGCTCGGCATGGGCGGGGCAAATGTCAGATTTCTTTAGAATCCGGCACACAATCATACCCTTGCAGCGCAAAAGATCCACAGTTTTTAGTGGATCTTTTGACTATTTTAAATTTGTTTCATGCTGCCCTCTTCAGAACTTTTTGAGGGCTTTTTTAGACAGATGCCGCTGATAAATACTTCATATCCGCGCGAATAAATTATCGGGGCCAGAGGAAGTTCCTCTGGCCCTTTTCTTTTTGAATACCAAAGACTCTGTCGAGAAACAGTATATTTGTCAGATATCTGACATATCCTTCAGCGCATGATACACATCCCGCCAGAGGTACAGGCCGCTGCCGGGATACCGGCTGCGCAGGCGCTCCAGTGCAGCTTTTCTGGCTTTTGTCACGCCATCCGGCGAGAGCATTTCACGCAGACCCAGCTCGTCTGTAGACTGCTTTTCGTAGCCGAACACGCCATAGGTATGACCGAGAATTGCGCGGTCTTTCGCGCTGAGCGTACGGAAAAGCTGCTCCAGCTCCTCCGTGCAGACCTGCCGGTAAACAGCCTGTTCCGGCGTGAGAGCGTGCTGGTCGAGCAGCAGCCACGCAAGCGGATCATCGTCCGGATTGTCACCCGAAAGCGCAGAGACAGAAAGTAACTTCGTTTTGCAGCCAATCAACTGTGCAGCCTTTTCAGCGGAAACGCCGAGCATCTGTGCAACTTCATCCGGAGAAAGGTTTTCCTCTTTGTGCAGCCGCTGCGCCTGCTTTACGCGCTGCATTTCGTCTTTTGGCAACGCCGCTGCACCGAGGTTTGCCTCCAAATAGCGGTACATTTTCCCGCGCAGAAACGGATGCAGATATGTGGTCAATTTTCCGCGATCCTCGTCATACACCCCGATGGAAAGACACTCACAAAGTTCCAAAGCACCTTCGGCACACAGCTCGTCCAGCGTTTCTTTGTCCGAACAGCCAAAGCTCTGCGCCGCGTCTTTTGCAACAGAAGCGATGAACCCCTGCATTTGAAGATAAAGCTGCTCAAAGGCTTCCGTGTCGCCGCTGAGATATTGCCGGTACAGTTCTTCGTTCGTCATAAGCTGTCACCTCCTCACGCAGCACCGTCAGCTTTGCTTTCTTGGGCGTCCTACGGGCTTACTTTTGCGCTGCACATCGCAGAGCGGATAGAGATTTTTGGTTGCCAGGGATTCGTTGAAGGCTTCATAGGGCATACCGGGCTGCGTTCGTGCTTCGTGGTAAAGTTCTTCTGCCTTTGCGTGCAGGCGCATCTGCTCCTCTGCCGTGATAATGCCGCGGGCTTTATCCTTATCGATACGCTGATAGCAGCGAGAAAGCGCCTGCGTCAGTGGGCTGTCCGCCGCTGTTTCTTTGACGCCGCGCATCCGATAACCGAGCTGCGCACAGGAATAGCGCGGGTTATCCGGATTCGGGGAATCGCAGTATTTTGTATGATAGCCCTTTTGCAGCAGAAAGAGCCTGCCGCACAGTTCACACTTCCGAATCAGATGCCTGGCTTCCAGCCCTTTATAAAAATCCAGCTTCAGAAGGGTTTGTAGATGCTCTGTTTCGTAGTATGCTTCTGACGAAAGCAGAAGCGCAGGAATCTCTGATCAAGATGCAAACGAGCGCAGAAAATTTCGAGAAACAGGCTGGGAGCCTGAACGAGAGGTATTCTTCCAACTGCAAGGCGCTGACAGAGAATACGAAGCTCTCCCTGACCGCGATCCTGAACGATACGAAGAAGCAGCTTTCGAATACGGTGCAGGAGACGCGGAAGAAAATCCGGACGTGCGCGTGGATTTCGATTACGGCAGTGATCTTGTGCGCGGCGCTGTGCGCCTTGGCCGTGCTGTGGAGCAGATGACAGATGATGCGCCGCAGCACGACGGAACGACTATGCTGCCGCACATCGACAGCAAGCGCCGCAAGAAGCTCCGGCAAAAGAAAACCGCCCTCGATCACGCCGAGGACGACCATGAAGAAATGCGAATGGACACGATGTAGACGTTGGGGGTGGCGAAGAAGAACTGCATGATTCCAATTCCCGCTGGGAATACTTACAACAAAAAAGGAGGTGGACAGCATCAGTATACAGAGGAAACCGTCGCCGGAGCAGGCAAAGAAAGAGCTTGCCAAACAGCTCTGGCTGAGCTACTACAATCAGGTTCTGTTTGAAGCCGGACTGATTACGGAGACGGAACGCAACCGCATGAAAAACAAAATCAGTGCATTGGCGCCGTCCGCCTCCAATGGAGTTGACAGGAGCGTCCTGACGTGATGCTCCTGTCAGAAATTCACACTTGCTTGTTTCGCGCAGGTGTGATATGGTAGAAAAAACATGATAAAACGAAAAACGAAGGAGCTAGTCAAATGGACATACATACGATCAGAATGGAGCTAAGAACAAAGTCCATTTACGATTTGCCGCTGCGCGTGACCTACTATGCGCGTGTGTCGTCTGAAAGTGATGAGCAGCTAAACTCACTGGGCAATCAGGTTTCCTACTACGAGGATCTGATCCGAAGGAATCTCCCGTGGACATTCGTGCCGGGGTACATTGACGAGGGGCTTTCTGGTATCTCTACGAAGAAACGTGAGAACTTTAACCGCATGATCGAGGATGCCGCTGAAGGTCAATTCGATCTGATTATCACCAAAGAAATCTCCCGCTTCGCTCGAAACACGCTTGACTCCATCCAGTACACGCGCCAACTGCTAAGCTGCGGCGTGGGCGTATTTTTTCAGAATGACAACATCAACACGTTCGATGAGGATGCCGAACTGCGCCTGTCCATCATGTCGTCTATCGCGCAGGACGAGCTGCGCAAGCTGTCCTCGCGCGTGAAATTTGGCCACCAGCAGGCCATCAAGTCGAGCGTCGTACTCGGCAACAGCCGCATTTTCGGCTACACAAAAGCGGACGGGAAGCTGGTCATTGACGAAACGGAAGCGCCGATGGTGCGGGAACTGTTTGAACTTTACGCGACCGGCGAATACTCCATGAAGCAGCTGGAAGCGCTGTTCTGGGAAAAAGGCTATCGCAATCACAACGGCAAGAAAATCGCGCACACCACCATGTCCAACGTCATTTCCAATCCCAAATACAAAGGCTACTACGTTGGCAACAAGGTCAAGGTCGTAGATATGTTCACGAAGAAGCAGAAATTCCTCCCGCCGGAGGAATGGGTCATGTTCAAGGACGAAACAGGCGAGATCGTACCGGCAATCGTGTCTGAGGAAATCTGGGACGCTGCGAATGCTGTCCTGAAAAAGCGCAGCGAGGATGTGAAGGCTCGGCAGGGCGTCTGCAACCACGCCAATCTCCTGACAGGAAAGCTATGGTGTACGGAGTGCGGACAGCCCTACTACCGCCGCGAATCCGAGGACAAGCGCGGGAGAAAGAACAGCAAATGGCTCTGCTCCGGCAAGATCAAAAACGGCGCGGATTCCTGTAAATCCTTTGCCATCTACGAAAGCGAGATCAAGCCGCTGCTGTTCGAGGTGTTCCGCGACACGGCGGCAGACGCCGACGCAATGGTGGAAGAATACATCCGTATGTATAACGAGCTGACGCAGCACGGCTCGCTCCGGAAAAAGATCGAACAGCAGAATAACATCATCGATCAGGCAAATCGGAAGAAGAATAAGCTCCTGCAGCTTGCCGCAGACGACAGTATTACGAACGCGGATTTCAAGAAGATGACTGCTGACTGCAATCGTGAAATAGAAGAAGCCGAAAAGGAAATCGCAGAACTGGAGCAGACAGCCGCAGAGGGCGACGCCTTCAAGCAGAAGATCGATGAGATCCGCAGAGTCCTGACGAATGCCCAGCGCGACGCGGCGCAGGGAATCATCACGAAGGAGTTCATCGACAAGTATATCAGCAAGATTTTCGTGACACCGAAGGACGACACGACTATGCTGCTTCAGGTCAAGATCTTCACCGGGGAAACGACGGAAAAGTACCTCCGGAAACTCGAAAGCCGCACGGGTCACATCACCCGTGATTTGGCTGAACAGTCAGAAAAGCCAGACGCCGCAAGGGGTTTCGACTCTGACGATTCTATGGGTCACACGTCTAAGATGATTTGACCTGCCGACGGCTCAAAGTCGTTGTCCTGCCATTGCCCACGGTCTTTGAACCATTGCACCCCGTTGACGCAGCTTGCGAATTTTGGTATCACGCCACTGTCGATATAGCCGCACTCATTCGCACACCAACTTACAAAGCAGGCGCACCATTCCACACGCCCGTCAAAGCCGTACCAAGACCAATAGGGCTGACCGCCCACATTGCCGACCTGCGATAAAGCAACGGTCACAATTTCGCCGTCACCAACGGAGATACCATAAAGCACCGCAGACCAGAGCGAATTGTTTTCCTCGGCAAGTAATTCCGATAGCTGCTGTCGCTGTTCCTCATTAAAGCCGTACAGGTCTGTCATTTCATCGGCAGTCTTGTGGCTAACCGTGATATACAGATAAGTCCGTGTAACGGTGGTTTCGGTCTGCACGATGTTCCCGTGACCGTCGTCGCTCTCGGTTATCTGGGTTTCGGTCTTGCTTTCTGTCCTGCTGCTGATTTCGTTCATCTCCCAGAAGATACCCGATAAAAGCTGCTTTTTACCCTCGTCCATCGTTGCCACTTCCTGCGGATTGTCTGGGTCGGTAGCAGTCTTTACGGAATAGACCGCAAGCACCTCTTTCCAGACCGCACGGCTGCCCGACATTTCCAGAACATCATAGGTCGTGCTGCTTTGGATTTCGTCAAGACGGGTATCGTATTCGGCATTGATTTCTCGGACAACACTCTGCATTGTCATACCGTTTCCAGAGTCCTCGCCCGAAAAGAAAATGCCGAACACCGAGCCTGCAATCAAGGCAATCAGACAGATAACAATTATAATCACGACGGCAATCCAACCGCCTGCGGCAATGGCGGCTACAAGCGCCTTGACGCCTGCAATAATCGCCTTAACTGCGGCAATCGTAGCTTTTACCGCCGCTTTCACCGCAGCAACCGTAGCCTTGGCGGTGGCTTTTGCCGCCTGTGCAGCTCTTTGAGCCGCTTTTGCCGAAGCCTTTGCCGCTGCCTTCGTTGCTTTGGCGGTATGCTCGGCTGTTTTGATAGCTGCCTTAGAGGTAGCCTGTGCAGTCTTAACGCTTTTCTGGGTGGTCTTGACCGTGCCTTTTGCGGTCGCCTTGACCGTCTTTTCTGTATTTCGGGCGGTGGTCTTGACCGTCTTTTTGCCTTGCTGTCGGGTCTTGATAAACTGAGATTTTGCCCTTTGGGTGCTATCGGGAGCAGAGGAACGGCTTGTAGCCCCGTGACGGATCTGCAAGCCGTTGTTATTCTGTTCGGCGGCTTTTGCCGCCTTTTTCTGCTTGTAGGACGATATTTTATCCTTTGCCTTGCCGATATTTTCCCTTGTTTCCTTGACCGCCTTTTGACCTTGCTTGTTGAATTGGTGGATACCCTCGTCCTTGATACGGTCAGCTCCGTAGGAAAGCCTGTCAGCAGCATATTCCGTAGCGGAGCTTTCATCAGTATAGCAGCCTTGTTTCGCCTTATCCTTTGTTTTTGCATAAGCGGACTTCATACGCTCGGTAGCAATGGCGGCTTTGTCTATGGTCTTTATCGTGCCTTTGACTGCATCTCTGGTTTTTATATCAGCCATTAAAAGCCTCCTTTCCTTGAAGCGGTACAGATATTAGGCAACCTTTTTTCCCACTACAACAAGCCTGCCGTTTTGTGCGGAGTATTCGCAGGTAGAAAGCGTAATAAGCCTGTCGCCATATTCAGCGGTCACACCTGTATCATACAGGGCAAGTTCCTTGCACTTGGAGATATAAGCGTTAAAGGCGTTTTCATCCTCTGCGTTTACAAAATCGTAGTAGCGGAAGCCTGCCGAGCTGTACGCAACCGTTTTGAACACGGCAATGATTTCATACTCGTCCCTCTTTGTGAGGGTATCAAAACGAATGGTCTTGTGTTCCTCGTAAAAATCCTTGCTCTTGTAATTCTCCAATGCGCCGAACATCTTTTGCCCCTTGATGTGATGACCGTAAATAACAAGGTTATCGCTCGTCAATAGGTCGCAATTTTCCTGCACATACGGAGTACCTAAATCGCTGTACTCCTTTTCAAAATTGTGCTTCAGATAATAATTGGGGTTGTTCGGGGTCTGCATTACGGGAAAGTTGATATTCGTGCCGGCAATCGAAAGCCATCCGACCATATCCGTATTTTGCAGATACAGCTCGCCGTATTCCGCAAGCACGGTTTCTTCCTCCGTGAACAGAACATCGGCAGTTTCACTTTCGCCTGTCTGTGCCTGTTCCACAACCTCGGCAATTTTCTCAAAGACTTCTTCCTGCTCGCTTTCGTGCGCATAGTGGCTGTAAATACGAAAGCCGCAAAAAGCCGCCGCACCTAACAGGCACACGGCGGCAATCATACAGATAAGTTTTGTGTATTTCTTCATAAGCGTTATCCTTTCTTATTCTGTTTTAGGGGCAAAAAATAACGCCCACATTTTCTGTGAGCGTTACTGCTGCAATATTGATTTCAGATACAAAATGCGGCATAGAGAGGAACAATTTTTTTGTTATCCTCAAAGCCGAAGTTTTTGGCAGAGAGCTTGATAGCATAAGCGGGCTTGTAGGTGTCCATATAGACCTTCAAGCTCTTGGCTCTGGTGTTGTCGGCAGATTTGACCTCAATGGGAATGAGCTGTCCGTCACGCTGAATGATAAAATCAATTTCAGCCCCACGCTCGGACTCCCAATAGTAGGTGTGGTAGCCGTTAATGGTAAGCTGCACATTGACATAGTTCTCCGCCATACCGCCCTTGAAGTCGTTAATTTCCTCGACCATATAGAGGATGTCATTGGCGGCTAAGTCTTTCTTGGCGCAAAGCAATCCTAAGTCGGACACATAAATCTTGAACGCATCAATATCACGGTAGTTTTCAAGGGGTTTTTTGATTTGCTCGACCTTATAGACCTGTGACACGATACCAGACAGGCAGAGCCATTCGATTGCATTTTCAAATTCGGAAGCCCGTCCACCTTTCTTAATCAGCTTATATTGGAAACGGGTATTCTTCTTTGAAAGCTGAACGGTAATGTTATCATAAGCAAGTCTGGTTTTCTTGATTTCATTCAAGTTGTTATACTTGCTCATATCATTGAGGTAGCTTGCAAGTATCGTATCCTGCGTATGGCGGACAAGGATATAATCCTTTGTTTCGGCAAACTGCATCACGCACTCTGGCATACCGCCGACCACAAGATACTGACGGTAAAGCTGCATTGCGGCGTCGTGCAAGGCAGACGGTAGCGGCGTATCGGTTTGGAAGCACTTTTTAATCTGCGCTACCAAATCGTCCTCACCGAGCGCCAACATAAATTCCTCCATATCCATAGGATAAAGCGTTTTCATATCGACCTTTCCTACGGGGAAAGAGAATTTCGCTCTGTTGACCGCAACGCCGAGCAAGCTGCCTGCCACGATGATGTGATAATCTGGAGCGTCCTCGCAGAAGTATTTGAGCGAAGTCAACGCCCTTTCGCAGAGCTGCACCTCGTCAAAGACTATCAGTGTTTTTTCCTTTACGATAGTCTGACCTGCGATATGGGATAAAATCGGTATCAGATAATCGGGGCTGATGTTTTCCTCAAAGGTTTCGTTCAGCTTTGGATTGGTTTCAAAATTGAAGTATGCCACATTTTCGTAATGGGTACGCCCGAACTCCAGAATGGAATAGGTCTTTCCGACCTGTCTTGCGCCCTGTAAAATAAGAGGTTTGCGGTGTTCGCTTTCTTTCCACGCTTCCAAGAAGCCCATAATCTTTCTATACATAAGCAGTCCTCCTTAAAGGTACTGACCATAGTATAGCAGATATTCGTGCAAAAATCAATGAAATTTCCTTGAATTTTCACACTAATCAACATGATTATTTTTGCTAACCTCTCACGATACGACACGAACACCGCAATTTCAGCATTTTACACCTCTCCGAACTTGGTCGTCATCAGCTTGTAAAGCTCGGTATTGCGTGGGAACTTGTTGACAAACGGCACAAGGGAGCTGCCAACCTTGAGAAGCCCCTGTCCTGCGCCGACATTCGTGATATAGCTGAGCTGAAGGTCGGAGATATTAAGGAGCTTGGCAAGCTCGATACGGTCTGTGGACGCTTGGTTGAGCATAATGATAAACTCGCTGTTGGCAAGCATTGTTCTTGCCGTGTGGCTCTGCAAAAGGTCGTCCACATTCTGCGTAATGCCCGTGCAGTACGCACCGTATTTTCTTACTCTTTTCCAGAGCGTAAAGAGGAAGTTGGCGGAGTATTCGTGCTGAAAGAGCAGATAAATCTCATCAATGAAAATGAAAGTGTTTCTGCCTTTGGCTCTGTTCTGGGTAATGCGGTTCAAGATGCTGTCAAGAACAACAAGCATACCGATAGGCTGTAACTGCTTGCCGAGGTCAAAAATGTCATAGCAGATAAGGCGGCTGTGGGTATCTACATTCGTATGCTTGGCAAAGGTGTTCAAAGAGCCATCCGTGAAAAGCTCAATGGCAAGGGCGATTTCCTGCGCTTCTGGCTCGTCCTGCTTCAACAGCTCCTCACGGAAGTCCTGCAAGGTCGGCGGCGTTCCCATATAGTTGCCTTGCTGATAGTACCGATACACCGAAGCGGTACAGCGGTCAATGATAGATTTCTGCTTTGCGCCAAGACTGCTGCCGCCGATGAGCTGTTCGCAAAGGGACAAAATAAACTCCGATTTCAAGATAACGGGGTTTGCGCCGTCACCGTAATCGGAGTTCATATCCATAGCGTTGATATGGTTTTCGCTCGTTGCCGAGATGTGAATGACCTCGCCCTGCATTGCCTTTACAAGCGGCGAATACTCTCGCTCTGGGTCAATAATGATAATATCGGCGTTGGGGTCGGTCAGAATGATGTTCGTCATTTCTTCCTTTGCCGTAAAGGATTTGCCTGCACCCGACACGCCGAGGATAAAGGAATTACCGTTGAGCAGGTGGCGGCGGTTGGCGATAATCATATTCTTGCTGATTACATTCTGCCCGTAATAAACGCCGTTTTCGTGATAAATTTCCTGTACCCGAAACGGGATAAACACCGCAAGACTTTCCGTTGTAAGGGTACGCAGGGCGTCAATCTTTCGCACACCGAAAGGCAGCACCGTATTTAAGCCGTCCATCTGCTGATATTTCAGTACGGCAAACTGACACAGGTGCTTTCTGGCAGTCGTGAGCAACGCTTCTGTATCGCTGTCAAGCTGCTCCTTGCTGTCCGCCGTATGCACCATAGTCAGCACGGCGAACATCATTCTTTGGTCACGGGTCGTAAGGTCATCAAGGAACTCCTTGCTTTCTTTTCGCTGCTGCTCCAAGTCATACGGTACAACGGCAGAAAAGTTATTGTTCTGGTTTTGCTTTCTCTGCCAATTCGTGATATTGGTTTCCACGCCGAGCAGTC
>OGJH01001033.1_pt1 | contig 27860 bp, 38 predicted proteins | sample 1572021 | NCBI WGS metagenome assembly OGJH01 (sample SAMEA2582098, study PRJEB24529) | metagenome | biome: Human gut stool | place: China | collected 2011
TAACTACCTTTGCCTATTGAAATGATTAAAACGACTGTCCCGGCTGGGGGACTGCTAAAGAGGAAGATTTACATTAAGAGGAACAGGTAAAAGGTCTAATCTATATTTTGTAGGGAAAAGTTCCTGATGGGAACTTATTTTCTAAAATGGGAAAATGCGGGTGGCAAAGACAAGTGTATCGTCAGTTTATCTTACGATAGGCTTGTGCGGGTTTCCAATGGCTCTTTTCACGAAAATTAGTCGGCCATGCCACGCACGGCTGGCGTTTCGGGGAATGTACCAGTAGAAAAGGATATAAGAAATGCGGGTCGTCGGTGGACTTCCCGCAAGTTGAAAGAATATACTTTATTGGAATATATCGTATTAGGTGAAATTTCGTTACTGAAATCGTTACCTATTTGTTACCTGAACGGTCATAGGTAATGAAACCTACCGGACGGCGTTCTTTCTGCTGTTGGGACTGACTTAACAACTGGGTAAGGGCTTGGTAGATTTCATTAAATTGTGCATCCGTACTTACTTCCAGTTCTTCAATACGTTTCAGCAGTTCTTCGTAACCGATTACCATTTGGCGCATAAGGACAAACGCCCGCATGATGGATATATTCACGTCTATGGCGGTCTGACTACGCAACACGCTACTAAGCATAGCAACTCCCTATTCTGTAAAGCAATCGGGAAGTACATAGCTGTGTTTCAGGCTCTCCGGCAACTGGTCACAATTTGTGACCAGTTCGTCCCATTCCTCTTTCGTCATAGTGAAACGAAAATCAGGTGGGAAGCGTTTTTCATTACGTTTCACCGCTTGTTTCAATACTTTGGTTTGCACTCCGTAAAGTTCTGCCAAATGAAAGTCAAGCATTACACGGTAACCCCTGATTTCAAAAATTTTGTTCTGAATGATTTGCAAGTCCATAATTCTATTATTTATAAATTAAACATGGTTTCCATATCTTTGAATTGCCCGGAAATAGCGGACATATCACTGGCTATCTTGTTTTTCGTAAAGCAAGTAACTGAAAGCGTACTTTTCAAAAGGCTATGTCCCAATATTTTGGCTGCGGTTTCAAGGGGAATACCATTTTCCGAAGCTATCGTAGTGGCAAATGTCCGGCGGGCTGAAAAAGTGGTGATAGTTTTGTTTATGCCACATTCAAAAGCTATTTCCCGTAACCGAATATTCATTACAGGCAAAGGAAAAAGCGGAAACAATCCGCCATCCTCTTGTTGCCCTTTGTATTTCTCAATTATTTTATAAGGAATATCCAACAGGGGAATAGTACGGGGAAAACGGGTCATAGGAACATATATTCGCAAATAGTGGCTACCACTGGGTAACGTCATAAGTTGCTCTGCACGTAGCTTTTTTAAATCTTCATAAACCAGCCCGGTGAAGCAGGAGAATACAAAAACATCACGGACTTTTTCAAGACGTTCGGAAGAAAGTTTAGCCTTTAAAAAGGCGGTTAGTTCTTCACGGGTCAGATACTCTTTATGATACTGTCTTTTCATGTGCTTATTTGTTTTAAAGTGAGTAATAATAAGGTAGAGAACCTGCCGTTTTAACGGCAAGTTCCTTGTTTGAATGGTTACAGGGCTTCTTTATAAATCTTCTCGATACCGACAAATTTCTTATCAAGTCCCTGCATATCGTTACCTATCTTATTATTGGTAATGCGGGCGTAAATTTGCGTGGTTTCTATATTGGTGTGTCCCAGCATTTTGCTGACCGTTTCGATGGGAACGCCCTTTGCAAGCGTGGTTGTGGTCGCAAATGTATGGCGGGCAAGGTGAAAAAAACACAAGAAAAGGGATATACGCAAATCGCAACACTTCAATAGGTAACAGTCTTGAAATTAGCATATATACTTAGATTTAGGAAGTTTGTAAAATTTGAATCTAAGCAAATCTTAGACAGACTTCAGTTACTAAGTCGTTAACCGCTCAGTTACTAAATTAAAACAGGTAACAAGATGCGAACAAACGAACTTCTTATGTATTGATTTGCTTATTATTACGCACAAAAGAGCACTTATATAACAGGTAACTTTGCCGTTGCAAAACAACGGCAAAGGACAATAAAAATATAAGTGTATGAAAACAGAAAAATTCAAGGTATTGCTCTACCTGAAAAAGAGTAGCCCCGACAAATTGGGTAAAACTCCGATTATGGGACGTATCACCGTCGGCAAGTCGATGGTACAATTCAGTTGTAAACTTTCCTGTACATTCTCGCTATGGAACCCGCGTGAAAGTCGTTTGAATGGAAAAAGTAAAGAAGCCATAACGACCAACGCTCAGTTGGATAAGTTGATACTTTCCATCAACGAAGCGTACGACACGCTCATTGACCGTAAACAACCTTTTGATGCCAAAGCCATCAAGAACCTTTTTCAAGGGGCAATGTCTGCTCAAACAACTTTACTACAACAATTCGATAAACACATCGAAAGTGTCAAAGAGCGTATTGGTGTTGATCGTTCTCCCAGAACACTTCCCAATCATCTCTATACCAAACGAGTTGTAGCTGAATTTATCAAGGAAAAGTTTAATGCTTCTGATTTGGCTTTCGGTCAGTTAAGCGAACAGTTTATCCGAGACTTCCAATCTTTTGTATTGGACGATAAAGGACTTGCACTTGATACCTTACGACACTATCTGGCAATCCTGAAAAAAGTTTGCAAGATAGCTTTCAAAGAGGGTAACTCGGATAAAAACTATTTTGCTTATTACAAGCTACCTAAACAAAAAGAAAGTACCCCTAAAACCCTCAGCCGGGAAGATTTTGAGAAAATTCGGGATTTAGAAATTCCCGAACGTCGCCGATCACATGTTATCACACGCGATATGTTCCTGTTTTCCTGTTTCACGGGCACAGCCTACATTGATACGGTATCCGTAACCAAAGACGATTTATCAATGGATGATAATGGTGCATGGTGGCTCAAATACAAGCGGGGCAAAAACGGGCAACTTGCCCGAATCAAATTGTTACCGGAAGCCATTGCCCTGATTGATAAATATCGGGATGATAGCAGGGAAACTTTGTTTCCAATGATACACAATGGTACGATTAAAAGAAATATGCAAGGCATACGGATTCTTGCAGATGTCAAAGGGCGTCTCCATTATCATATGGCCCGTCATTCCTTTGCCAGTCTGATTACACTCGAAGCGGGTGTACCCATCGAAACAGTATCAAAGATGCTCGGTCACAGCGACATAAAAACAACACAAATTTATGCCCGTGTGACTCCCAAGAAACTCTTTGAGGATATGGATAAGTATATTGAAACAACAAAAGATTTAGTATTAACCCTATAATATCAACTATTATGCGAAGTACATTTAAAATATTATTCTACATCAACCGCAATAAAATAAAATCTGATGGTACTACTCCTATTCTGTGCCGTATTACGGTTGATAATAAACAGACAGTTCTCACAACCGGGATCTATTGTGAACAGAACGATTGGAACAGCAAAAAAGGAAAAGTGCGGGACGGAGCGACCAATCATAAATTGGATAAACTTCGGGAACGTATCGAACAGACCTACGAAGAGACACTTAAAGAGCAAGGAGTTGTCAGTGCAGAGTTACTTAAAAATATAATTTTAGGAGTAAATAGTGTACCCACCTCTCTTCTACAAGCAGGGGAAGTAGAGCGTGAACGGCTGAGAAAACGTTCTCTGGAGATTAATTCAACATCCACCTACCGACAATCAAAAACAACCCAGAGCAATCTGCGTGATTTTGTCCTTTCACGGGGAATGGATGATATTGCCTTTTCAGATATTACGGAAGAGTTTGGAGAATCATTTAAAAGCTTTCTGAAAAAGGATTTAGGCTATGCTACAACTCATGTGAATCACTGTCTATGCTGGCTGAACAGGCTGGTTTATATTGCTGTTGATCAGGAAGTGTTAAGAAGTAGTCCGACTGAGAATGTGGAGTATGAGAAAAAAAATCCTCCTAAATTACGCCATATTACCCGAAATGAATTGAAAAAAATCATGGAAACTCCAATGCCCTACGAGCGCCAAGAACTGGCTCGAAGAGCATTCATCTTTTCAGCGTTCACCGGGCTTGCTTTTGTTGATGTATATAATCTCTATCCTCAGAATATTGGTAAAACAGCAGAGGGTAGATTATATATCCGAAGCACCAGAACTAAAACAAAAGTCGAAGCCTTTATTCCGCTACATCCGATAGCAGAACAAATCATGATGCTTTACAATACAACGAATAATACTGCTCCTATTTTCCCATTACCAAGTCGGGATCAGATTTGGTTTGAAGTTCATGAGATCGGCTTTGCTTTAGCAATCAAGGAGAATCTCAGCTACCACATGAGCAGACATTCGTTCGGAACGCTTATGCTATCGGCTGGAATTCCTATTGAGAGTATTAGCAAAATGATGGGACATACCAATATTTCGAGTACACAAATTTACTCGAAAGTGACTGATGATAAAATATCGGAAGATATGGACAAACTAATGGAACGACGAAAAGCAATTAGTAATAAAGCACCTCAACTGATAGAGCTATGAAAAATACAAAAATCAAGATAAGCTATACTGGAGTTGTACATGTTCCAAGAAATGTTAGAATGAATATTACAGAGATCGCCGAACTCTTTGAAATCTTCTATCAAACCGCAAAGAAGAATATTCGTTCTATTGAGAAATTAGGTATTTGTACGGGGGATCAGTTGATGAGCGGAACAGTGGAAGGAGCAAAGATCGTCTCCGATTATTACGGTTTGGATATGATAATCGCTATTGCTTTTCGGGTGCAATCAGTCAAAGTGAATATCTTTCGTAAGTGGGTAATTGATAAATCCATCAAACCGGAAGTAACAATAATGCCTCTATTGTCGGTACAAAATGCAATGCTCAACTAATACAAAACGTTATAAGCAATCAAAAACAGGCTTCGAAATAAACTCGAAGCCTGTTTTCTGTTGTAGCCACATGAATAGAATACTATTTCAGTTCTTGAATATAGTTTCGATCTAATATCTTCTGAATATCAGATTCTCGATACAGGGTTTTACCCCCAAACTGAAAATAAGGAATTTTACCCTCTGTACGATAGAGTTGTAATGTTCTTCTGCTTATTTTCAACTTCTTAGCCATTTCCGCATCAGTCAAAAATCGTTCTCCGAAGAGCGATGGCTTCTCGGAGGTCAGGACAACTTCAATTCGATCCAACATCTTGTCGAGCAAAGCAAAAAACTTCTTTACTCGCTCGTTTCGCTTCGTTAAAATGTCATTATCCATTTTGTTGCAATTCTAATTCGTGAATAAGTTTTCTTACATCTTTGACTCTATAATAGAGTTTCCGGCTAATCTTGGTATAGGGCAACATACCGTTGTCACGATAACCTTGAAGAGTACACTTAGATATATTAAGCATCTGGCACACATCCTGATTATCTAACCAATCTTCAAGTCCTTTACTTGTATGGCGTTCACATAGCTTATTCACTTTATGGGCGAACAGTTCAAACTGCGTCATCATTGCCTCGAATGTTCGGGCTTCAATATATATTATCTCCATAGTAATTTACTTTTTTGTTCATACTATGATTACGGGGGAGCAAATATAAGTCATTAAATTACAGCATACATAAGTAATTTATAGGCTGGTAGCTTTAGTCTATACTTGTCTATGCCTAAAAAACATTTTATACTCTTTCGATAGCTTCAGGAAAGAGTAAACGAGATTTTTTCTACCTGTTTCATAATTTCTTCCCCATTAAGCGAAATGACATCAGAGCCTAATGAGTATTCGATTTCAGAGGCAAAGGTATTTCCATGTTCTTCACGCTGCCGCAAGGTCAAGCCCTAAAGGGTTTGGCGAAAAATCTTCCTCTTTCCCTTCTTCTTCTATCCGGGCGCGCGTATTTATTCGTCAAAACCTTGCACAGCTAAACATTACCCTTTTTTAAGCTCCTGAAACTCGAACACTCCTCACCGGCTCCGATACGGCATAGCGTTAAAAAAAAGGTCAGAAATTATGAAACTAACAGCAGAAAAAAATAAGAAACAGCGATCCTCCTACCTTCCAATTAGCATAGGTTGGGTTTTGAAAATAGTCTTAATTATGGTGGGTTACTCCTTATGGGGAGCAGGGTTTATTTGGGCTTTGGTGGGCTTGTATCTCTTATATGATGTGATTCGGGGTATTCTTTCGTGCCTGCTGATGTTGGGTGCTGTAATTACCCTTATTTATCTAATGCTTACTTATTTATAATCCATTAAAACACAAAAGTTATGACAAAGGTATTTTTATTAGGTGCGAACAAAGAAATTGACAGAGCCGAACAAGTAGTAGAGGTCAATCAAGTTATCCAAATGGAGGGGTACAGCTATCACAGATATGTAGTGTACGACATTATAAAAAATCAATGGGGTATCACATACAAATTGATAAACCTAACGACAAAGGACTTTCATACTGCCGACATTATTCGACCATTGAAAGAAAAATTTGGTATTGGGTTCTATTACGACAGCGACAATCCTCAATTTATGGACAGCTTTGAAGTAGCAATATTGCTCCAAGAAGCACAAGCCAAAGCCAATGTAGAAGCGGACGAGAAAGGAAAAGAATGCATACAAATGGAGGAAGTTAAAGCAATCGGGAGCAAACGTTTTGCCGAGATACTTCCCGAAAATGCTTTGGGCGTTATCGTGGCAAGGCTGAAACAAGATGAGAGTGACAGCCAAACCGATTATTTTGCATCAAGAACAACACGGACTGTCATTTTAGGCTTTTCTACTCACAAAAGAGACATCTTTTCTGAAATGCGTAAACACGCATCCAACTTCGAGGAAACAGCCTATTTAGCGGAGTACAACGCAGATTATGAACATCGGGAAAAGTATTCAATGGGTGCAGGGTACTATTTAGGAGAGAGCAAGTATCATGGATGGATAATTGAAAAAGTCTCTATGTACAGCCGTGAGGGTATGATAAAGGAATTTGCCTACACCGCAGGGAATGAAGATAACATCCGCATCAAAAAGACCGATGACACAACGCCACCGCCACCAAGCGACAAGAACGGCACAAGCAAGAACGGTTGCACATTAGTAGAGTATTCAGAGAAAGCAGTAGCGGTATTTGGAGAAACAAGAGCCATCAAAGACGAACTCAAAGCAATGGGAGGAAAGTTTAACAGCAGACTGACCTTTAACGGAAAGAAGTTAGCAGGATGGATATTTTCAAAGTCGCAGGAGCAACGCTTAGCGTACTACTTTGGATTGAATTAATTATCAGAAAACTATAACTACAAAATATAGGATATAATGAAAAAGAATAGAAAAGTGACAGCCGAATCTGTAACAATCAATTTCAGAAATTATGGCAAAATAACAATCCCTAAAGGTGTTTTAGTGACCAATGAGATGGCAATGGGAATAGATGACATATACAATTTTGTTGACGAATTTGATTGGATTGATACCAACTACCCCCAAGTAGCACGATCATTAAAAATGGATGCTCAAAACTATGGAATAAATATATCTAAAGAACATATAATCACTCAAGAAGATGAAAACATTTAAAAGAGCAAACCTCCCCGAACAAATAAACTATAAGAGCAAAGTTTATAAAGTTGATATTAGGTTAAGTGCTTTGTATTCGATTGGTAGAACAAATAAATTACCGAATGATGCTATTATAGTCGAGGTATTAAGCCGAAAACTGAAAAGCAGTACCGATATATATAACAGACCTTACAAGCCTTCAATTTTCATATTCACTCCCATAGAGCCAAAGAAATAAAATAATAACAAGGGGCGGTAAACCTGCCCCATAATACCCAAAGATATGAAAGCAACAAACCATTTCCAAAATACGATAAAAGCATATTTAGACAAACGTGCCGAGATAGATTTACTTTTTTCATTTCGTTACTCCCTGCCCGAAAAGAAGTTAGAGGATTGCGTGACTTATATACTAAACCAAGTGCAGAAAAGCGGTTGCAATGGTTTTCACGATGATGAGATATTCGGCATGGCTGTACATTTCTATGACGAAGATTCAATAGAAATAGGCAAACCGATAAATGCACAAGTAGCGGTCAATCATGTAGTCGTATTAACAGCCGAAGAAAAAGAGAAAGCACGTCAAGATGCTATGCAAAAGGCACAAGACGAAGCCTATCGAAAAATGACACAGCCAACTAAGAAAGCCAAAAGAGTAGCATTAAATCCCCAACCAAGTCTATTTGACTTTTAAATTATCGACCTATGAAACCAAAGAATAAACTCCAAGAACAAGTAGTAGAAGCAAGTAAAACATTGCCTAGACTGACCAAAGCACAGATACAATGGGGATATGACCACGCTATCCAATATGTTGGACGAAGAACGGACAAAGGAATTATCACTTGTACGAAATGCGGACATTCGTGGGAAGGGATGGGAGAACTTGCAATTACATTATTAGATTGCGAATGTCCGAATTGTCAATCAAAGCTAATAGTTAAAACCACCAAGAAACGAACATTCGATGATAGTTATTATATGAACATCATCACGGCTCACAAAGGCTATCAAGTAGTACGCACCATTATGTTAAGCTATGATGCTAAAATAGGAGAATCGACAAAACTCAGCTATTCGGAAGTGATGCAACGATGGATTGCCCCTGATGGGAAGCACTCCACTTTTGCCCGACTTCGCCAAACGATGGGAACTATGTGTATTGATTCATGGATATTTCATACTCCTTTGGAATTGCGAAACGAGAATAGTAACAATAAGTTTTACATAAACGTCTATGACAAAATAGGAAGTATGGGCGAAATCTATCCACGTCAGAAACTTATACCCGAATTGAAAAGAAGTGGCTATAAAAAAGCATTATATGGACAGAACCCTTTAGACTTATTCCGTACCCTACTGAGTGACAGCAGAGCCGAAACACTTATCAAAGCAGGCTATACAAAGCTATTAGAACGTATTATGAATATGGATTGGAAGAATATTGACAGCTATTGGCAATCTATCAAAATAGCCATCCGCAACAAATACAAAATTGAAGATGCAATTCTTTGGTGCGATTATATAGATATGCTTCGATTCTTTGGTAAAGATTTGCACAATGCAAAATACGTTTGTCCGACAGACCTAAAAGCGGAACACGACAGATATGTTTTCAAGAGAGCCAAAGCAGATGCACAAGCCAAAATCGAAAAGCAACTTGCAAAGGAGGATTCATTCAGAAAACAAAAAGGCAAATTTTTCGGACTTGCATTTTCGGATGGTACTATCAGTATTCGTGTGTTGGAGAGCATAGCGGATATAATATTGGAAGGAGAAATGATGCATCATTGCGTAGGTGGTTACTACTCAAAAGTCGATTCACTGATACTCTCAGCTTGTATTGATGGCAAACGCATTGAAACAATTGAGGTATCAATCTCGCAATTAAAGGTTATTCAAAGTCGTGGGGTATGTAATAAAAATACCAAGCACCACGATAGAATCATTCAACTTGTAGAACAAAATATATCACTGATAGAAAATAGATTAGTAGCGTAATGAAAAAAATATTTACACCTTATTTGTTGGCTTCCGAAAATTGGGAGAATTCAAATCTATTTTGGAAGCCAAGAAGTTTGCTCGAAGTACCAATTTGACAGGAGTTTTTAATCTCATTGGTGAGAGTTATAGAGATAGTTGGTATGTATTTAAATCAGAGATTAAAGACAATGAAAATTAAAGATATAACAGGGAAGTCCATCGAAGTGACACATTTGAATAGAGCTATCAAACAATGTAAATTGTGTCGAGATAGTCCATATCTGATAGATTCGGGGCATACAGTTGGAGAGAATCACTCGTTTATGCTCCAACAATTGGAAAAACTGAAACAAAAAACAAAGACTTGACGGCGGAGAGAAATTTCCGCCGCTTCTTTTTCCATGAGCCACAAGAGGACTTTATGCGGGAGAAAAAGAAGCAAAAAACCGTAAAAAAACCGGATAACATCCGGTTTATATATTACATAGTTATTTTCTGGCGGTGGGGATGTGGAACACAACTGCTCCGTATTTCAGGTTCTCTTGTTCTATTGAGTGTGTCTGTTTTAATCCGCAGAGCGCCCACCGTATTCCACACCCCTTCAGCTTTAGATATAATTCTCATTACACTTGTTTTCATATGCTTTCTGTTTTTTTTAAGGTTAATAAATAATTTACCCACGTTCAGAAGAACGTCTTTAATCGAAATTAGTACTGCTACTAATCCCGCCCAGGCAGGCAACAGATTCAAACTCACTAAAAGAACAAAGATAGATTGCAGTCAATTTATTAATGACTAATGCAAAGATAGTAGAAATCTAACATTACAAGTCACCTTATTTTTAATCATATATCTTAAGGACATCCATTTAAGAATCCATGCCGTAGCATATATTCTATTATATTTGTCATTCCTCTTTTTCTTAACTCCTCGATCAATACTTTTGGCGGCGGCCAATTACTCATATACGGATTAGAATCAGCTCCTGTATATAGTCCACCACCAGGACCGGTATATAAACCACCACCAGGACCAGTGTATAGACCACCACCAATGCCCGTGTATAGTCCACCTCCTATACCAGTGTATAGTCCACCTCCTATACCAGTGTATAATCCACCTCCAATACCAGTGTATAGACCACCACCAATACCAGTATACATACCACCTCCTATACCGGTGTATGCACCTCCACCAATACCCGTATATAGACCACCTCCTATACCGGTATACAATCCTCCTCCAATGCCTGTGTATCTATTTCTTGGCCACATATTTCTATCAAAATAATTTATTTATTTCCTTAAATACTTTCTCAAATTTATCTAAGGTTTCTTTTGAAAATTGACTTTTGCCTACCCCCTTCTTTGCCAGTTCATTAGCTGGACGATAATGATTAAACCTATCTACTCCCAGATACTGATTAATTTGAATAATAATCTGCTTTATATCAGGATTTAAGTCAGATATATTTATATCGTTATGCTCAGAGAATGCAGAATTAAAGAGATCTAGATAATCTTGCTTTACAAATAAATCTTCTAAATCCGCTTTAGTATAACCATCCAAAAATTCGTCAAAGAAATGTATCTTGTTTTTTTGTATAATCTTATCTGCTATCATATTATCCATCTTTGCCTTACCTTTTGAATCGGTATAAGAATCCAGCAAACAAACCATTTCTAATTGAGAGCCACGAAGTAGAGATATGAATGTAGCTACCTTTTCTAATCCTCCAGTCGGCACAATAGTTACATCATTTCTTAATCCCTCCCGTTTATTTTCCTCCAAAATACCTGATAAAGTCGTCAGAATTATCAAATCGGAAACCCCCTCAACTAGCAAATTTTTAGGAGATATAAATAAATTCTGTGCTATATCATAACCTAAGGCAGCTTGTAAAGGGAAAAGAGTATTCGGGTCTTTTTCCTGTACACTATCTGATATGATTGAGCCTTTATCCGTTTCTAATACAGTTCTTACTCTCTGTAATTTATCTGAAGAAATCATAAATGGAGAGTGAGTAGTATAAATGATTTGATAGTCTTTTGACAAATCTTCAAGGAATCTCAAAAGATCAGCTTGCGCTGAAGCGTGTAGATTAAGTCCAGGTTCATCCAATAACAAAATATAGTTGGAACTTTTATCTTCTTGTATTTTCTTAAACCAAACCAGGAAAGAAAAAAACCAATTAAATCCTTTACTCCGATTTTTAAGTGGCAACGATACTCCTTTATTTTTTACCCTAATATCTAAAATATGATCTACAACATGAGTTCCTCTATTATCCGTTCGTTCCTTTTTGTCTATATGGAACGTAATAGAAAGATTTTTATTAGTCTGCCAATATTTGAACAATTCACCACTAATTATAGCCTCGGTAGCTTCCAATTCAGCGACAAAACTCTCAAAGTCATCAGACTTAAGAATATCATCCGTATTTATATCAGCTAATTCAAAAAGGGCTTTTGCAGTTTTATATTCATTTGCATCTAATGATTGATTTTGCAGATTTTCAATACTAATCCTTGAAGGAAGCGTGTAATATTCGTCATAATACAAGAATTTAGGTCTTCTTGGACTAATATATTTTCGATAAATATATTCTCCTATTGGATCAGAAGACCACCCATTTGTGTTTTGAAAATAAGGTTCTAATGATTTCAATCCTGTAACATATTTCTCTTCGCTATACTCTTTGATCAAAACATCTAAATCTGCTTTGTTTTTGACTTTAAATAATTTGCCATTAATAGCCTCACTTGATATGTCTAATTCTTTTGTTTTATGTTCTATGAACTTTTTTCCATCAACAACAAAAGATATAACACGTTTATTATCATATTTTGTAGTTAGTGTAAAAGTTGTTGATTTAATAATACCCTTACACATATCTTTTTCAACGAGTGCAATCGTATTTGTATCTATTTCGTAAGTACACGTTATAGCTTCTGGGATTTCACCACTTTTATCCATTGCCTTCTTTTCTTTTCGAGGATAGTCGTGAGTCGTATTAAACTTAAAATCTTCATCATCCTGAAAATAATTTGTTTTGGCAATAGTTTCTAATGCCGATGTTTTGCCAGATTCATTCATTCCGACAAGTATTGTAATATCATCTTCCAGCGAAAATTTCTGTTCACTTTCAAAAGATTTATACTTATGAATAACAACGTCTTTTAACTTCATAGTTCCTATTATCAGATTATGTACCAAAAATATTTATAAAATAACACCTAGCAAAAAAAAGTTGCTTATTGTTTTACAATGGGTTACAAAAGATGTAATTCATCAGGACTTTCAGTCTTTTACTTATCCTATCTGTGTATTTATTTCTTTTCTAAAAGCTAACGGATCGGCTATATACGGATATGAGCTTGAAACGCCTCCTGTCGTAACTGTAATTGTTCCGAAATTAAATATCCGACCTAAGATACTTTGCTTTATATGTAAGCCTTCACATTTGGCTAATACTAAATCTACAGCTCTGCGACCGATGACTCCTGTCTTAAGCATCACACGCTTGTTAGTTACTGCATAAGAAGAACCTACTTTTATTAGTATTCTTGACAACAACGAAACAATCCCGAAAAACAAAATCAGTAAGCCCGCATAGTGAGTCATGGCTGATATTTCTTTGGGACTTGATGCTAGAAAAGCACCGATAAGCAGTAATATAATCGGTTGAACGAACAGGAAAAAATGTAATCTCGCAACATATTTTATTTCTTCCCCTGATAGCAGATTTTTTTGTATGTAATTCATAGGCTATTGATTTGTTTCAAAGGTAGTTGTTTTTGTTAATTTTTGATATTTGGGCAGAAATATTTCATCTGTAATTTATGTTTTTTTTCTTTTATTATAAGAAATTGTTATTCTGGTGAGCAAACAGTAGGGAACACATTAGGTAACACCAACCTATTGGATTCAAATAACGCTTGCCTTTCCTTACTTCATAATGCAAATGGCTTCCCGTTGCCATTCCGCTATTGCCCACACAAGCTATCTGTTGAGTGATACTTGCTCTATCCCCCACATTTACCAATATCCGACTTAAATGTGCATAGAATGAACGAAAATCACTTGTGTGTTGAATCTCTATAAAATAACCATACCCTGAATCGTAACCTATGGCTGTCACTATTCCGTTGCCTGTTGCATACACTGGTGTTCCTTTTAGTTGTGGAATATCAATTCCTGTATGAAATTTTCGTCGTTTGTATAATGGGTGCTTCCGCATCCCGAAGCCTGATGAGATACGTTGTGGATTCTTTATCGGAAATATTACTGGATAGTCGGATAATTCGTCAATAGTCATTTCTAAAGAATCCGCTATTTGCTGAAATTCTGTAATGGAATAAATCGGCTTCATAGACTGCTCTATTTGTGATTTTCTGTTTGAAAGATTGCTCTGCTGTCCCCATGCAGGCAAATGAAGTAAAGCTATCAATAGAATTGTTATATATTTCATTGTCAAGTCTTATATAGGACAAACGCCCAAAGAATCTTCGAGCGTTTGTCTGATTGTTCACTATTCAATTTCTTCACCCCACAGCTCAACATCTGTTGGAGCAGTTACATAAGCATAGATCATATTTACCCAAGTAACTATGTATGAGATTACCATCATCGTCATCATGGCTATTCCGTTTCAGTTGGTAATTCTTCCTCGTCACCTCGGTCATTTTGGAAAGAAAATGTCTTTTGAACGACCTGTCCGTGACTATCTTCGATATACACGTCTACCACTTGTTGGTCAGTAGAATGAGAAGTGTAATACATCCGAAACGTTTCTTTTTCCAACAGATATAAATCGTTTGGTAGAAGCACAGTGCCATTATCGAGCCGAAACTCTCCTTTGCCATCTACTTGAAAATACCGAATGTAGAACTTGGTATCTTGGAAGTTCCCTTCCTTTACAATCTGTGCACGGATCTCCGCCACCTCTCCCTGAATGATTTTTTTCTGAACTGGCATACAAACCAGATCAAATGCGTAAACCTTATTAATATCCATATCGTTACTACAGGCTAAGGCCAGCAGCATTATCGCTGGCAGCCATGCTGTTATCCCGAAAAAAGTTTTCATTCTTTTCATCATTGTATTTGTATATTTTGTTAGACAAAAGAGGTTGTGCCTCTTAGTTGATTATAAATTTGATTCCTACACCGAACTGTCCATGAAAATGCCCCGTAGAGTTGCCCCCGAGGATGCGTTCTCGCCCTGTAACGAGTAACACCACTCGGTCTGTCAAGTAGGTTTCAATCTCCAGTGTTATAGCTCCACCGTAGATAAAAGCATCTTTATGTTGAAGTGTAGAGCCATCGTATAAAGTCTTTTCGCCCCAATTCGATGTTTCATAGCCTGCAAGGGCAGAACCACCCAACGAAAGGAAAACTGTTTTGGACGGATCAGTCAGAAAATTGTAGTAATAACCTCCTTCAGCCGTGAATTGTACTATTGGCAATCGTCTCTCCCGATAAGGGTAATAGCGTTCCAGATATTCTGCACCGAATACCCATTTGTTGCCGTTCTTGGCATAAGTCGCCATTGCCACTCCGAAATAATATCCCGCTTCATTATCGTTCTTGGACGAATAAATTCCATCCACCATGCCCCCGGTGAGTTGTATGCCTCGCATACCCGGCAGTGAACGTTGTGCATATGCTTGGTCTGTAAATACCAGACATAGCACAATCATTAATATAAGATATAACCGTTTCATCTTACTTCACTTTTAGTTCATTAATAACCTTTGCCCGAACCAAATCGGCATTATCCAATGTAAACCGCTGATGGCGTCCGCCTTCCTGTTCGTTAAGCTCTATCACTAACATTTTGTCATCGGGAATCGTAAATTTCGCCAAAGTAAAAATCATGCGTTCTGTCTGCTGTCCACCTATCAACATCAAATTATTGTAGGCACGAAGTGGCCAAATAACCTGCTCTTGAATAGCGGTACGTTTGGCTACTTTTTTATCCACAATCTTAAATGTGATAAAGTCCACATTGAATGGTACGTTGGATGAGTTCTTTAGTTGGAGATGAAAATACAGCAGTCCGTTATGGGTATAAATACCTTTCAGCGTGTGTTGTATTCCGAAACGCTTCGAGCCTATGTGTTTTATCTCCCGGTCATTATTTTTGTGTATAGACTGCATAATCAGTTTGACGAGCAAGGGCGATTCCTGCCCTAATTCTTGCATATAGACCGCCAAAGCATTGTTCGGACGGTTCACCGCTTCGCCATCGTGCAGAAAATCGGTCATTTCAACAGACAGTTTTACGGGTTCATCCGCATATTTTACATTGAAACTATAATATGCTCCATCTTCGGTAATAACAGATAAGTTGCTCTCCCGACTGAAATCCCGCAAAGCTGCTTTCACTCTCAATACATTGTCCGTGCCATCCGCTTTCGCTGCGAGAAGATCTGCCGAACCTAAATCGACATAGCGAATGGCTGATGGAAATATTACGTGAACCGTTTTACTAAAAGTCACCTCTAGTGCATAAGGCGGTATCATTCTATCAAAGGTCAATGGACGGGTAAAACTCTCGTAATAGTCTCCCGTTGTCGGTTTAGTATGCACCACAATAGTATCTTGGGATACTTCTTGTGCATGGGCTGTAAATACACTTACAGCTAGTGTTAATATTAAAAAGAATCGTTTCATACATTTAATTTTTAATCGTTTATACTTGATTTTTTAGTGGGGGTCACAGACCCATTTATTATTCTGTTACTCTGACTTTGGTAACAGAAGCAATTTGTAATTGGCCTTGAGGGTAACTTTTACGACACTCATCTTTTTACTGATGTATTGTGAAGCCCCTTGTATCAGACCTTTACCCATATCGGCTGCCAGCTGTGAGCCTGCATTATCCGAAATCATAATGCTTGTTCCTGCTGATGATGCTAATGTAGAAGCTACTTCTTTGGCTGCTTTTACTTCATCGTTATTGGGAACAAAAATCCCTGATTGACCATCCATATCGTACACTTGCAGTTCAACCGGAATAATGTTTCCTGCATACTGAATGGAGTTGATCGTGACCTCCAGACGTTCGCCACCAATACGGCAAGCTCCCGTCACCAAGGTATTGACAGGAATTAGAATATTGCCTGCCCTCATTGGTTCTAAAAGACGAAGTTGTACCTCTTTGCCATTGGTCAGGGTTACGGTTTGGTTTACACAGGCACGGATGCTGTTCTTATTCTTTACCCCCTCATTACCTGCGGCAGTCAAAAATCCCATATTTCGGGGCTGGCTATATGCGGTAATAAATTCATCATTGGACATTGGAGCAGATAGAAGTGATACGACGTTGTGATGTACTTGTTTAACAGGCTGTACCTTGACCTTATCACCTGTTCGTATGGTATTCTTTTCTTCCGTTGGTTCTGCCGATTGCGCAGGCATATAGCGTGCTGCCATTTGATAAGATTTTTCAAGCAAAGCTGTCTGTTCATCCTCTTCTGATTTTTTCGCTTCGGCTTCTTCCTGCTTTCGTTCCAATTCCTGTATTCGCTGTTCCATCGCAGACTGTGATTGTCTATCCGTTTCAGCAGGCTTTTCGTACCAATCACCCAATTGCTTGTTGATGTCCTGATAAGCGGTTGCCGAAGACTGTATCGTTCGGGGAGTTGAACTTTGGGGTTGTTCTGCTTGCAGTGGAGTATTGTAGGCATTGTCCTTTTGTTCATATTCGCTTTGCTCGGTATCGTTGAACATCGAGGAAAAATCCTGTAAAGACTTCATTTTCTCTTGCTCCTTTTGTCGCATTGCTTCCCGCTCATAGGCATCCCGCTTGTCTCCCACAATACCCTCATCTTTTGGTACGGGCAGTTCGGCATTGAAGCCTGTAAGTCCTACCACCTGTTCTTTCCCATCATCCGATGGGGCAAAGATCAGCCACATCGCACCACCGAAGAGTAAGAAGAATAACGGCATAATCAACATCTTCTTTCGTCTCTGTCTCTCCACCATTGAAAGTTCTTGCTTGGGTGGTTTCGGAGGTTCTTTTTTCGCTTCCGATTTACTATCCGGTACAGATGCTTGTACTTCAGTAATAACCTCCGTTTGTGGTGGTATTCCTTTATTCAAATCTTCCTGTTCCATTATTCTACTGATTTTAGATTGTTAATACTATCTCGCTGTTGCTCCAATTGTAGTTTCAGCGATTCGATCTGCTCTATCTGCATCTTTTCTGCTTTATTTTTACCGAAATTGTAAATAGAAGAAAAGGTCATATAGATGGAAAGACCACCGAAAACAAGGAACATGGTTATCACAAGGATAATCCGTCTGTCGGGGGTAAGTCTGCCGAGCAAGCCTCGCAGACCATCCTCCAACCATTCATTGATGCGATTCATTATTTTTTGTATCATAATTGCACCTACCTTTCCGATATCCGAATATCCCGATTCTCCACAATCTCGAATTTCTCCATTGTGAAACCGTGAGGGTTATTGTCCGAGCGTACCGAGTTGATCAGATTGCAACGGGTAACCAGACTGCGTTCGGTGACATTACTTTCTCGGATAATCATTTGTTTGGCATAGGTTACCGCTTTGTAGGGATAGCTATCAAAATCACAAGCAATACTGTCTACCTGTACAATTTGATTGATATTACCGGACACGATACGATTGTAATACCCTTTTTCAGCCATGTCCTGATAGTATTTGAAAGCCGATTTATCGACAAGGAACAATGCCCTGTTTACGTTGCTTTCGATGGCTTTTTTATCGGGTGAGAGGGTGAAAAACAGCTCATGAAAACGCTTAACGTGTTCGCGTGCTTCCACAGGTCTGTTTTGTGTCATATCTTGAGACAAAGCAAGCATTAAGGACTTGCCACCGTCCAATACATAGATACGTTGGCGTTGTGCTTCGGCAAAGTTGTACGACGACCATACGGAATAGCCCGTAATGGCGGCACACATACAGACAAAGACAATGCCGAACAAGCGTATCTGTTTGAAGGATGTTTCTATATTTTTTAAACTCTTGAACTCCATTTGTTCGTTTTATTTTGAATTAATAAATCAATACAGTGTACCTGCTTATTCCTTACCCATCAGGCGACCGGCGACATTGCCTGCTGCGGCTCCTGCAACACCTCCTGCCATTGCAGCCCCTTTGCTTGCCATTGTATTTACTCCACGGGTAGCACTACCGCCACCTGCCTGAATAACCCAACCCGCCACACTCGGAATAGAAAAATATCCGATGATTCCGATGATGAAGAAAATGATATATACACCGTTACTTGCATCCGGCACATAGGACGGATCTCTCAACATATCTATATCCATTTGCAGCATGAGTGCCTGAATCTTGGAAAGCACTGCCGAGAACAGGTCGGCAATGGGTAACCACAGATAGACCGAGATGTAGCGGGAAATCCAATTGGTCAGAGTCGATTGAAAACCGTCATAAACAGAGAGGGCAAATGCCAGAGGCCCTAAGATTGACAGCACCACCAGGAAAAACGTTCGCAGGGTATCAATTGTAAGGGCTGCGGCATTGAACAGCAGTTCGAAGAAATCCCGAATCAGTTGGCGAAACCACACTTTCATATCATACCAGGTGCGCTCTCCCCACATGGAGATTATTTCGGCAGCATCCGTAATTCCTAGATCTTTCATCTTTTGGTCATACACCTCGTCATCAACCAACCATGCCTTTCCTTCACGCAGCCGTGCATCGTACTCCAGTCGCTCTTTCTCGGCTTGCAGAGAATGCACATCTGTCATTTGTGTTTCCAATATGGTATGTGTTCCTTTTACCACAGGAGACATAACAGCGTTGATCGTACCGAGAACAAATGTTGGAAAGAACATAATGCATAGTCCGATGACAAAAGGTCTGAGCAAGGGATATACATCTATCGGTTCTGCCCGTGCCAAGGCTTGCCATACACGGGAAGCTACATAAAAGAGTGCACCGAGTCCGGCTATCCCTTTAGCAACACCGACCATATCGCCACAAAGGGGCATCATATCCTGATGCAGATTCCTCAGAAGCTGATGCAGGTTATCAAAATCTATTGCTAACAGTGTCATGATTACCAATATCTATCGGATGGATTACCATACAAACTTTTAACTCGCTCCATATCTCCTTTTTCCTGACTGCGGATAAAAGACACGGAAATGCTTTTCTTGGAAAAGTAGCGGACAAGGTTGCGATGCTCTAGCATCTTAGCGTGTATATCATCTATGATCGACATACGCTCGGCATCGGTCATCGAAAGTCCATTGGAGAGGGAAACGACATTCTTTATATCCGCGAGCAGGTTGCCACTTTCGTTCAATAGCTTAGCATATCCGTTCGATATCGCTTCCAACTCATTAACGCTAAAATTCCTATCCGATAGCATTTTATTGAAATTGGTAGAATAGATCTGCGATATTTCGCTGACCAGCTCTACCGTTTCTTTCACTTTGCGGGCATCCTTGATCAAACTATGTACTGATTCTAATTTGTCGTAATACTGTTTTCCCTGATCGTAGATTTTTTGCATCTCCTTGAAAGAGTTAATCACATTGCTGGCTGTTGTAGCTGTTTTGGAAACAGTCAGTATATTTTGTGCCAGATTGGAGGGATCAATCACCGTCCATTGTGCTTTTACCTGATAGGTACAAAGCGTCATGAATGACATAAGGCAGAAAAGTATTTTCTTCATATTCGTTATTTTTAATTGTTATTACCCGTTTACCGTCCGAAGTCGGAGGTAGCCCTTGAGGGGACTAACCCTCCTGACGGATATATTCTCCGAAAGCGGAAAGGTGCAGGATCTCTTGCTCCCGGTCATAAGCAATCTCGATACGCTCGTACAGCTCAATATAATGCAGACCAAATACGTTGTAGACCGTACAATCGCAGACCACCAGCGGGTTGTTGTAAGTAAGACAGAGGCGGATGCCTCCCTTCTTGCGGGAGATGTTGCGGTATATGCTTATCGCAGGTGCACCCTCTCTACTTACCCAACGCCCCGTAATCTCCCGCATGGAAAAGTCTGTAGAAGTGGAACAAGAATCGGTTATATTACATGGACTGAACATGGCTTTTCGTTTTTTACTTGCGTTTACTTTCGGCTATTTGTTTTATAGCCAACTCAATATTACCATCCAACTCTTCGGTTTTCCGCATCACTTCCAGTTTCTCGGTTTCCTCTGTCGTGAACGTAAAATACTCTTCCAGACTCACTTCTGTGGCATATACAGCCGACTGAACACCGCCCAATCCAAACCAGACTTCTTTATATTTTCGGTTCGGATTGTTGGACATATTGATGGATAGCACCTGACTTTTTTCTTTTTCAGTCAGTCCCAAGAGAGCTTGGATGCTATCAAATTTGTTCATGTATTTACGCTGGTCTAAGAGAATCTTACAGTCGGAGTTGTTGATGATGGACTCCTTAACGATAGGTGATGCGATAATATCGTCCACCTCTTGCGTTACGACAATTGCCTCGCCGAAGAATTTACGAACGGTCTTAAAAAGGTATTTAATATACTCTGCCATACCTTCTTTAGCAATCGCCTTCCAAGCTTCCTCAATTAATATCATCTTTCGAATACCCTGTAAACGACGCATTTTATTTATGAAAACTTCCATAATGATGATCGTTACAATCGGAAACAAAATTTTATGATCCTTAATCGCGTCTATTTCAAAGACAATGAATCGTTTAGATAATAAATCGAGCTGTCTTTCAGAGTTCAGCAGGAAGTCGTATTCGCCACCCTTATAGTAGGGTTCGATCACATTAAGGAAGTTGGCAAGGTCGAAATCTTTCTCCCGGACACGTTTGGCATCGAGGATAGCAGCATAGTCCAGTTTGACAAATTCGTAGAACGAGTTGAAGGAGGGTATAACCGATTCATCAATCGTTATACGTTCTATGTACAGACTGACCGCATTGGACAAAGCAACCTCCTCCGAGCGTGTGGGTGGTTCATTATCTCGCTTCCACAAAGTCATTATCAGGGTTTTGATACTTTCTCTTTTCTCAATATCAAATACCCCATCGTCGGTATAAAATGGATTAAATGAAATGGGATTTTTTTCAGTATAGGTAAAATACACCCCATCCTCCCCATTGGTACGACGGTTGATAAAATTACAAAGCCCCTGATACGAGTTCCCCGTATCCACAAGCACGACATGAGTACCTTGTTCCCAGTATTGGCGACACATATGATTGGTAAAAAAGGACTTACCACTACCCGAAGGTCCCAAGATAAACTTGTTGCGGTTCGTGATAATTCCCTGCTTCATGGGCAGGTCGGAAATATCCACATGGATAGGTTTTCCAGAAACCCGATCACACATTTTGATACCAAAAGGTGAGGGAGAACTTTTGTAGTTAGTTTCCTCTGCAAAAAAACACAAGGCTGGCTCAATGAATGTGTAGAAACTTTCTTCACTCGGAAAATCACCGGCATTGCCCGGCATCCCTGCCCAATAGAGGGTAGCGGCATCGACTGTGTTGTGGCGAGGCTTACACTCCATGAGTGCCAACTGGCTGCCTACATCGTTGCGGATATGTTTCAACTCTTCCTCATCATCGCTCCAAGCCATCACATTGAAATGTGCTCTCACAGAGGTCAATCCAAAGCTGTGAGCTTCATTCAGGTACTTGTCGATCCACTCTTTATTTATTTGGTTTCCACGACTGTACTTTGATAGCGACTGCATATTACGGGCTGACTTCTCAAACTTGCGAAGGTTCTCTGCCGAATCGTCCAAGAAAATGTATTGATTATATACATGGTCACAGGAGAGTAACAAGCCCACGGGTGCAGCAAAGGAGAGACGACAATCACTTCGATCCGTAGATAGCTTCTCATATCGCATATCTGTTCCGATTGTTCCGGGCAAGTCTTCCACATCGGAAATGGTATGCAGGCATACCGTTTTATCTCCAATGCGTAGCCCGTTCGCTCCCAACTCCAGATCCTCCAGACAAGTGGTATCTTCCAATGAGAGGGCAAAGTATTTTTCAATAAGCCCCGCCTCTTTTTCCGTTCCCGTTATTTCGTCTGAAGTAAGACGAGTCAGTGTAATAAATCCCGAATCGTTTACGATACGTTCAAATTGGCCGACCGCTTCCATAAACCGCAAGGCTGTTTCTTTATTGACTTCTTTGGGAATAATATTTCCCCGACAGAGCGATGAGAAGTTACTTTGCATCTGCATCCGCTCTTTGGTTGTTTTGGTCAGAAATAAGAAACAGGTGTGATTCAAGAATGGACGTTCGTTGAAGTGTCGTTCAAATGAACGGGATAGAAAACTCATGTTCTCCTTATCGGTTGAAGGTTTGTATTTTTCCTTGATAAACCAATCCTGTTTGTGGATAACCGAGTAGTCGGGCAATACTTTGATCGCTTTCGTCCAAGCTGAGTGTATGGCTTCGTATTCGCTACCCGTAACAGTGAACAGTTCCGGCAGATCGACACGGTAAGCTACCGTTATATCCGCATCCTTGCTGATGATGCAGTCATGTTCAACAGAAAGCAAGGGAAACTTACTTTCGATGGTAGCTGCTTTGAGTGTATTACGCATTGCTCTCCTCCTTCTTTTTTGGGTATTGGAACAAGCGACGGGAATTTTTGCGATTGATCAGAAAACGGGGATGTTGTCGTTTGGCGAGCAACTTCATAAGCCCGTGTTCTCCATATTTCGCATTCAGGTTGAAAGTGAGCCATACCAATACAGAAGCAGCGATAACACCGAAACCGATACATACCCACTGATCTACTCCTGCCATATACATAACGACAAATACGATGAATACAGCCAGTAGACCACCTGCGAAAATGAAAAGATATTGTGCTTTCAAACCCTTAAATTCCACACTCTTGCCAATGCCCTTGTTAATATTATACTCCATTTCTTATTTGTTTGGAGCTTGATTACAGGAAGAAAGAGCGTAGAATGGTAGCAGCCACGATAAGGAAAATACACGCACCAAACCATGAAGCGGCTGTTTTGCTCGTATCGGGATCACCGGAAGAGAACTTGTTATAGACTTTTATCCCTCCGATGAGTCCTACAACTGCACCGATAGCGTAGATGAGTTTTGTGCCCGGATCGAAATACGAAGTCACCATATTGGTAGCTTCGGTAATACCTCCGATGCCGTTACCTTGTGCGAATACTGATGATACAGCAACCATGATAAAGGCTGCTGACAGAAGAAATTTTTTCTTTGTCATACTATTTTTGATTTAAATAGTACAGGGGGTGGAATAGTCCCCTGTACCGAATGAATAATGTTGTTTAACTTTGATTTTTTAGTGGTGCGGTCATAGACCGTTTTGTTTGGCTGACGCACGCTAACCGTAATCTCTTTGCTTCATGCTCTTTGTTTTAATCGTTATCTACTTTACGCAAATCTGCGTACATCAAATTCTTTAGGTGCTCTGACTGTCGGTTCCTCCAATTCTCCGGCTTCTTGTTGTTTGCGATGGAAGGCAGTAAAATAGTCATCCATCAATGAGCATACGACCACTTTCTTTTTAGGTTCGCCCGATACAACTTGTTCAAACATATCTGTCTTGCGTATCTCGACCAATATCCGTCCGGCTTCTTCTTTTTCTTCGGATGTTGCATTGTCGGGTGTCTCTACCGTTCGCACCATACTCGCCAAATTATTGAAGTCAAGTCCCAACGCCATTGAAACCCCGGCTCTCCCTTCGGTATCTTCCTCTTCACTTTCTGTTTCGTCTATTTCTTCAGAATCATTGTCAGGCTCAAATTCGGGGGGAGTGTTCTCAATCTCTAAATTGATTTCATCCGAATTTTCTTCCGTCTTATTATCTGTTGAAAAGACTTCATCGAGTTTATCCAAAGGGATTGCCACCGAGGTCTTTTTTTCTTCTTTCTCGACAAATATAGATGTATTTTCGTCCTCTTTTTCATTATTAATCAGGGTGGTAGCTTCTGTCCGGGATTGTCTGATATCAAATTTACTTTTGCCGATAATATCCTCTTTTGGTGCTGCACGAAACGGATTAAATGCTGTTTTTTTAGTTGCATTCTTCTTTCGTTTAAGCATACGATCCCGAAGTAGGTAAAGAACGACAAACAATGCATACAGCACGATGGCTGAAATAATATATTGTTTCATGGCTAAAATATATCCGTGTTCTTTTTGCGATACAGTTCGGTAATCTCGTTTTGATAAGTATCAAAATGATGCTCCAATACATTGTTCAGGTAATCGAACAATCTATAATCGTTCTCTCCGATAACCTGTACAATGCGTATAATACGTTCATGAAACTCCTTTCGGATATAGACTGGTTTTCTATCTCTGGTTTTATTTTGGACTTCTCTAAAAAAACAAACTTCATATTGTTGAACTGCTGTTGGAGTCACTACATTAGAAGTCTCGCAAAAAGTGACTTCTCGACTAATTTTTCTTTTCTTTTTCATATTTCTTTTGTTCTTAGATTAAAATACTTTTTCGATATTATTATCATATAGTTCGGTTATATCTTCCTGATAAGTAGTGAAATGATGTTCCAAAACATTGTAGATATAACTGAATAAGGAAACATCATTCTTGGCGATGACGTGGAGTATCTTAATGATTCTCTCGTGATGCTCTTTACAGATATAAACCGTTTTTCCGCTTCGTGCAGCTATTGCCGACTCATGTATAAAAAGGCTTTGATAATCCGCCTCTACCTGTGCTTTTGATTTTCGCTTACGTGGTTCCTCGCGTGGCAGTTCTTTTATGGTTTCGGTTACAGGTAGCTGTACTTGTTCTTCGACTTGCTCCTCTTGATTAGTTGCTCCTTCTATCGAAGCAGGTTCGGGAGAATAAGCCTGTAACTTGCGTTCTCGTCTGCCTGTACGTGCGATGATGTCCTGAGCATTCAACTTCGTATCGGTTTTCTTTTCTTCCATAGTGCATTACTTTAGAATTTCGAGCAATTCATCAGAAAGAGTGTCTATATTACTGCCTTTTACAAGAGACTTATCGACAGGAAACAGTGTAGATCGAAATAGGGCTTTATGGCTGACGGATTGTTCACGTCGAAATCGCAGGCTATTGGGGATAAATGTATTTAGAGTTGTAAACTCCAGCTCATTAATCACCGCCTCATATACTTCGTAGAGTTCGGATTTTTCCCGTCCATCCACCAGATTCCAAAGCAGGTAGATTTCTTTAATATCAGATTTACCACTGCCCATAATATCATCACGTACAGTCACCATGTAATCAAGTGTACTCTCCATCACTACACGGTCAGCCGCAATGGGAGCAATAATATAGTCCATTCGTGCAAGCGTATGGATTAAATCTACATTGTTGAGTGTCCCCGGCAGATCGAAAAAGATAAAATCAAAATCACCTTGCGGAGTCAGATGTTCGGCATCAGCGATAGCCTCTTTGGTATTGCTCTCGATAATAGGATAGGCTTTTTTGTTTTCTAAACGGGTAAACTGTTCGTACAGCATCCCCTTGTAATATTCGTCATTTTCGCACATCTTAAAATCTCGCTCTCGCATGTCTGCAATGGAATACTGAGGATAATCACAATCAATTACTGCGATATTTCTTCCTTTTACATAGTGCAAATAGGAAGCTGCCAATACAGTAAGAGTTGTTTTTCCGGCTCCGCCCTTTTGGGTTGAGAATGCCACATAAATAGGTTTCTTTTTCATTTTAATTAATTTTTTAATGGTACAATCGTTTTTTCGTATAGCCGTACCCAAGGGGATACATATATTTTTAGGTCTCAATCATTGTACGGTGGTACATTTGTTTTTAGCAACCAACCATTGTATAGCGGTACATATAACCAGCCCTATGTTGTGCTATTTCTATAGCGGTACATTGCAACAGACTTACGTTCTTAGGTTGGTTGGTTCGTAAATTGGTTGGTTTGATTTTCCAAACCATACACACAACCTATGTATCTGAAAATGGACTATTCGACCAACCTCTCATTGTACGTTTTTACCTCTGTATAATCGCACATAGATTCCTCCTTTAGTACGACTGATTGTAGGTCTTTATATCTCGCCATACAATCAATTGTCCGGCAAATAAAACCCATATTTTTCATACTTGCACTATGTTTTTGAGAGGTGGCAGCTTGTGTCCAAGGTTGTCTATACCTATTGATTTTCAATTGATTGTTTTAGTAAATAACTTTGCTGCATGAAACGTAAAAGAGGATTCATATCGGTTTTAAGTTTGTTCCGACATTCAAAAAATGCCTGACAGAGATCAGGCTTATATCCCGAAAAATTCGGGATAGGGAGATTGCCCTTTACGGGCAAAAAGTATTTGCATTTGGGCAAATAGCAAGGTATGTTGAGTGCATCGCAAAATGAATTTTGCAGCACACAACCCTTGCTCTTCCAGAGGGGTATTTTCCTCTCCGAAGTCGGGAAAAATGAAGACGGGTTGAACCGTCCGTAGCGTTCATAAACCACTAAAAAATCATGTTATGAACGAAGAAAAAAGAAATCCCCACAATCGGGGAAAAGGGGGTAGACCCCCGAAGAACGATCCGGCAAAGCATCGACTAACTGTGAACCTGACAGATCAGCAACACGTCGATTTTTTAACCTTGTATGAACAGTCGGGTGTACAATCCTTATCCGGATTTATTGCTGCCCGCATCTTTGGCCATGAGTTCCGTGTAGTGAAAACGGATGCTTCAGCAGTAGAATTTATTGCAAAGCTCACTGCTTTACACGGACAAATACGAAGTATCGGAGTCAATTACAATCAAGTTGTAAAGGAATTGCATTCCAATTTTGGAGAGAAAAAAGCATTGGCATTGCTCTATAAATTGGAAAATGCAACCATTGAATTGGCGGGAATCGGGCGGGAAGTACTGCAATTGTGCGAACAATTTAAGGCTAAACATCTCTAAAAATGGTTGCTAAATTTAGTCACGGAAGCAGTTTGTATGGTGCACTTTCCTACAATCAAGAGAAAGTAAATGAAGGTTTAGGGAAAGTTTTGGCTACCAATTTGGTCATTGAACCCAACGATGGAGTGTTCAATGTTGCCTCTTGTATGGAAGATTTCGAGCGATTTATGCCCTCGCATATTCGCACATCGAAGCCTATTATCCATATCTCACTCAATCCACATCCGGATGATAAACTGACCGATCAGCAACTTGCCGACATCGGGCGTGAGTATATGGAGCAGTTCGGGTATGGCGGACAACCCTATATGATTTTCAAACATGAGGACATTGGCAGGGAGCATATACACGTGCGCCCATAAGGGTATATAATAAATGTATTGGTAGCGCGATACC
>OGJH01001047.1_pt1 | contig 27412 bp, 25 predicted proteins | sample 1572021 | NCBI WGS metagenome assembly OGJH01 (sample SAMEA2582098, study PRJEB24529) | metagenome | biome: Human gut stool | place: China | collected 2011
CCAGAGCATCGGCGATGCCGATGACGCCTGCGGACATCAGGATGATGGGTGCGCTGATGGAGTTGCGGATCTCGTTGAAGTCCATGACGCCGGAGATCAGGATGATGCCCACGGCCAGACCGGTGATGGCGTAGCCTGCGTCACCGATCTTGCTCTGCAGGATCATGCCCACAACGGCGAGCACAAAGCTGAAGTAGGTGATGAGCTCCTGATTCTTGGTCAGAGCGACCTTCTGCTCACCGGCGTGGAGAGCCTCTTCCTTGGCCTCGGCAATGGGGTGGTCCGGCAGGATCTTGTAGGCCAGGATGCACCACACCAGGAAGCCGATGGACAGGCAGAGGTTGACCAGAGAGAACTTGACCAGATTGACGTTTGCCGCAACGCCTGCGCTTTCCAGAACGGCGATCACGATGCCGTACTGCAGAGCGGTGTTGAAGGGCAGCAGCGGGTGGTTTGCTGCAAAGCCCGCAGGCATCAGAACTCTGGACGGGGGCAGCTGCTTGGAGTAGGGCAGAGTGGACAGCAGGCCGATGACCAGCACATAGTAGGCGGTGGAACCGGTGCCGAACAGGCTGCAGCCCAGCATAACGATGAGGATCAGCAGGACGTAGGCCTTAAAGCCGCCCTTGCTGGCCATGTTGAACATGGTCTGCTTGAACTTGACGATGAAGCTGGTCTTTTGCAGGGCCGCAATGATGGCCATGAAGGATGCCAGCATGACGATGGTGGGGTTTGCGAAGCCGCCGAAGGCGGTCTTGATGTCGGTAACGCCGAACACCACCAGCAGCAGCAGCGCCAGCAGCGGGGGTGCACCGAAGGGCAGTTTATCCACCATGATCAGGATGATCATGAGGACAGTCACTGCCAGAGCAATGATCATGGGAAGTGTCATAGAACGTTTCCTCCTTTTTTGTGTCCGCAGTACCTGTTGCGCAAGAGCCCGACCCTTTGCACAATTCCGATGCGGCTTTCTTGATTAAAAGTATATAGTTTTCCGCTGTGCGTCACAATCATTTTTTCGCTCGTTGCGTTCTTTTTTGAAACATATTCAGAATTTGTTCAATTTTTCTGCTGCAATGTGTCACATCTTGAAACATATTGCGGTTAGTTTCGGCTGATTTGTTGCTTTTTGGAACAGGGCACCCCTTCCGTCATCGCCTACGGCGATGTCACCTTCCCCAAGGGGACGGCTGAACCCTCTCAGTCACGCCTGACGGCGTGCCAGCTCCCCCGAGGGGGGAGCTTTATCCTAATAGGTACTACTTTCCCCCATTTTTCGGCAATTCGTGCAGTTTTTGCCCAATTCGCGCAGAATTTCTTTTGTTTTTGCTTAATTTATGGTATATTTATGGTAACGACACCCCGTATAAAACCCACACGAAAGGAGCGAAAACAATGAAAGCAAAACGTATCCTGAGCATCCTGCTGACCGGCAGTATGCTGCTGTCCCTGCTGCCGGTGTCTGCGCTGGCAGCTGCCCCAGTGTTCGATGCACCCGCCCAGACCACGGCGAAAAAGGCGGCCCCCCTTGTGCAGGAGGCAGACGCCTCTCGCAGCACCGAGGAGGAAGCCTCCACCCGCAGCAGCCGTGATCTGGACGCAGAGAACGGCACCGCCGAAAGCATTACTACCATCCAGCTGAACGCCGATGGCACGCCCGCAGGCTATGGTGACGGTGAACATTGGTACTACAGCGCTACCTCCGGCTGCCAGCTGGACACTGGCGTTTTTGCCCTGCAGCCCTCCTCGGAGCCCGAGGCAGAAAGCGCATTGAAGGCACGCCTTTTCCACATTGGAGATAAAGCCGAGCTAGTCCGCGGCACCGTCGGCTGTGAAACCATCAATTATGGCACCATCTTCGACGGCATCTTCCAAGGGAAGGTGACTAACTTCCGAACCATCTCCGGCGGCACCTTCCAAGGGGAGGTGAACAACTTCGGCACCATCTCCAACGGTACCTTCCAAAGGGAGGTGGACAACTGCGGCACCATCTCCAACGGCACCTTCCAAAAGCCTGTGTACAACTACCGAACCATCTCCGGCGGCACCTTTGAGGAAGTTGTCAAGATGAACGAGTCCACCGAAGGGGCCAAAATTGAGGGTGGAACCTTTAAAAAGGGTATAGAGCTCAATGCGTACTACCCCATCATCACCGACGGCCTGTTTGACGGAAAGGTTTCTGCCGCAGAAGGTTACTCCGGCACGCTTAGCATCAGCGGCGGCTACTTTGTGAACAAGCCCACTCTGCGGGAAGGCAGCGACATTGCCTTTACCTCTGTGAGCGATCAGAATGGCGGAAACTTCCAAGTGCCTGTAAATAAAGGCTTGTCTGAAAACGGCTACAACGAACTTTATGTCCCCAGCGGATCGTCTGAGCAGCCCAACACCATTACCGTAAAGACCGCTGCCCCACTGACCGACTGCCTTGCAGACGGGGTATCCATTATGGGAACCGATAAAGTCCGGAAAAACGATGACGGCAGCTACGCCATTGACGTGTATTCCCCGGCGCCCATCGTGCTGGTGACCGAAGAACCCACACCGGGCGAACCCGGCGGCGAGCTTGACCCGGGTCTCTCCTCCGGCGCAGCCGCGCTCGGCATCGTGCTGGGCACTGCAGGTCTGGGTTATGTCACCTATGTCTGCGGTTCTTCCCTGTACCTGCACTATGTTTTGCCGGACGGCTTTATCCCCTCCACCCGGCAGGAGCTGGCAACCGTCCTGTGGACGACTGCCGGTAAGCCCGACCCCGTAAGCACCGCCCTGTATACCGATATCCCCGCTGACGACATCGAGCAGCAGAAAGCCGCCCGCTGGTGTGCAGAGCAGGGTCTGCTCTCCGACCACGGCGCGACCTTCGGCCCGGACACCAAGGTGACCAATGCACGCATCATCCGCGCATAGAACAGCCTGAAAAAAGTGCCCGTGACCATCAAGTAATCATCCTCACATTCATCCTTTCATGTACACCGCCGCCCGGCTTGCTTCCACAGGCCGGGCGGCGGTGTTTTTGCAGGTAAAACCCTCTCGTGAAAATGCGTTTGTCCTGCCTTACTCCTCCATCTGCTTTGCCAGAAACGCCGCTGCCACGCTCAGCGCCTTGCGCTGGGCATCGTCCGGCACAGCGGTGCGGTCCTCGGTGAGCAGGCCCACCGCCCCGGTCACATCTCCCGCTGCGATGATGGGCACTGCACACAGCAGCACCCGGGGCGAGCCTTCGCAGGGCAGCACTGCACGGTCGGCGGTGCCCTCGTTCTGGTAGGGCTTGCGGGCGTCCATGAGCTTTTCCAGCGGCAGGCTGATGCTGCGGTCGGCAAGCTCCCGCCGTCCGGTGCCGCTGACCGCGAGGATGCGGTCCCGGTCGGCCACGAAGGCGGTCAGCGCAAAGCTGCGGTTCAGCACTTCAACGTACTGCGCCGCCACGCCGTTCATCTCGCCCACGGGCGAATACTTTTTAAAGATCACCTCGCCGTCGCCGGTGGTGAAAATTTCCAGCGGGTCGCCCCGGCGGATGCGCTGGGTGCGGCGGATCTCCTTGGGGATCACCACCCGGCCCAGCTCGTCGATGCGGCGCACGATACCTGTTGCTTTCATGCTTTGGTCTCCTCCGTTCTGTTTCCTTGTTTGTGGCGATACAGTTAGTATCTGTCAGAACGGGAAATTTATACCTGCCGCCGCTGCGCCCCGGGGGAGCTCATTCTTCGCTCCGGCCCGCCCAGGCGCGCACCGCCAGCCACATGGCCGCGAACAGCACCCCCGCCACGGCCCAGATCCACCAGCTGGTGTTCCAGCTGTCGTGGCGGAAGCTCACGTCCAGGTACACCGCCGTCACGCCGCACCAGTAGGCCCCGGCAAACCAGCCCACCCGGCGGGTCACCCACTTGCTCTCCACGGTGTAGTCCCCGGTCTGCAGCAGCTTATCCAGCGCTTCCTTCTGCATCCCGGCCCGGATCAGCGGCTGCACCGAGATCGCCACGATGGCCAGCAGCAGGCACACCGCTGCCGCCATCCAGAAGTCGGAGCCGTCCAGCATCACCGCCGCCATCAACGGCACCACCGACAGCACACAGCCCACCACGCCCCAGGTGCTTTGCCGCAGAAGGTGCGGGCCGCATTCCTTTTTCTGTTTTTCCACGATCCCGGCCACCCCGTAGCCCAGCTGGAACACTTCTTTTTCCAGATAGTCATAGCTTTCCAGCTGCATTGCCGCCGGGAGGATGAGCAGCAGGCCCAGCGCCACCAGCACCAGCAGAGTGATCATCCCGGCACCGGCCGCAAAGCCCTCGCGCGGGGTGCCGTCCGCCCAGGTACCAAGCAGCAGCAAGGCGATGGGGCAGAGGATGCACAGGCCCACGCCCGCCGCAATGCGCCCGCAGGCGGCCTGCACAAGGCTCAGGTAGTCGTTCGCTTCTTCCAGCGTCACCGTGCGCAGGGGTTCCGCCTCCGGTGCGGGCAGCACCGCCGCCGGGGCCGCATCGGGCGCTTCGAGAGTGTCCTTCAATAAGTAATCGGTGGTCACCTCAAACAGCGCGCTGAGCTTTAAGATTTTGTCCAGGTCCGGGATGGACGCGCCGCCCTCCCACTTGGACACGGCCTGCCGGGACACCTGCAGGCGGTTCGCCAGTTCTTCCTGGCTCCAGCCATTCTGTTTGCGCAGCTGGGCGATCTTTTCCGCTAAAATCATGGTCTTCTCCTTTTTATAGGGTCGTATGGTTGACTGATACGAAATCACAGCTGTTTTTCTGCCCCCAGCATACCACATTCTGCGGTTGACAACTACCATTTGCGCTTGGAAATCTGTCAACCGGTGGTTGCAACCGGCAAAAAAGGCCCGGTTCGTTGTGTTTTGGCCCCGGTTCTGCTACAATGAAAGCAGATTTTTGCAGGAAAGGCAGGTGCCCGCATGGCACACATCCTCATTCTGGGCGGCGGTGCCGCCGGGCTGACCGCCGCGCTGGCGGCGGCCGAAGCTGCGCCCTCCGCGCAGGTAACGGTGCTGGAGCGCAGCCCGAAGCCGGGCAAAAAGCTGCTGGCCACCGGCAACGGCCGCTGCAACCTGGACAACACCGGCATCGCGCCGGAGCGGTATTTCACGGCCGACCCCGCCGCACTGCGCCCGCTGCTGCAGGCCGTGAACGCCGCCGACCCGCTGGGCTGGCTGGCCGCCCACGGCCTGTACACCCGCACCGACGAAGCAGGCCGGGTGTACCCTTACTCCAACCAGGCAGCGGATGTGCTGGCCCTGCTGGAGCACCACTTGGCACGCCGCAGGGTGCAGCTGCGCACCGGCTGCACCGTGAGCGCCCTGGCCCAGAGCCGGGGCGGCTACGCGGTGCAGTTCCAGAACGCCGAGGGCACCGCCGAGACCCTGCGGGCCGACGCCGTCATCTGCGCCATGGGCGGCGCAGCCGGGCCGCAGTTCGGCACCGACGGCTTCGGCCCCCGCTTCGCCGGGCAGTGCGGCGGCCGGGTGGAACCGCTCTACCCCTGCCTGACCGCCCTGCAGTGCGCAAAGCCGGACAAAGCGCTGGCCGGCATCCGCGCCAAAGCGGCGGCTTCCCTGCTGGACGGCACCCATGTGCTGGCCGTGGAGACGGGCGAAGTGCAGTTCACCGACTACGGGCTTTCCGGCATCTGCATCATGCAGCTGTCCGGCCTGCTTGCCCCGGGCCGCGGCCCGAAAGCCCCCGCCGTGGAGCTGGACCTGTTCCCGGCGCTGGACGAAGCGGCCCTTGCCGGGCTGCTGGCCGCCCACGCCCGGCAGGCGGCAGGGGAGCGCCCGGCCGACTTCTGGCTGGGCCTGCTGAACCCAAAGCTGGGCCGGGCGCTGTGGTCCGCCGCCGCCCTGCCGGACACAGCCGCCCTCACCCCGGGCCAGTGGCAGAAGCTGGCCCGCACCGCCAAACACTGGCGGTTTGAGGGGCTCACCCCCTGCGGCTGGCGGCAGGCCCAGGTGACCGGCGGCGGCCTTGCCCTGCGGGAGGTGGACACGCACTTCCAGTTCAAGGGCTGCCCCGGCCTTTACCTCGTGGGCGAAACGCTGGACTGCACCGGCAGCTGCGGCGGCTTCAACCTGCACTGGGCCTTTGGCAGCGGCATCGCCGCCGGGCAGGCGGCAGGCCGCTGTGCGGCCGCAGGGCACAGGCCGCCCCAGAATGGCCGGGACCCCCGCAAAAAGCGCAGCCGCTGAGCCGCTTATCCCCTGCAGACAAACGAACACCCGCTCACCGTGGAGATGCCACCGGTGAACGGGTGTTCTGCGTTTTTCTGGTTTTATGCCGGTTCCTCTGCTGTTCCGGGCAGCGTGCCGCTCTTGTAGGCCAAGCCCCAGGTCTCCATCGACTTGATGATGGGCTTCATGGATTCTCCCAGCGGGCTGAGAGCGTACTCCACCCGGGGCGGCACCTCTGCATAGACCGTGCGCACCACAAGGCCGTCCGCTTCCATGGAGCGCAGACTGTCGGTCAGCACCTTCTGGCTGATGCCATCCAAGTCTTTGCGCAGTTCATTGAACCGCCAGGGCCGCGCCAGCAGGTTCCGCATGATGAGCAGCTTCCACTTACTGCCGATGAGGGAAACGGTGGTCGCCACCGGGCAGGCAGGCAGTTCTTCTTTGGTTTTCATAGGGGCACCTCCATAGGCGTGATATCAGTTTCCAAAAGAATGTTATATGCATATTATAACCATCCTTTCCCGAACGCGCAAGACAGTTACAAAAAGGTGACCCGGTAATAAAAAGGTGCGTACTTTTCATCCGTACACCGCCGAATTATACTAAAAGCACGGACAATGAAGTCCGCAAAACAATTTACGGAGGCAACATCTTATGGCACTTTCCAATCTGTTCGGCTGGGCAAAGAAGACCCCTGCCGCATCCGCCTGCGGCACTGCTACATCTTCTCTGAAAACACCTGCAAGCATCTGGATTCCATGAGCTGGGCCGAGATGCAGGAGACCTTCTATAACTGTCTGGATTTCTGCGCGGTGCATGACCGTCTGCCCTATTTCTATATCACGGGCGGTGACCCGATCCTGCACCCGGATTTCTGGCAGCTGCTGGAGCTGCTCAAAACACACAGCATCCCCTTCACGATTCTGGGCAATCCGTTCCACCTGAACGATGCCGTCTGCCAGCGGCTGAAGAACTACGGCTGCGAGAAGTACCAGCTGTCCATTGACGGCCTGCGCGAGACCCACGACTGGTTCCGCAAGCCGGGCAGCTTCGACACGACCTTGGAGAAGATCGGCTGCATCAACCGGGCGGGCATCCGCTCGGCGGTCATGACCACGGTTTCCGGCAAGAACATCGACGAAGTGCCCGGCATCATTGACGCGGTGGTGGCCGCAGGCGCGAACGTATTCGCCTTTGCCCGCTACTGCCCCACCAGCGGGGAGAAGGACACCGGCATCGCGCCCCTGCGCTACCGCCAGCTTCTGGCCGACTGCGATAAAAAGTTCAAGGAATATGAAGCCGCCGGATGCACCACCTATTTCAACAAGAAAGACCACCTCTGGACGCTGTACGAGTACGAGACGGGGGCATTCACGCTGGATGGAGTCTACGAGGACGGCATGATCTATGGCGGCTGCAACTGCGGCAACTGCCATCTGACCATCTTGCCCACGGGCGATGTGTATGCCTGCCGCCGGGTGCAGAACAGCAGGGTGGGCAATGTGTTCGAGGATCGGCTGGCCGATGTGTGGGTCTGCCAGATGGAGCAGTACCGGGACTACGCCCGCTTTGCCAAATGCTCCAAGTGTGAACTGCTGGCCTTCTGCCGGGGCTGCCCGGCTGTAGCCAGCGGCAAGAGCGGCGACTTCTACGCCGCCGACCCGCAGTGCTGGAAGGAGGTAATTTAATATGGATATTTTGCAGACGATTCTCCACCGCCGCTCCATCCGGCGGTTCGATACGCGCCAGATCGAAGAAGAAACCCTCCAGAAAATTTTGCAGGCCGGGCTGTATGCGCCCAGCGCAGGCGGACGGCAGGGCGTAATTTTTGCGGTCAACCAGAATCGGGAAGTCAACGAGCGGCTGGGCAAGATCAAGCGGGCCAATTCCTATTTTCGGATGTCCACCGCCACGCGCTATGTTTCCCGCGAGCAGCCCAGCATCGTGGACGACGCAAAGCTGACCAACGCTTTCTACGATGCGCCCACGGTCATCACCCTGTTCGCCCCGAAAGATTTTCTCTTTGCGGCAGAGGACTGCGCCGTGGCCGCCGAAAACATGATGCTGGCGGCGGATGCGCTGGGCGTGGGCAGCTGCTATATCGGCCAGGGTTGGACCGCCTTTGCTGCCCCCTACGGGCAGGATATCCTGCGGCAATGGGGCATCCGCACCGATTACTACGCCGTGATGCAGCTGCTTCTCGGTTACCCCCGCCCCGGTGACGCCCATCCGCAGGCAAAGCCCCGCAATAACGCACGGGTACTGCGGTTCTGATTTTCGCCAAACACGTCTGCTTTGCGAAGCAAATCCGTTTGTGCTTTTCTAATTTTGTCCCTCTGACCTCTACATTTTTGAAAAAATCACAGGTACAAGCCCTAAAAGCCCATATAAAACAAAAAAGACGACAAACCGTTTCTTTCAACGATCTATCGTCCTTTTGGTGCGCTCGAGGGAACTCGAATCCCTGGCCCTCTGATTAAAAGTCAGATGCTCTACCGGCTGAGCTACGAGCGCATATTCCTGCGGCAAAACAATACCGCCGAATAATATTACCACAACTTTGCGCAAAAAGCAAGGGTTCCCGGGCAAAAAGACGCAAACAGCGCAAATTTCCCGTTCTGCTGCGCCGGTACGGCAGCTTTTTTCACAGTGCCTGGGCAGGGCACCCGCACCGGGAACAGCCCTAAAAACTCCCGGCGCGTCATCCCCGACAAGTTCGCGTTTGTGGAGCGAAGCGGAACAATGAAGTCCCCAGCGGGGACTTTAAGCGACCGAACGGTCTTGCCAAAGGCAAGATGGAGGGGCCTCGCCCCGACAAGTTCCTCTTTACAAAACCGGCAAGAATCGTTACAATCAAATCAAATCCGTTTGCGGTGCGCCGGGCCTCACCGGTGCGCCGTGTCTGCCGTGTTTTTTGCGGCTCCGGCGCTGTGCCGGGCCGAGCTTTTTGTGCAGGAGGTTTTTCCTATGAAGATCACGCGCCGTGCCGTTCTTCGCCTTACCGGTGCCGCTGCCGCCTCGCTGGCTTTGTCCAGCTGCAGCGCAAGCGGCACCATTCTGGGCAGCAACTTCTCCGCCTGGCTCCAAAAAACGCTGGGCGGCTCTGCCTCGTCCGCCGCATCCAGCGATGCTGCGTCCGATCTGGTCGTCTCGCCGCTGCCGGAAGGGGAACAGCTGGACCCCGGCTTTGCCGTGACCCCCGCTTACGACGCCGACCCGCTCACCGGCGAGGCCCGGCGCAGCGGCGGGCGCATCGTGGGCGTGATGGTGAACAACATCTCCAACACCTCCCGCCAGAACGCCCGCCCGCAGCGCGGCATCGGTTCGGCGGACGTGCTCATCGAGTGCAAGGTGGAGGGCGGCATCACCCGCTTCTGCGCGGTGTTCCACGACGCCGACGCCATCCCGGAGATCGGCCCGCTGCGCTCCGGCCGCGACCAGTTCCTGCAGCTGCTGATGCCGTATCAGGCGCTGTACTACCACGACGGCGAGAGCGCCGCCTGCACCAAGTTCATCAGCGTGTACGATTACTCCGGCCTGAACATCGGCGGCAAGAGCTACTTCAACACCCCGGTCCACCCCCATGTGGCCCACCGCGACAGCCGCGGCCGGGACGTGGCCTACGAGCACACCGAGTTCACCTCCGGCACCGAGATCAAGCAAGCTGCCGCCAACGCAGGCATCGGCCTGGACTACGCCTGCGACACCACCTTCTTCCGCTTTGCGGACTACCGCACCGGCGCCGAGAACGCCATGAAGGGCACCGCCTCCGGCAAGAGCGTCAGCATCGTGCACTCGGACCACTACAAGACCAGCTTCAGCTACAACTGGTTCGACCACACCTATAAAATGCAGATGTACAGCCGCATCTCCGGCCAGTTCGAGAAGGCGGTGGACGAGCTCACCGGCAAGCAGCTCAGCTTCGACAACCTGGCCGTCTGCTTTGCGCCCATCGCGGCTTACCCCGGCGACTCCGGCGACGTGCAGCAGGTGAGCTACATCTCCGGCGGCGAGGTCTATTTCTTCAGCCGGGGCGGCATGGTGCGCGGCACCTGGCAGAAGGCTTCGCCCGAGCACCCGCTGCGCCTGTTCGACGAGAGCGGGGCCGAGCTCATCTTCAACCGCGGCAAGACCTATCTTGCCATCGTGGACGACGACGAGTGGTCCAACTTCAGCTATCAGTAAACGAGGAAACGCCATGAAACGCATCTGGACCCGGGCAGCGGCGGCCGCCGCGCTGTGCGCCGTATTGTTGAGCGGCTGTTCCTTTTCGTCGGAGATCCTCTCCGACCATTCCGCGCCCGCCGACCCGCTCACCGGGCAGGCGCTGCAATGCCCCGGCGAGCGCGCCGCTGCCGTGGTCATCGACAATGCCCCGGCCAGCACCGTGCAGTGGGGCATCGGCAGCGCATCGGTGGTGCTGGAGGCCCAGACCGAGGCCAACGCTCCCACCAGCCTGTGCCTGGCGTACCCTGCAGTGAGCGCCATGCCCACGGTGGGCCCGGTGACCCTGGGACAAGACCTGTACTGGCGGCTGCTCAGCGGCCAGCAGGTGCTGCCGGTGCAGCGGGGCGCAGGCCAGTTCGCCCGCAACTATCTGGATTACTACAATCTCCGCGCCGTGGACGCGCTGGAGGTGGGGCGCAACGCCTTCACCTGCGACGCCGACTGGAGCAGCGCCCCGCTGTGGCGCACCAGCGGCAAGGCGGTGCTGGGCGTGCTGGACAGCCTGAACCTCTCCAGCCAGCTGGATGAGCTGGCGGCGTCGGCCTCGTCGGCGGTGACGTCCGACAGCACCGGGGCGGACACCGTTCTGCCCACCCTTCCGGCGCTGCTGCCCCAGAAGGCAGAGCCCCGCCTGCCGGAGCCGGACGCCGAGGACGCCGCCGCCGTGCAGGTGCACTTCGGCACCCAGAGCACCACAGCCTTTGCTTACAGCGCCGAAAGCGGCACCTACGGCATGCTGCACGCCGACGGCACCGCCCAGCTGGACGCCAACACCGGCACCCAGGCCCAGTTCGACAACCTGCTCATCCTGTTCAGCTCGTCCACCCTGCGGGACGATGGCCGCACGCTGGATTACGACCTGACCCTTGGCGGCGGCGTGTGGCTCAACGGCGGCCGCCTGTGGCACATCACCTGGACCCAGGGCACCGACTCCACCTTTTTGTTCTACGACTCCGACGGCCGGCAGCTGAGCCTTTGCACCGGCCGCAGCTATCTGGCGCTGGTATCCAGCGTCACCGGCGAAGAACTGGCTGTGCAGAGCTCGGCCGGGGAAGAACTGCTGGCACACACCGCCGCATAACAACGCAAAAAGCCATCTGCGACTTCAACCGTCACAGATGGCTTTTCTTATGTTTTGCGTTCTTTCCGCCCGGGTGTAGGGAACACATTCATGCGTTCCGCTCCCGTCCCGGCAAATGCCGTCTACCTGCGGAGCAGATGAACCCGCTCCCTGCAGAAAACCGGCTGCCTGAGAGGGCCCCTTTTACAGGTCCACCACGCTGCCCACCTCGGCGGGGCAGGAGGGCACAGCGCCCAGGGCCACCTCGTCGGTGCCGCGGTGCACCGTGAAGGTCTCGCTGCGGCCTGCAGCAAAGTCCGGGTGCCAGGTCAGCTCCAGTGTCTGCCAGTTTTCCGGCACGGCGCAGAAGCAGTGCACCAGCGCGCCCTTGCCTGCGGCAAGGTTCAGGATGAACACCGAAGCGTCTGCCGCGTTCTCGCCGTAGAGCGGGGCGGCAAAGCTGCCGCAGCGCACGGCGGTGCCGTCGCACACAGCAGAAAAGCCGGTGCCCATGCTGTACAGGTCCGCCAGGGTGCGCACCTCACGGCTCTGCAGGTAGCTGGCGTCCACGGGCAGGGAGGAAGCCGAGAGGTTCTCCACCGAGAGGTACACCAGCACGTTGCCCATTTCCGGCGCAGGGGCATAGCCCAGCAGCTCCACAGCGGCCTTGCCGTCCAGCAGGGCAGGCTCGCCCGCAAGACGCGGCTGCTGCGCCGCAGCGGAAACACCGGTGAGCAGGGCAGCGGCAAGGCTGACCGCACCGGAACCGGCACATTTCAGGAATGACCGGCGGGAAATGGACTGGGACATGGGGCTTCCTCCTCAAAAATCGTTCCTTTATACAATAAAGGATTGCGCGGGTTCTGTCAAGGGATGGGCCGGGATTGTAACCGAATCCTTACTCAAAGGCCTCGTTTTCCTCGGTCTCGGCCTGGCCGCGCAGGGTATCGGCGTAGCCGAAGGGCACGATGTCGATGGCCTCCACCAGACGGTCGCGCATCCACAGCTGCACATCGGTCTGCACGGTGTAGCCGCAGCCGGGGTCGGCCATCCACTGCTCGGGGCGGCGGGTGGGCACGGCACGCTGGCTGAGCATGCTCATGATGACGCCGCCGTGGGTCACGCAGGCGGCCTCGGTCACATCCATGCGGATCATATACTCGAACAGCTTCATCAGGCTTTCGGCGCAGCGGGCGTGGAACTGGTCGGTGGGCTCGGCCCCCTCGGGCACATAGCCGGAGCCGGGGGTGATCCACTTTTTGAAGTCCTCGTCGTGCACCAGTTCCTTCACGGGCTTGTTCTCAAACTTGCCGAAGCCCGCCTCCCGCAGGTCGTGGACGGTGAAGGTGTGCTTTGCGTCCGGGAACAGGATGTTCGCCGTTTCCACCGCGCGCAGCAGGGGAGAGGAGAACACGGTGTCCACCTGCGGGTACTCGAACCGCTCCTTCAGCTCGGCCAGCTGGGCACGGCCCTCGTCGCACAGCGGGATGTCGGTGCCGCTGCCGATGTAAAGGCCCTGCAGGTTGCCGGCGGTCATGCCGTGGCGGATGAGATGAAGCTTAAAGGTTTTCATGAAAACACCTCGTATCGTTTGGGGAATGCCCCGCCCGGCAAACTGCGGACGGGCGCTGAATTTTTATTATAGCACAAAAAGAAGGTTTTGAAAACCGGGGTCAGTCGTAGTAGTTGATCTGGACGGTGCTGGGGAAGGCATCCGATGCCACATTACAGTTCTTGCTGATGGTGACGGATTTCAGGGAAGGGCATTCAGCAAAAGCATTACTGTCGATTTTTTTCACACTGCGGGGGATCGTAACGCTCTTGAGTTGATCGTTATAATAAAACGCTTCTTCTCCGATTTCCTCCACGCCTTCTTCAATTACAACATTTTGGGCATAAGCAAACCAGAATGCCTCCGAGGGGATTTTCTTTACACTGCCCGGGATCGTAACCGTTTCTGCCCCACAATCGTTAAATGCCATATGTCCAATTGTTTTAAGTCCTTCCGGGAGTTCTACTTCTGTCAGTCCCAAGCATCCCGAAAAAGCCCATTCACCAATTTCCGTCACACCGGACGGAATCTTAATTGCTTTAAGTGCATCACACATCCAGAACGCATTCTCTCCAATGGTCGTAAGCGTATCCGGTAGTTCAACTTCCGTTACTGCATCACAATCCATGAACGAATACGCGCCAACATGTGTAATTCCACTCTCGATCACAATTTTTTTGATGCTGCTCAGATGTGTAGCATACCAGGGCACATTCGTTATCGTTACTTTTGTCTCAGTATTATAATCAAAGTCGTAATCTGTCATCGCTCCGCTGCCCTTGATGTACAGGGTGCCGTCCTTGTACAGCTCCCAGGTCGCATTTTTTCCGCAGGAGCCGGAGTCGATCAGGTCTGCCGCATTCTGGGATGTGCTGGCTGTTGTCGAACTGGATGTTTTACTGGACGCCGCCGTGCTGGCTGCTTTACTGGATGCGGCACTGGACACCGAACTGCTGGAAACGCTTACGCTGCTGGCCGCCACCGGGAGCTGGCTGTTTCCCCGTCCGGCCAGGGCAAAACCGCCCACGGCCACCACGGCGGCAACGGCCACGCCGCCGATCGCCAGCGGCAGCCTGCTGCCCTTCTTCTGGGGTGCCGCAGGGGCTGCAGGGGTCTCCTGCTGCTGGGCTGCCTGCGCCGCAGCGGCCTGTTCGGCTTCTGCCTTGCGGGCGGCTTCCTCGGCGGCGGCCTGCTCGGCCGCGCGCTTCTCGGCGCGGATGCGGGCCAGCTCCGCTTCCTTTTCTTCAGCGGCCTTGCGGCGGGCAGCTTCCTCCGCTTCCCGCTTGGCCTGCTGTTCCTGACGGCGCTTCTCGGCCTGGGCTTCAAACAGGAAGGTGGTCTTGTCGCTCTCCTGCACGTTCTGCACCGGCGCGGCCACGCGCTCGGTGCGGTCCTCCGCCGGGGTCTGCACCGGCACTGCGCCGGGCATCAGCCGCACGGTGCTGTCGTCGGCCGGGGCGGCGGGCTGGGCCGTTTCCACCCGCACGGTCTGGTCCGCTGCGGGCTCCTGCGGCACGACAGGTGCTGCCGGTTCTGCCGCCGGGGCAGGCTGCGGCATCGGTTTCAGGGTGAGGTCCAGCGCGTCGGCTTCCTCTTTGCTCAGGCCGGAAAGCTCCCGCAGGGAGAACTGCTGTTCCAGCGGGGCGTCATCCCTTGCGTTTTTCAGGCATTCCGGCAGGTCTTTCTCCGCTTTGGCGGGTTTCTCGCTGTCGGCGCGCGTGCTTCCCCACACCGGGCGCTCCGTCTCCCCGTTGGGGTCATTTTCCTCCGGGGCGGCCGCGCCGCTGGTGCTGGGCACGGGCACGGTGTCACCCTCCGGGTAGATCATCTTCGCCTCGCCCTCGGTGTAGCGGATGGCTTCCAGTGCCTGCCGCATCACGGTGGGGCTGTCGTAGCGCTGGGCCGGGTCCGGTGCGCAGGCTTTGAGCACGATCTCGGCCAGACGGCCCTCGGCGTTGGCCGGGGGCGGCAGGGCCGCGCCGGAAAGCCGCTGGGCCTGGGCCCGTTCCCGGCTGGAGGGGGTGATGGGCTGGGGGTAGGGCGGGTAAAGCGGCATCCGGTTGTTGTTCAGCAGCTGGTACATCACAAGGCCCAGCGAGTAAATGTCCACATTGCTGGTGTACTTTTCACCCCGGAAGACCTCCGGGGCCATATAGTTCACGGTGCCCGCACGGGTGGAAGCGCCGGTGGACGCGCTGGCGATGCGCGCCACGCCGAAATCGCCCAGCTTGAAATCTTCCGTCTCGGAGATAAAGATGTTGGCGGGCTTGATGTCGCGGTGGATGATGTTGTACCGCTGGCAAATTTCCAGCGCCTTGCACAGGTCCATGCCCAGCTGGATGACCTCGCGGCGGGTGAAGGTGTGGTTCTGCTTCAGGTAGCTGGTGATGGGGGTGAGCAGCTCCATGCGGATGAGGATGTCCCAGCCCACACCGTCTTCGTGGGGGAACATCTTGTGGTCCTCGTAGCTCACGATGTTGCTGTGGCCCTTGAGCTTGCTCATGAGGGCGATCTCCCGGTTGAGCTCCTTGACGTAATCCCGGAAGTAGGTGGAAGCGCCGTTCATGTCCATGCCGTCGGCCAGGATCTCGTCCAGCTCCCCCTGGCTGGACGGGATGGTCACGGCCTTGAGCGCACCGGTGTACACGGTGTCGAACTCATCCCGGCGCTCGATCTCGAACACCCTGCCGTAGCTGCCTGCGCCGATGAAGCGCTTGATGCGCCACTCGCCGAAGAACGGCTCATACCGCTTGTAATACTCGTTTTCCATGCTGATCCCTCGTCTTATTTTTCTGCTTGCAGCGCTGTTTTGGGCCAGAATGCCCGGCAAACGGCTGCAGACCGTGCCAAAGCGCCGAATTTTTTGGTTTTTCCGCAAATCGCGCGCCACTAAATGTATGCGCTGATGCTTTCAGTTTAACATAGATATGGTATCCGGTGCAATGGTTTTGACAAAAATGACGAAATTTGATGAAAAATATCGTCATTTTTCTTGCTTTACAAGTCGTTTTCCGCTGTGTATAATCAACCTGTTGTAAACCAAAAATCAGGATGTCCCCCAACCATCCGACGCATTGAGGAGTCAGTATCATGGAATTCAACCGTATCATCAAGCTGCTGCGCAAAGAGCGCGGCATCACCCAGAAGCAGGCCGCCGAAGACCTGGGCGTCTCGCAGGCGCTGCTGTCCCACTATGAAAAAGGCATCCGCGAGTGCGGCCTGGACTTCGTGGTGCGGGTGGCCGATTATTATAATGTTTCCTGCGATTACCTGCTGGGCCGCAGTGCCGAGCGCAACGGCATGATGCTTTCGGCCGAAGATATCCCGAACCCGGATAAGATGAAGGATAACGTCTACCACGGCAGCGTGCTGCCCACCATGAACAAAAAGCTGATCTCCAACAGCCTGAACGTACTGTACGCCAAGATCGGCCAGTGCCACAGCAAGGCCCTGACCACCGAGGTGAGCTCCTACCTGATGATGGCGGTGGCCAAGATGTTCCGCCACCTCTACTCGGCCGAGCCCCACAACGCCGCCAGCATGTTCAGCATCGACGCCTACCGCTGGCGCGGCTATTCCGACGCCGTGATGCGCATGTCTGAGGCCAATGTGGAAGCGCTGCTGGCCGGGCAGGACGTGAACGGCGGCGAGGGTGTGAAGGACCCCGCCTGCCTTGCCATGACCACCGAAAGCCTGACCCGGGAATTCCCGCTGTACACCCCCAGCCTGTTGAATCTGGTCAAGACCAGCGAGACCCACGTCAAGGGCATCTCGCCGGAAGGGTGATATTCCTGTGAAAAACAGGTGATTTTTCGCCCAAAAGGCTTGCACTTTTGTGCCGGAAAGGGTATAAACAGAATAGTAGATTCTGGAAAGCTGGCTTTCCGCACGTTTTAAGGAGGATTTATTATGTCCAACTGCATTTCCCGCCGCGCTTTTCTGAAGGGTGCCGGTGCTTCTGTGGTGGCTCTGGGCGCATCCGGCATGCTGGCCGGCTGCAAGCAGAACGGCAGCTCCACCGTCGTTTCCGTCAAGGTCGGCGATAAGGTCAGCAACTGGAACGGTCTGGGCGTTCAGCTCTCCAGCCTGTTCAGCGTTGACACCGCTCCCCAGCAGGAGGGTTATGAATATCTGGCAGTTCTGGTCACCGTGGTGAACCGCACCAAGGATCAGACCTTCACCATCGGCGCACAGAATGTGGACGCCATCGACGCCGCCTACCCGGTGCCCCCGGCAAGCAATGTGGACGCAAACTTCCACGCACTGGCTGCCGACACCACCGACTTCGTGGCTTCCTGCGACGGCCAGACCGTCGAGTGCACCGCCACCATCTCGCTGTACAACCAGAACTCCCAGAGCTTCTCGGACTCCACCACCCTGCCCCCGCAGGGCAGCGGCTATGTCCAGATGCTGCTGATGGTGCCCAAGGGCTGGAAAGAGCTGGAAGTTACTTACATGCCCACCTTCGTGGCCGACAAGACCCTCACCTTTACCATGAAGGCCGCCGACGTCACCCGCGCCTGATGCCCCGCAAGCGGGACGAAATTTCGTCCAAAACCCGCGCAGCATCCTGTTTTTTGCAGAATTTATTTTTGCAAAAGGCATTGACATTCCCACCGGTTTCGCCTATTTTATAAGTAAACGCCGCAAGGCTTTTTGAATGTATCTGCCTTTAAAGGAGGAACGATCATGTCTTACACTTTCTCCCGTCGTGATTTTATGAAGTACACCGCCCTCACCGCCGTGGCCGTGGCAGGTGCCGGTATGTTCACCGGCTGCAGCGGCAACCCGAACCAGCCCACTGCTGTGTTTAACAACGCAGATGCCTCTGTGACCTTCGGCGGCACCTCTGGCGGCTTCCTGGGCATCGGCGCTTCCCATGACAAGCACACTCTGCTGGTAGATGGTACTTCTTACAAGGACGGCACGCTGAAGTGCGCTTTTGCACATACCCCCGTCACGAATGGCACCAGCTGCACCAACTTCAACTATCAGGTTGTTATTGTCACTTCTGATGGCCCGCTGTACCGTACCAACGGAAACAACGGCGTCACGATTCAGGGTAGCAATCCGTCTGGTTCTATTAAGATCAATGACAAGAATATCACCCTCCCGGTTAAAAACACTTTAACCATTAAGGGTCTGCCGCTGGACGATGTGGATAAGCTTTATATCCAGTACTTCCCGCGCCACAATGCTCTTGGCAATGAAAGCGACTCTTACTCGGATGTCTTCGCAACCTGGGACATCACCAGCGTCATCAAGGGTTAACCAAAAAGCATTCAAGGCCTGCACCTGCAAAAGGGTGCGGGCCTTTTTGTATCCCAGTTTTTGGCATCCTGCTGCAAACAGAGCAAAGTTTTTTAGTTGTTTTGTGCCTTGTGCACAGTGGTGTTTTCCGGTACAATAGGGTTATCAGATCGTACAGGTGCATCGCGGCAGAGCAGTCGCCGCGATGTTTTGTATTTTGAGGGAACCCCCGAAAACGCTGTAAAGGAGTGCTGTTTCGATGATCAACATGGTAAAGCTTCCCACCAAGAAAAGCAACTTGTTCCTGCGCGTGGCAAAGGGTCATTTTGCCACCAGCCACAGCCATATCAATTATTACATCGACGTCACCACCCAAAAGGCCCGCCTTTCCGAGGCAAAGGCCGTGGCAAAGGAGCTGGTGGCGGCTTACCAGCACAACACCATCGTGGACACCGTGCTCTGCCTGGACGGCACCCAGGTCATCGGCACCTGCCTTGCCAACGAGCTGACGAAGGACGGCTTTGCCAACATGAACGCCCACCAGACCATCTACGTCGTTACCCCGGAGTACACCACCGGCAGCCAGATCATCCTGCGCGACAACCTGGCCCCCATGGTGAAGGGCAAGCATGTGCTCATTCTGGCGGCTTCCATCACCACCGGCTACACCGTGCAGGCCGCTGTGCAGGCCGTGGATTACTACGGCGGCACCGTGGCGGGCCTTTCGGCCATTTTCGCCACCACCCACGAGTGCATGGGCTACCCGGTCACCTCCATTTTCGACCCCGCCAGCCTGCCGGATTATTCCAGCTACGACAGCCGCGAGTGCCCCATGTGCAAGGCCGGCCAGCACATCGATGCGCTGGTGAACAGCTTCGGCTATTCGGCGCTGTAAAACACATTTGCACCTTCAAAATACCACAGACACACGTCTGTGGTATTTTATTTTCCCTGCAAGCATCAGTTTATTTGTTGACTTTTTTACTGTCATTACATATAATAAAGCTGAAAACAACATGGAGGTGAGCTTTTATGGCAGATGTCACCAGCGCCATTCGCAATACTGTTCCTATCACACTGTTCAACCGCGGCCTGGCCGGAAAGATTTTTGAAGAAGTAAAACAGCAGGGCAGCAAGGTCGTCATGAAGAACAACGCCCCGGAGTGCGTGCTGCTTTCCCCGGAAGAATATCTGCACCTGATGGACGAGGTAAACGACGCAAAGCTTGCTGCTCTGGCGGCAGAACGAATGCAGCATTTTGACCCGGCAGCCGCGATCTCCGCCGAAGAAGTCTACCGCAGCCATGGCATTACGGAAGCCGACCTTGCCAGCATGGACGAGGTCGAGTTTGAATGAACTGGCAGATAAAATTTATCCCGGAAGCCAAGAAGGACTATGACCGGCTGGCGGGCAATCAGCAGCTTCTCGTTGCAAAAGCGCTTGAAAAAGTCCGCCAGAATCCGGTCTCGATCTACGAAGGCGGTTACGGCAAACCTCTTGGAAACAAGGGTGGAACGAACCTGACCGGGTTGTTCAAGGTCAAGCTGAAAGCTGCCGGGCTTCGCATCGTCTACAAACTCATTCAGACCGAGACGGAGATGCTGATCATTGTGATCGGCGCGTGTGCCGATGATGAAGTGTATCAAATCGCCCAGAAGCGTTCTGGAAAAAGCACTCACAAATGAAAAAGGGACTGCATTGCAGTCCCTTTTTCATTTACTTCTTCGGGAACACGAACGGCTCATGCAGATACACAAACACGAGATACGCCGCCATGAAGCACCAGATGATGGGCTCGCACAGGATGACCGCATTGTAGGCAAACTTCGGGATGAACACCAGCACGAAGATCACCTTGCCCACCAGTTCGATGACGCTGGAGAACAGCGGCAGCACCTTCTGGCCCAGGCTCTGCAGGGCGTAGCGGGTGCACAGCAGCACGCCCAGCACCGCGTAGAAGGGTGCGTTCCAGCGCAGGTAGCGGGCACCGTTTTCCAGCACGATGGACTCCGACGAGCCGGAGATGAGCTTGACGAGCCACGGGGCCCCGAGCTGCATCAGCGCCACGGCGGCGATCATCACCACCACCGAGTACAGGTACATCTCCCGCATGCCCTTGCGCACACGGTCCGGTTGATTCGCGCCCCGGTTCTGAGAGACGAAGGTGGAGCCTGCGTTCGCCATGGAGATGAGCGGCATATCCGTGAAAGCGAACAGCTTGCGGGCGGCTGTGTGGCCCGCGATGGTGAGCGTGCCCAGGCCGTTGATGCCGTACTGCAGCACCACCGAACCGGCGGACACGATGCTGCTCATCAGGCCCATGGAGATGCTCTGGCTGAACAGCTCCCAGTAGAGGTGGCTGCCCACGGCGAGATGCTTTTTCTCCGGGATAAGGATGCGCACCTTGGCCAGCACATACAAAACGCACAGCACCACCGAGATGCCCTGCGCAATGACGGTGGCCACGGCTGCGCCCCGCACGCCCATGCCGACGCCCGCAATGAACCATAGATCCAGCCCCACGTTCAGCACCGAGCTGATGAGCAGGAACACCAGCGGCATCACGCTGTTGCCGATGGCGCGCAGCAGGCCCGCGCAGAGGTTATACAAAAACATGACGATGACGCCGAGGTCGATGACGATGATGTAGCGGTAGGCGTCCTCCAGAATTTCGGCCGGGGTGTCCAGCAGCTGCAGCAGGGGACGCAGGCCGAAGAAGCCCGCCGTCGTGATGACCAGCGAGGCGATGAGACCGATGACGATGGAGCCCGTCACGGTGCGCTTGAGCAGGTCCTCGTCCTGCGCGCCGTAGGAGCGCGCTGCCACGATGGCAAGGCCGTTGCCGATACCGATGCCAAAGCCCACCAGAAGCTCGTAGATGGCCCCGCAGGCGCCAATGGCGGCAAGGGCGGTATCGCCCAGCACATTGCCGACGATCATGGTGTCCACGGTATTATAGAGCTGCTGGAAGAGGCACGACACCAGAATGGGCAGCATAAAGATGAACAGGCTCTTGAAGATGGGGCCGTTCATCAAATCGACGTTCCGGTTGAAGAATGATTTTTTCGCGGGGGACTGGGTCATAGGCTTCTCCTTTATACTTTAAGGCGGCTCGCCCTCTCCGTCACCTTCGGTGCCACCTCTCCCAAAGGGAGAGGCTTATACGAAGCGAGAAAGCTTCAACAAAGAATCTTAAAGAATGGGGTACAGCCCCTTTCAGAGGGGCGCACCACCAGAAAGAGAAAACAAATGAGTGAAACGATACTGACAGCAGAAAACTTAAAGTTCCGCTACGACTCGGAGCAGCCCGGCTACGCGCTCAACGGCGTCTCCATGCAGGTCAGGCGGGGCGAGTTCGTGGCCGTGCTGGGCGCAAACGGCTGCGGCAAATCCACCCTTGCCAAGCACTTCAACGCCATCCTCCTGCCGGAGGAGGGCAAGGTGTACGTCGAGGGCATGGACACCGCCGATGATGACAAGCTCTATGACATCCGCCAGACCGTGGGCATGGTGTTCCAGAGCCCGGACAACCAGATCGTCGCCACGGTGGTAGAGGAAGACGTGGCTTTCGCGCTGGAAAACCTCGGTGTTCCGCCGGAAGAGATGCGCCGCCGCGTTGATGACGCCATGAAGATGGCGGGCATCTACGAGTTCCGGGAGCGCGCACCCCACAACCTCTCGGGCGGCCAGAAGCAGCGCGTCGCCATTGCGGGCGTCGTCGCCATGCGCCCCGACTGCCTCATCCTCGACGAGGCCACCGCCATGCTCGACCCTCGCGGCCGTGAGCAGGTGATGCAGACCATCCACCACCTCAACAAGGATCTGGGCATCACCGTTGTGTCCATCACCCACTACATGGAAGAGGCCGCGCAGGCCGACCGTGTTCTGGTGATGAGCCAGGGCAATGTGGTGATGGAAGGCACCCCGAAAGAGGTGTTCAGCCAGACCGAAAAAGTCCGTTCTCTCCGCCTCGACGTGCCGCAGGCCGCAGAGCTGCGGGATGAGCTGGTCAAGGCCGGCATCCCCATGCCCGAAGGCATCATCGACACCGGCGAGTGCGCACAGGCTCTGTATGAGCTGCTGAAGTAAGGGGGGACGGAAACATGGCAAGCATTATCAAAGTAGAACACCTGAGCTATGTCTACAACCCCGGTATGCCGAACGCAGTCACCGCGCTGGACGACGTGAGCTTTGAGGTGGAAGAGGGCGATTTCGTGGGCATCATCGGAGCCACCGGCTCCGGCAAGAGCACCCTCATCACCCACATGAACGGTCTGAACAAGCCCACCAGCGGCAAGATCATCATTGATGGCCGCGACCTCTGGGCCGAGCCGGAAAAGATCCGGGATTTCCGTTTCCTGACGGGTCTGGTGTTCCAGTACCCGGAGTACCAGCTCTTTGAGGAAACATGCTATAAGGACATCGCCTTCGGCCCGAAGAATATGGGCCTCGACGAGGCGGAGGTCGATAAGCGCGTCCACGAGGCGGCAGAATTCGTCGGCCTCGATGAAGCGCTGTTGGAGCGCAGCCCCTTTGAGCTGTCCGGCGGACAGAAGCGCCGCGTAGCCGTGGCGGGCGTTATGGCCATGAAGCCCCGTATCCTCGTTCTGGATGAGCCTGCGGCCGGCCTCGACCCCGAGGGACGGGATGAGATCCTGTCCGAGGTGAAGGACTACCACAAAAAGACCGGCACCACGGTGCTTCTGGTCTCACACAGCATGGAGGACATTGCCAAGTACGCCGACAAGGTGCTGGTGATGAGCCGGAAGAAGATCGCCATGTACGACACGGTGGAGAAGGTCTTTGCCCGCGCTCCCGAGCTGCTGGAACTGGGCCTCTCCGTGCCGCAGGTGACGAAGATCTTCCTCAAGCTGCGGGAGATGGGCGTGGACGTCCCGGCGGACGTCTACACCATCCCCTACGCCGTCAAGATGATCCTGGCGGCAAAAGCCCGGCGGGATGCAGGGGAGACCCTCGTCTTACCCCGGGATGAAAATCAGAAAGGGGGTGCAGCCGAATGCTGAGAGATATTACCATCGGCCAGCACTTCCCCGGCAACAGCCTCGTCCATCGTTTTGACCCCCGGCTCAAGCTGGTGCTGACCATCCTGTATATCGTTCTGCTCTTTGCGGCGTCCAACCCGCTGGGCCTTACGCTTTCGCTGGTCTTCCTCGCCGTGATGTACGCGGTAGCGAAAATTCCCTTCAAGCTCATCCTCAAGAGCCTGAAGCCCATCTTCCCCATCATCGTCTTTACGGCGGTGCTGAACCTCTTCTTTGTCTCGGGCGAGGGCGACCCGGTGTTCAAGCTCGGATTTCTGACCGTTTACGCGGAGGGCATCCGGTATGCTGTACTGATGGCGGTGCGCGTCATGGCCCTCATCGCAGGCACGAGCCTTTTGACCTACACCACCAGCCCCATCGTGCTGACGGACGCCATCGAGCAGCTGCTCAAGCCTCTTGGCAGGCTCCACTTCCCGGTGCATGAGCTGGCCATGATGATGAGCATCGCGCTGCGGTTCATTCCTACCCTCATCGAGGAGACCGACAAGATCATGAACGCCCAGAAAGCCCGTGGTGCGCAGCTGGACAACGGCAAGATGACCGAGCGCATCAAGGCGCTGGTCCCGGTGCTGGTGCCGCTGTTCATCTCGGCTTTCCGCCGCGCCGACGAGCTGGCCATGGCCATGGAGTGCCGCTGCTATCGCGGCGGCGACGGACGCACCCGCCTCAAGGTGCTGCGGTGCGAAAAGCAGGATTATATCGACCTTGCAGTGTGCATTGCGTGTTTTGCGGTGATCCTCGCTTCGAGATTGGTGTTCCCGAATTTTTGAGAGGGATAACCTCTCCGTCACGGCTATCGCCGTGCCACCTCCCCTAATAGGGGAGGCTTTGGCATTTCGTAAAGCTTTCCCTCTTCGCCAGAGGCTCCCCTACTAGGGGAGCTGTCGAGCGAAGCGAGACTGAGAGGTTGGACTATATGAATTATCTCTTAAAACTATCCTACGACGGCACGAACTACTGCGGGTTTCAGGTGCAGCCCAACGGGCGGAGCGTAGCTGCTGTGTTTCAGGACGCCCTGGAGGCGGTGCTGGGCTGTCGGCCCGACATCAAGGGCTGCAGCCGCACCGACGCCGGCGTCCACGCGCTGGGCTTCATGCTCAACTTCCACGCCGACACCCGCATCCCGGCGGCAAAGCTGCCGCTGGCGCTGAACCAGCATCTGCCCCCGGACATCCGGGCGCTGGAAGCGCGGGTGGTGCCGGACGATTTCCACGCCCGCTATGCGGCCCACACCAAGACCTATCTCTACCGCATCCACAACAGCCAGATCGACTCGCCCTTTGCCGCGCGGTATTACACCAAAGTGCCGGGGCGGCTGGACGCGGACAGGATGCAGCAGGCGGCGCAGTATTTTGTGGGAAAGCACGATTTCCTCGCCCTCTGCGCCTCGGGCAGCTCGGCTGCGGCTCACGGCGACACCGTGCGCACCATCACGGCCTGTGACGTCCAGCGCCGGGGCGACGACATCGACATCACGGTGACGGCGGACGGCTACCTCTACAACATGGTGCGCATCCTTGCAGGCACCCTCTGTGAGGCCGGTGCGGGGCGTCTTGCGCCTGAGGCCGTGCCGGGCATCCTCGCCAGCCGCGACCGCAAAAACGCTGGGCCGACGCTGGCGGCGAAAGGGCTTTTCCTCAAGAGCGTGGACTACGACACGCCCATAGAATAACGCAAACATGACCGATGCTCCCGGAGGGAAAACGCCCCTTTGGGAGCACTGTCATTGCACAAAGGGGACAGGAGAGTATGAGAAAAAGACAGCGCGGCACCCGGCCTGTGTCGGACGAGCCGCTTTCGGCGGGACGGGTCGAATACCTCGAGCAGGCCCGCGAGCGGGTGCGGAACCGGCGCATCCGCCGCACGGCACTCATCGTCGTGGCGCTGACGCTGGTGGTGCTGTTCACCACCGGCATCGTGGGCAGCTCTGTTGCCATGGCCAAGGACTGGGCCGATACCGCCCGCATCCTGCTCTTCCCCGGCACGGGCTGGCCCCAGCAGACCGGCGTCATGGAGGTGAAACAGCTTGCCTCCATGAACAGCAGCTTTGTGGAGCTGGGCGAGGAAGGGTGCGTGGTCTGGTCCCGCACCGGCACCCGGCTCAACTCCATCCAGAGCGGCTACGCCCGCCCTGCGCTGGCTGTGGGCAAGAACCGCTTTGTGCTCTACAACCGCTCGGGCAATGAGCTGCGGGTGGAGAGCCGAACCCAGAATCTCTACACCAAGACGATGGAGAACAGCATCACCCTCTGTGCCATGGCCGACAACGGCACACTGGCCGTCGTCACAGAGGACCCCGGCAGCGCGGCCCGGCTTCGGGTCTACTCGTCCTCAATGGAGCAGCTGCTGAGCTGGAGCCTCACCATCACCGACGGCACCCCGCTGCGGCTGGCCTTTTCGCCGGATGGGCGGCGGCTGGCAGTGGCGGCGGTGACGGTAAACGGCGGCCAGATGGTCACGAATTTCTATGTCGTCACCCTGGCGCAGGGCGACCCCATGCTGGTGGGCAGCGGAAGCGGCGCGGCCCAGTGGCTGAGCTGGACCGGTTCCCAGAGCATCCTGGCCGTCTGCGACAGCCGCGCTGTCCTCTACAACGCATCGGGCGGCGAGCGGGCAGCCTATGACTTTACCGGGCAGACCCTCCGGGACATCTCGGTGGACGCTTCGGGCAATACTGCCCTTCTGCTGGCCTCCGGCCAGCTCTGTCAGGCCGTGATGCTGGGCCGTGACCTCGGCGTCGAGAACACCACGCAGGTGCAGGCGTCCAACCGCATCGTCCGCTCCGGTGCGCAGTTCTATCTGCTCACCGACAACGGCGTGGAGTGCCTTTCCACCGACGGCACCTCCCAGTGGACCCAGAGCCTTTCGGCCCGCCCACAGGGTCTGCTGGCCGACCGCAGGCAGCTGCTGGTCTTCTGCGGCAATACGGTGCAGGGATTGACCCCGCCTGCGGCGGAAAACAACGCTCAAAGCAATACATAATAAGGAAAACAAGGTATGTTCAAGAATCCGTCATTTCTTTTTGATATAGTATGTACCGTGGTCTGGCTGCTTCTGGCTGTGCGCTATGCCCGCAAGGGCTTTCTCGCATCCAGTGTCCAGCTGGGCGGGAATGTCTTCAGCCTCGTGGGCGCCCGGGTCTTTTCGGGCTGGGCCGCTGCCGAGGTGTTCCAGCGCTTTCTGGCCGGGAGCTTCCGTACCCAGATCGCCGAGAGCATCTCGGCCGGAGGGGTCGTGGACCTGACCGGCATCGCGGACAAGTACGCGGGCTTTCTGCCCGAGAGCTTCCGCGCCTCCATCGTGGAGACCTGCGAGCGCTCCATCTCGGCTGTGCTCAGCGACAACGCCGTGGTGCTGGCGGACGCCATCGTCCAGAAGGTGCTGGCTCCGCTGCTCACGCCGGTCATCTCGGTCGTGCTCTTTTTCGTGGCCTTTGCCCTGCTGCGGATGCTGGTGAGTATGCTGGTCACCGTGCTGGGCCTCGTCAACCGGCTGCCGGTCATCGGCACCGTCAACCGCTGGCTGGGCTGGGTCACCGGCTGTGTCGCCAGCACCATGGACATCTATCTGGTGCTCTGTGTGGTGTGGGCCGTCATCGTCATCACCGGCGGCAATCTGACCGTCCTGAACGATACGGTCATGAGCAGCAGCCTTTACTATAAAGCATTCAATCTGTTCAACCCCTTCCTGTAAAGGGGAGCTTTAGGAGGAACCTATATGGTCTGCAATCGCTGTCAGAAACGTCCGGCCATCATCTTCGTCCAGCGGATGGAGAATGGCCAGATGAAAAATGAGGGCTTTTGCCTGCACTGTGCGCGTGAGCTGCACATCAAGCCGGTGGAAGACCTGATGAAGCAGTTCGGTATGTCCGACGAGGACATGGATAACATGGAAAACCGGATGGAGAGCATGATGGATGAGATGGGGGACGCGAACCCCCTCTCCCTCATGATGAATATGGGCCAGCCCATGGGCGGCGAGGAGAACGAAGGGGACGACGACCTTGTCCCCGGCTCCAGCGCTACCTTCCCGCTGGGCGTCAAGGCGGAGGGTGATGCCGGAAACAGCAAAAAGGCCCAGAAGAACGG
>OGJH01001057.1_pt1 | contig 27119 bp, 19 predicted proteins | sample 1572021 | NCBI WGS metagenome assembly OGJH01 (sample SAMEA2582098, study PRJEB24529) | metagenome | biome: Human gut stool | place: China | collected 2011
ACGGTTCCGGTGGCCGGATCCATGGAATCTACGATCGCCAGGGACTCTAAGTGGTAGCCGAGATTTCGGATGACCTGTCCGCCGATCTGGAATCCTTTCTCGATCGCGATGCCGATTCCCTCAACGGTAGCGCCTGCGTCATGGACGATCGAGATCAGTCCCTGAAGCGCGTAGCCGTTCGCAAGGAAGTCGTCGATGATCAGAACGTGATCGTCCGGGGAAAGGAACTTTTTGGAGACGATAACCTGGTTCTTGCATTTATGGGTGAAGGATTCAACTTCCGCCACATACATTTCGCCGTCGAGGTTGATGCTCTGGGATTTCTTTGCAAATACGACCGGCACATCAAAATGCTGAGCTGCGATACAGGCAATTCCGATCCCGGATGCCTCGATCGTCAGAATCTTGTTGATCTGCTTATCTGCAAATCTTCTTTTAAACTCTGCTCCCATCTCATTCAACAGGTGAATATCCATCTGATGGTTCAGGAAACTGTCTACTTTCAGGACATTTCCTTCTTTTACAACACCGTCTTTTATAATTCTCTCTTCTAAAAAGTTCATTCTTCTACTTCCTCCTCTGTATGATCTTCAATTCCTGCAAAAATTCTTCTTAATAACTTTGAGTTGATCCAGAAAATGATCGAAACTCCAAATAATGCCCAAAATGGAAGAGCAAATGTGATCAACTGGAGATTCCATATTGATATACCGATCAACGCTATCATGATGGCTACCATCAGTATGGAAGACGGAAATCTTGCCAGTGTCAGCGTCAATGCATTACGGATGGTTCCCTTGATACTGTTCTCATATCTCGCGGTCAGTGCAAATGCATAAATCCCGACTGCAAGTACCAGCAGTTCCAGTGCTGCAAAGATCGCTCTTAACGCCATTCCCACAGAACCTTTGGCCGAACTCGTCAGATATAAATCCGCCCCCAGGAACCCCCCGATCACCAGCAGGATCAGCCAGATGATCGTACTCTTTTTAAAATTCTCTTTAAATGCCTTAAAAAAGCCTTTTACAATATATCCTTCCTCATTCTTTACAACCTTCAGCATCACCGTATACATCGCTGTCGTAGATGCACCGATCGTAAAAATCGGAAGAGAGCAGACCAGCCAAAGCACATTCAGACACATCATATCGAATATTCTTGACATACCACTTATTACCGGGTTATCCGTCACATCAAGTCTCATCGTTCATTGCTCCTTTATTTTATTCTTTATCCAAAAGTAAACTCTTTTAAGTATATCATATCTACATTTAAGAATACAATAAGGGAATAATAGGAATATAAGAAGAAACGCAGATTTAAGAGAATTTTTAGAAAAATAAAAAAAGAAGCGGGTGATGGGAATCGAACCCACGTATCCAGCTTGGAAGGCTGGTGTTCTACCATTGAACTACACCCGCGTCATCTCTGACACGATTGATATGATATCATATTATTTTTATTTTTGCAAGTATTTTTTATACTTTTTTTATTGCTATTTTGAATCAGAATGTATATCATGTTACTTATCGGTAGATCCGACCCAAAAAAGCGTTATTTCAATATGACAGAATGGAGTATATTATGAATTTTTCACAATTAGGAAAGTTTCAGGAGTTAAAAAAGCATCTTGATCTTTTTCGTTCCAATCATCCTAAGTTTCCTCTTTTCCTTGGGGCTGTAACCCGCGAGGCTCTCGAAGAAGGCACGCTTCTCGAAATGTCCGTCACCACTCCCGAGGGAAAGCATTTTGAGACGAACCTCAAATTAAAACCGGAGGATCTTGAGTTTATCCGTGCGATCCAGAGTATGACAAAGCAGTAGATCGCCTGGTTGTCTGTTCTCTGCTATGTGATCTTTTCTCGGTCTTTTCACCTGTTACAGAAAATATTCCGAAAGTTTTTTGACTTCTCAGCAGACACGTTATATAATAGTAAGTGCCGAACGAAAAAAGAAAAGGGGATAAAATCATGAGCAGAAGAACTGATAAAAAGAAATTAAAAAGAATGAATGAATCCGCAGTTTCCCAGGCTTCAGTCACAGTTGCAACTGTTTCCACGGTTAAGGCAGATGACGCAGCTCCTGCTGCAGAGACTACAGCACCGGTTTCCCAGCCGTCTGCAGCATATGATCTTTACATCCAGTATCAGGGAGCTGACTACAATGCTGAAGAGCTTGCCTCACAGATTCTTGAGAAATGCAAGGCAGAAGGCATGGACAGTGCTGATCTTAAGATCTATGTAAAACCAGAGGATAAAAAAGCATATTATGCATGTGCAGGAGGTAACAGCTACATCGAGCTGTAATCCATTCTGCAACGTATCAGAGAGGGGATTTATTCACCGTAATGAATCCCTTCAGCAGAAAATCCGCAGAGCGAACCTTCCAGGTTCGTCCCTGCGGATTTTTTACTGTATATCATTTCAGATATCTTTTCATATTGCTTTTTATAGCATTTCATATATCTTTATCTATGATTCCATTGATTCTATGATACACCGTTCTTTTTACAGATATCAGCCAGGCAGCAACGCTCACAATGTGGCTTTGTTCTCGCTGTGCAGACTTCCCTTCCATGCCACACCAGTCTGTGACAGAAATCACTTCCCTCTTCCGCTGGAATGATCTTCCATAATGCCATCTCCACCTTTTTAGGTTCTTTTATCCCATCTACAAGACCGATCCGGTTCACAAGACGGATACAATGGGTATCTGTGACGATTGCCGGCTTTCCAAATACATCTCCCATGATGAGATTTGCACTCTTTCTGCCCACCCCCGGAAGCTTTAACAATGCATCAAAATCCTCCGGCACTTTACCGCCATACTCATCCCGCAGCATCTTCATACAGGCACTGATATCACGTGCCTTGCTCTCCCCCAGTCCACAGGGGCGGACAATTTCCTTTATATCCTCCACCGCTGCATCTGCAAGAGCGGCTACATTCGGATACTTTTCAAAAAGTCCTTCTACAACTACATTCACCCTTGCATCGGTACATTGTGCGGCAAGCCTGACGCTGACCAGCAATTTCCATGCCTCATCATAATCCAGGGTACAATCCGCATCCGGATATTCCTTTTTCAATCTCTCGATCACTTCTAATGCCCGCTGCTTCTTCGTCATGACTTCACCCTCCCGTCTGTCTACTTATCTTTTTCCGTATATTTCTTTAATTCCTCCAGTACATCTTTAAATCTTGAAGATGCTGCTGTCGGGTTTCTACGCAACTGCTTCATTGCTCCTGCATGAGTTTCGTCCGATCTGGATAAGATCTTTTGCAGTTCTTTTGCCGCATTTTCTTTTAATTCTGCCAGCTCCAGGCGAAGCTTTTCCGGTACATCTCCTGCTGCTGTACGGAACTTTTCGGAGCGGTTCCCTGCTGCTGTACGAAGCTTTTCGGAGCGGTCCCCTGCTGCTGTACGCAATCTTCCCGGCATCTCGCCTGCTGTTGCTGCTGCACTGCGAAGCTTTTCAGGCACCTCTCCTGCTGCTGTACGAAGTTTTTCGGACATGTCTTCTGACGCCTCTCTGATCCGCTCCTGCAGCTTCCGGATCTGAACTTTCGTCTCATCCAACTGGGCAAGCATCTTCTTCATATCCATTGCCTCGTTGAAAGACTGGGTGAAATCCACCGCAGCCACAACCGTAAGAACAAATGCAAGTCCGTCTGCGATCGCCATCGGAATTTTCAGAATCACTTCTTCAATCGGAATATGCACAACTTTCACCATCATAATAGAGAAAACGCCCCAGCACAGAGAAGCAACCGGACAGATATATCCCTTTACATTGAATTTCAGATGGCTGTAATCCCAGTATCTGACATGGAACAGGGATTCCATGACCATCCCCGTAAAAAATTCCAGCAATGTCGCTCCTATCATCCCCATGATGAATACCAGCGGCAGATTATCTCTCACCGGCAACGTAATAATCAGTACACTGACAGCTCCCGAACCATACAGTGGGAGCATTGGACCGTGCATAAATCCACGGTTTACCCATCGGTGTTCCCTTAGCGATACATAACAGCTCTCCCAGATCCATCCAAAAAAACTGTATAAAAAGAAAAATAAAAGCCATTGAGAGAGTGTGTATACATTCATACCCACACCTTACTCATTCCGGTTTTCAATATCCATCAGCATATCCACTCTTCTCTGATGACGGCCACCCTCAAACTCTGTATCAAGCCATGTCTCCACAATCATCTTAGCCAGTTCTGCACCGACAACCCTCGCACCAAAGGCAAGAATATTGCAGTTATTATGAGCTCTGGACATCTTGGCTGTAAACGGCTCACTGCATACGGCCGCACGAACCCCTTTTACTTTGTTCGCAGCCAGTGAAATACCAAGACCCGTTCCACAGATCAGGATTCCTCTTTCAACTTCTCCTGATGCAACTGCACGTCCCACTTTCTCTCCATAAACGGGATAATCACAGCTCTCCGGTGAATTTGTCCCATAATCTACTACTTCATGTCCCCTCTCTTTCAGAAGTTCAATAATCTCTGCTTTCAGTTCCAGTGCTGAATGGTCATTTCCAATTCCGATTTTCATTCCTCTATTCCTTTCTTTTTAAAAAATTATGCCGGGCAAAAGATTCGTCCAGCTATCATGCTTAACGCTCTTATCATAGCAAATTTACTCCCAAAAGTAAATGCCGCACACCTCTGATTTACTCAGCAGGTATGCGGCATTTCTATTACCCGGATTATCTACGATTTATACTTTCCGATCCGCTTTTATATCTTTTGGATATTTCAGCTCTCGAAATTCACATTAAATTCAAATCCTCAATTACTGGATCTCGTACCAGATGATTCCGTTCGGCTCCATCTCAAGATCGAAACTGCTTCCATCTCCACGATAGATTGTTGTACTCTGCGGATCATCTGTATTATTTACTACGCAGTATTTGTTATTCTTCGGATATGCGTGTACATCCACATTGTAGTTTGTGCTGAACCATTTCTTCAGCTCATCCTCGCTGTGAGTACTCCACATGATCGCACGATGAAGAACACGGTTGTTCTCAAAGCTATACGGAAGTCCGCTGATATATACAGCACGTCCTTTCCCATATTCATTAACAGCCATCTGAACTTCTTTGTCCTTCTGAACAAGGATTGTAGATCCTGCAAGTGCATAGATATTCTTCTTGCCCTCACCGAAATCAACACTCTCTGTCTCTTCCAGAATGAAATGCTCATGCTCATCCCAGTTATATTTATCATAACCAAGAGTAAATCCATGCTCTTCTTCAACTCCAAATACATCTGCAAGCTGGAAGAAACGTCCCTGGAACTGATGTCCTGTCGGCTCACCTACACCAATGATACCACCGCCGTTGTAAACAAACTTTCTGACAGCCTCAACGATGTGTGGATTTACCCACCAGTCTCCACCTGTATGTGCTGTATCAGCATCCCCCACATTGATAAGAACATCAATGTCATCTAAGATGGAGCTGTCATCCAGAATATCCTGGAAACTGATGAACTTCACATCAAACGGTGCTCCTGACAGAGACTCGATGATTCCTGCATAAGAATAGTTCTGCTTCTGATACAGTGCATGATGTACCATGTGGCATCCCCATGCTCTCATCTTACCCCAGCAGTTAAGAACTGCTACCTTCTTAGCACAGAAAGGTGTTGTGCCTTTTACATTATCATACAGTGTACGGAACTCATCACATACCTGTGATACATAATCAATAAAATCCGGGAAGTCAAGTGCAAGCTTTAAGTATCCGCCGTATCCGATTCTGTCGATTGGCTTTCTTAAGATAGCTCTTCTTGCTGTTACCCAGTTATAACGTGCCTCTTTTACAGGATCTCCACCCTCATGGAATACATCCGGGAAGAAATACGGAAGAAGACGTCCTTCTGTATATTTTACTCCGTCAATATCGCTGATCAGTCTTAATGTAGAACCATTTCCCACACTACCTACAACTGCGTCAAGTCCAAGTGTCTTGAACTCTTCCATGAACGGCTCTGTTCCGATCCAGTGATCTCCCAGGAACATCATGGCTTTCTTTCCACACTCATGAGTAATGTCTACCATCTCTTTTACGATCTTGGCAACTTCTCTTCTCTGGAATGCCTGGAAATCCTGATACTCTTTGCTCGGAATACGGTACTGGTTGTTGTAGTATCCCTGATCAATAATATACTCAGCACGGAACTTGTATCCGACTTCTTTCTCAAACTGCTCTAAGATATATGGGCTTACAGAAGCTGAATATCCATACCAGTCTACATATTTCTCTCTTGCAAGCTCATCAAAGATCAGTGTGAACTGATGGAAGAATGTGGTAAAACGAAGTACGTTTACATACGGATGATCCTCAATAAACTTTCTAAGACGCTTCATTGTATATTCATGCGTCTTTGGCTGACGTACATCAAATGTGATCTGATGCTCAACATCTTTCCAGTCATTTGTAACTGCATTGTACATATGCACCGGATCCCACATAATATAAGCAAGGAAACTTACTGTATACTCATGGAACGGAACAGCAGCAAGTGTAACCTTTCCTGTCTCTTCACTGTAGTCCCATTTATCTGTCGGAACAACTTCTCCTGTTGTTCTGTCGATTACTTCCCACCAACGTTTGATATCATCTCTTGTATTCGGTTTCAGCATATCCGGGTAAAGTCCCTTCATTACTTCCACTTCAAGAGTTTCAGACTCTGCTGTATAGAAAGGTGTCATAACATACATCTGCTGAATTTCTTCCGGATTGGCTTCAGCCCATGCATTATCTTTACGAGTTGTATAATATGTTGAATAAATTTCTGCATCTGCATCTTTCAGCTCTGTAGGGAAATCTGTTCCATCGCAATCACGGATTGCATCAGCACCCCAAAGCTTCATTAATTCCAGTGTCTGTGGCACTACGTCCAGGTCAGTAGGAATTGTAACGAGTCCTTTTGATTTCTCCATTGAATTATCCTCTTCTATTCTTTAAATACTCTGATTTTTAGTTTATATAAGGAAATCTGCCATCGGCAGATTTCCTTATGCTTTCTTATCACAGGTATCCTTCCTGCAATGTAGACAATTATTTATATTTGCTGTTGTAAAATGCCAGCAGTCCGACCAAACCTGCAAGACCTACGATCTCAGTAAGAAGACCCTTTGGTCCGATATTTCTCTGTCCGACAATGATAAGGCCGATACAAACAACGAAAATCACGATAACAACAATCGCAGTGATAATCTTTTTAGTTCTTTCATTCATTGTAAATACCTCCTTAACCTTTCAATCCACCCAGAGTCATTCCCTGAGTAAGTGTCTTCTGTACACACATATACAGAATCAGAACAGGAAGCATAACGATAACCAGTCCTGCGTACATCTGACCATACTGAACTGCTGATTTCTGAGCAGCCATCAGGTTCATAAGACCTACCGGCAGAGTCTTCAACTTGGCATCTGTCAGCAATGTCATGGAAATTACATACTCATTCCAGAATGACAGGAAGTTGAAAAGAATGATCGTTACGATACTTGGTTTTGCCATCGGGAAGATGATCTTAACCATTGTCGTAAAGTATCCTGCACCATCCACATAAGCTGCTTCCTCGAAGTCTTTTGCAAGACCACTGAAGTATCCTGACAGCAGGTAGATTGTGAACGGAAGTGCCGTTGCCATATATACAACCGCCAATATGAACAAGTTATTTAGGAAGAAGCCTCTTCCGATCATCTGTCTGAGTGACTTGTCCCAGTTGTTCAACATAAGGAAGATCGGTACTACGATGTAACTTACGTTGATGAAAAGTCCTGCCATGAAGAGCAGATTCCAGAACTTACATGTACGGAACTTAAATCTTGACAGTACATAAGCTGCCGGAAGTGCAACTGCGATCAGCATTGCAATCGCAAGTGCTGTAACAATCACAGAGTTCAGGATGTAAGATCCCATGTCTGCTTTCGTCCAGGCATCTACAAAGTTCTGAAAATAAAGTTTCTCAGGAAGTGTCCACGGATTTCCGTAGAATTCCTTATTCTGCTTTACCGATGCAAGGAAGACCCATGCTACCGGCACGATGATTGTAATTGCAAGAAGAATCAGGCAAATATACACAATCAGTTTACTAAAGCCAAACGGTTTTTTTGATGTATTCTTTTCCATTCCGATTCCCCTTTCCTTAAATTTCTACTTCCTGACGTTTTGTTGCAACGTTCAGCAGTCCGGCAAGTGCAAAGGAGAACAGGAATACTGATACACCGATTGCCATACCATATCCATATGAAGAGTTTGTATAAGCCTCCTGGTACATATAGCTCAGGAATACGCTGGAAGCTCCGTCCGGTCCACCACTCGTCATTGCTGTAACGAGAAGGAAACTCATGTTGATCGTACTGATTACGAAGAATGTAAGTGTTGTTCTGATGTTTGTCCAGATCAACGGAATCGTAATTGTAAAGAACTGATAAATCTTACCTGCTCCTTCAAGGCTGGCAGATTCGTACAGACTCTCTGATACGTTCGCCATACTTGCCATATACATTACCATGTAATATCCAATGGCCTGCCATACCATGGCGATCACAATACTGTAAATAACTACCTTCTGATCACCAAGCCAGAGGATCTGATCATCACTGTGCTTGAAGATTCCGATGATGGAATTCAGAAGTCCTGTATTTGGTTTGTAGATAGCAGAGAAGATAGCACTGATAACTACGATTGAAAGGATATTCGGGATATAGAAGATTACTCTGAAGAATCCCTGTCCTTTGATTTTTTCTCTTGAAAGTATGTATGCAAACACTAACGCAAATGCAAATGTAATGATCGTAACTAATACAATCAGAAGAATCTGGTTCTGGAACGCCTGATAGAACTTCTGATTCTGTAACAACGATTTAAAGTTGCTCAGTCCTACAAATGTCTTGTTATCTGTATATCCGCCCCATTTATATAAGGAAATACGGAAGATTTCGATCGTAGGAACAATCATAAATAAGATAAATAATATTGCTGCCGGGGCCAGGCAACAGAATACAAACAGCCCCTTGCCTTTTCTTTCTTTCATTGGTTCATCTCCAATTCTATAAATCCGTTTCATTGAATAACCGCCGCCATCCAACGGCTATTCATACCGTCATAGCAGATATCGGCATTAAAACAGGCGGTGAAGAGATTTCACCGCCTGCCTCACCTGTGAGATTCCTTCCAAATCATTTTATAGTTGTAAGGAAATTCCCGGTAACTTATTCAGATTATTTTAAAGCAGCACGAAGTTTGTCGCTATCTGTCTTAATCTGATTTACCCAGTCGTCTTCTGTCTTGTCACCAGTTACAAGAGAGTTAACCGGATCAAAGAATGTTGTACGAACTGTTACACCTTCTACTGGATCTGTTGTAGCGAATGCATCCATAACAGCTACAGCACCTGTATCATAGATTGAGTAGTACAGTTTGTTGTCTCCGTCAAGCTTGTCAGACATTCCTTCGATTGGCTGGATCGCTCCAGATTTAGCGAAGATATCTGCTGCTGCATCAGAGTACATATAAGCGATAAATTCTTTTCCAAGATCTTTGTGTTCAGCACTTGATGGCATCCAGATCTGCTCGAAGAATGTATAGGAAGCTCTCTCTCCGTCTTTCTCTACTGCCGGAAGAGCTGTGAATCCCCACTCGAATCCGTCTGCTCTCGGAGCATCTGCCATCTCACCGATTACCCAGTTACCATTTGGCATGAACAGAGCTTTGTCATCAAGAACAAGCTGCTGGTTGTTACGGAAGTCGTTGTCGTTAGCATTTGCTGTTGTTGTAGGCTCAACAGTAGTAGCAAGCTTTGTAACGATATCGAATGCCTTCTTAGCTCCGTCTGTATCCCAGATTCCTTCAGCATAGTTCAGAGCCTTTGTAAAGTCCTCTGATCCCATTGTCTCATGCAGTAATGCATAGAAGAATGCATCAAAGTATCCTGTTGTAGGATATGTGAAGAGTGAGATTCCGTCAGCTTTTGCCTTGTCAGCAAGTGCCCACATGTCATCCCATGTCTCCGGTACATCCCATCCTTTTGTCTTGAACAGATTTGCATCGTAGAACAGTCCACATGGTGAGTAGAACATTGGCATCAGGTATGTCTTTCCGTCTCCGTAAGGATTAACGATGGAGTTCTCTGTGAATCCTGGAAGGATCTTATCTCCAACCTTAGCATCCTCACCCGGTACAGTCATATCAAGAACGTCTGTAAGTTCCTCTACGTTGTTGTCCTTGATGAATGTCTCTGTGATAGCTGACTCAGAACCAACAGCTCTCATGATCACGTCCGGATACTCTCCAGATTTCATCTGTGGCTGAATGACATCCTCGATGTTCTTGTCGATTGTAAGTTCAACCTTAACACCTGTCTCTTTTTCGAATGCAGCTGCAACATCATTCCACATATCTGCACCGTATGCTGTCTCAACTACTGCAACCTTTACTACCTTATCGCTGTCTGAAGAATCTCCTTCAGATTTCTTGTCTCCCCCATTGGATCCACATGCTGCAAGTCCGAAAACCATAGTACCTGCCAGCACAAGGCTGATAAGTTTTTTCTTTTTCATTTAAATAGTTCCTCCTTATAACTTTTTCCAGTTTTACTTGGTATGTCTATCATATACTATTTCTCCCTCTTTTTCAACCTTTCTTTTTGCCTTTTTTTTTATAAATCTTGCTTTTTGGGATATTTTCCAATACCACCATATCATATGACTTAAAAAATGTTTTTTCATATTCTTTTGTTATTTTTTCACACACGGAGATAAAAAAAGTTCTCTTTTTTTGCCAAACTCTCCCGAATCCTGTTGAATCGGCTTCTAAAATTCTTTATAATATTTGCATAATTGGTTGTATAACCACTTGAAATCGTTTTCAAGACAATATTTCTAAATTTTGTGGAGGACACTTATGGGTAATATACGACATACTTTTACTTCCCCCTTAAGGCATGACCACACCTGTCATCTTCTGTATTCTACCTATTCAAAATACGAAGAGGACTGGAGCAGTTATCCGCACACACATTATTTCACAGAACTTTTTTTCGTGCTGTCAGGAAGCGGCAGTTTTCTTGTTGAAGACGAAACCTTTCCGATCGCAAAACACGATCTGATCGTGATCAATCCGAATATCACCCACACCGAAAAATCCAGCCTCGAAGATCCGCTGGAATATATCGTACTGGGTGTAGATGGTCTGAATTTTGTCATTGACGATGCAAATGAATATCTTCTGTTCCACTCCGATGAAATGAAAGATCAACTTGATTTCTATTTCCGTACGATCCTGGAAGAGACAGAGAACTCGCAGAAGGATTACGAAAAGGTCTGCCAGAATCTGCTGAACATCCTGGTCGTCCATCTTTCCCGCTACGCTTCCTCTTCTGTGGAGATCTTTCCATTCCATAAAATGGAATCCCGGGAATGCAGCCGGGCAAAGCGTTATATTGATTCTTCTTTCCGGGAAAATATTACGTTGGATAAGCTCTCAGAGATCGCACAGATCAACAAGTACTATTTTTCTCATACCTTCACAGAAACTTATGGAATCTCGCCGATGAATTATCTGACTCAGAAGCGGATCTTTACCAGTCAGGAACTGCTGACTTCCACAGATATGAGTCTTGCACAGATCGCACAGCAATGTGGATTTTCTTCCTCCAGTTACTTTACGCAGTGTTTCCGTAAATCCTGTGGCATGACACCGACTGCCTACCGCAAGCAGTTTCTGCGGAACCAGTGATCCGAAAAATCTTAGACAAAAAAGGAGTACCGCACATCGCGATACTCCTTTTCTTTTACAGAAAATTCTCAAATTTTCTTTTCTTTCATCTTACCTTGCGGAAAGAATCTTTATCTTCTTTTACGTCTGCGTGTTACAACTGTAACGGCTGCACCTGCTGCCAACATTGCCGCAGCTCCCCACAGGATCAGTGGAGCAGCATCTCCGGTCTTTGCAGCTTTGTTGGATGAAGTTGTTCCGGCATTTGATCCTGATGTAGAACCTGCGGTATTATTTCCTGTATTGTTGCCAGTATTTGTACCGCTGTTGCCATCATTCTTATTGCCGTTATTTTTGTTGTCATCCTTGTTGCTGTCGTCCTTCTTGTCATCGTCACCTTTGACTTTCGTTACTTTGACATCAACAGTAACTTCCAGACCACCCGGATTTTCAAACTCATCACCAAGAACAAGTTTTCCTGTCAATGTATAAGTTCCCGGAACATCTGACTTGTAAGCACTCAGATCCCAGTCAACATTAACGGTTGCTGTTGTTCCGTCTTTAAGTTCTACTTCAACCTGTCCCGGAAGTCCGAGATCTGCTGCAAGAGTTCCTTCTTTTACAGAAATATCATCCAGTTTTGCATTTACAATGGATTTAATTTCTTTCTTCGGTTCCGGCTTCGGCTCTTCTGCCTTCTTCGCAACTTTTACTTTTACAGAAGCTGTCAGGTTCTTCGGATTTGTAATATTATCTGCAAAGGAAAGGATTCCTTCCAGAGTATAATCACCTGCCGTATTTCCATCGTAACTGTCTGTATTCCATGTAACGCTTGCTGTTCCGGTTGTGCTGTCTGTATAGGTTACTTCTATCTCTGTCGGAAGCTTCAGTTCTGATACAGCCGTTCCGTACGCAACTTCTTTCTTATCCAGTTTTGCAACGGACTTGATCTCATACTGCTTCTTTGTAACTGTTACCTGGATAGAAGCTTTCACGCCATCCGGGTTCTCCATCTTCTCACCCATTGTCAGAGTTCCCTCCAATGTGTAAGTTCCCGGTGTTGTCTGATAATCACCTTTCGCCCATGTTACGGCTACTTCTTCATTGAGATTTCCTGTCACTGTGACAGTTACTTTCTCCGGTAATTCAAGATCCTTAAATGCAGTTCCTTCTTCTACAGAAATTCCTGCCGGATTGGTTACGCTGAGTACATTCTTTGTTGTCTCACCACCACCGTTATTCTCAATCGTAAATGAGAACTGTTTCGGAAGTACTGACTGTCCTGTCGCTGTCTTTGCAACGATCTTAACAACATAGGTACCGTCATTCAGGTCACTGAGTGTGTACTCTGGCTTTGTGGTATTTCCTTTCAGCTCACCGTTTACATAAACGTCATAGCTTGCGAAGGAAGAACCTTCTTTTAATGTCCAGGTGAGTTTTACAGAATTATCACTGACTGCTGTTTTTGTAATGGACTCGATCTCACCTGCTGCTGTTCCGTCAGCAATCGTTGTTACATTGCCGATCTCGATGGCCTTCGCTGATGCCTCACCTGCATTGCTCAGGGCATATACCTTGAAGTTGTAGGTTGTTCCCGGTGTCAGGTTTTCCAGTGTTGCGGTTGCGCCGCTTACTGTCATGTCGATTCCGTTCTCTGTATCAGCTACTCGATACTGTGCTGCTCTTGAAACCTTGTCCCATCTCAGCACAACCTTTGTGCTTTCAACAAGAACTGCAGAACCTGTCTGGTCTTCTACTACAGGAACTGCCGGTGTGCCAAGTGCTGTGATTGCCGCATCCAGTGCTGCTTTCTTTGCATTCACATCATCCTGTGTTGCATCCGCATCATTCATTGCCTCAACTGCTGCATCATAAGCCGTTTTAAATGCATTCCATTTTGTCTCATCATATGCTGACTTAGTAAGTGCCGCACCTGTCTCAATCGATGTCTGGAGTGCTGACTTATCAGCCGTTACACCTTCACCCGGTGAAAGGATCTTCAGGTAATCCAGGTTGACCTGATATTTTCCATCACGTGCAACTGCTACACACTTGATCGTATGCTCACCATTTGTAAGATCCGTCTTGGAGAAGATCAGTTGCTGATTATCTCCGCTGCTTGAACCATTCAGTGAATAATTACCGATCTTTACGGTATCAACGTAGATATCAAAGCTTGCAAAGTTGGCATGCTTCTGAGAATAAACCTCTACACCTGTTCCATTGAACGTGTATTCAAAATAGCTTCCCGCCGCACTTGAATCATTTCTGGTTTCTGTCTTTGTTCCGCCATGATGCTTTGTCTGTTCTCCTGCCCAGTTAGACCATGCTCCATTCCAGGTGATCGCACTGTTCTTTGTTCCCGCTGTTCCGGATGCCAGTACGGTACCGTCTTCTACGATCGTCTCGACATCTGCCACATCCTGTTTAATTGCAACCTTCAGTTCCATCGTTCCGCTCTTTGCAGCATCTGCATTGGAGGTTGCTGTGATCGTAACCGTTCCGTTCTTGCTTAAGAATGTTACCAGTCCGTCTGCATCTACTGTTGCGATACTGTCATCGGATGTACTCCATGTAACTGTCTTGTCTGTTGCATCCTCCGGCTCTACTGTTGCTTTCAGCTGTAACGTACTGTCCGCTTTTGATACTGTAGTCACTCCGGACTTAGAGCTTACTGTCACACCTGTCGGTGCTACCAGTGTTGAATCCAGGATTTCAAATGCATCCAGCTCGATCTTTGTATTGGAGCTTGCTGTCTGCTTCTCATTGAGTACTTTCAGCTGGATCGTATGGATTCCTGCTGTAAGGTCTTCTTTGCTGAAGTACTCTTTCTGCCGCACTGTGCTTGCACTGTATGTATCAACAACTCCCTGTGACACACCGTCAATAAATACTTCGATCTTACCTCTGTCCTTATTGGTACAACCGATCACTTTGATTCCTGTTCCCTTAAATGTAAGAGTCGCAGTCTCGCCGCCATTCGGATTCTGCAGATACGCGATCGTATCCATATAGTTTACATTCTTGTCCTGCGTCCAGTTGCCCCAGTCACCTACATATGCAATTCTTTCGTCTGCATTGTCGATCTTGCCTGCTCCAACCGGCTCTGCCTCAGTCACTGCTGCACTCTTTTCAGATTCATTTCCTTCTATAACTGCAGATACCTGGTACTTCATCGTTCCAAGTGTCTTGTCTGCTGTTGTATCTGTATAAGTTGTCGTTGTCAAGCCTGTCTCAATGCAGATCACATCACCATTTGCTACCTGACGGTATACATTGTATGTTACGTTGCTTCCCTCTTCTGCGGTTACGGCATCCCAGGAAAGTTCTACATTCTCAGCGTCTGCACGGAGTGCTGTCAGTCCTGTTGGAACTGCTATCTCAGCGGATGCCGGGATATCTTTTAATGTATAGCTCTTTCCGGCTTCTGTTGCGAAAGAGATCCGGTTTTCTTTTACAGGTGTCACATCGACTACCTTTCCGTCGCTGTCTACCACGGTTGCAAGAGATGCATTCTTTGTCTGTACTACTGCTTCTCCGCCATTCTTGGAAAGGATCGTAGCGGTTGTTACATTTCCGTCTGCCCAGTCCATGGATACTTCAAAGCTGCCCTGTGCAACCAGTCCGTTTACACTTCCGTTAGCCCAGTCATCCGGAACTGCCGGAAGAAGGTTGATGTATCCTGCATTGCTCTGCAGAAGCATCTCAGCCACACCGGATGTATAACCGAAGTTACCATCGATCTGGAAATATCTCGGCTGATGATAGTCGAACAGGTTTGCATAGATCCCACCGTTGAACAGGTTCTTGATGATCTGATAAGCTTTATTTCCATCACCCAGTCTTGCCCAGCTGTTGATTCTCTGTGCCATTCCCCATCCGGTACTTGCATCTGTACGGTTCTGCATCGATACCTTTGCTGCTGCAAACCATTCTGCATTATCCTCTGTAATGAGGTCTCCCGGGAAAAGTCCGAGAAGGTGGGACATATGACGGTGGTTATATCCTTCACCGAGTGTTGCTCCACTTGCATTATGGTTAAAGGTTGTCTCTGTATACCATTCTTTAATCTGTCCGCTGTCGCCGACCTCGATCGGTCCTTTCAGATCTGCCTGGTTTGCTTTCCATGTAGCTACCAGTTTTTCATCTGTTCCGAGGATCTCCGCTGCTTTGATCGTATCCTCGTATAACTGCCAGATCAGCGTCTGCTCATAAGTATTGCCACTTGTGACCGGTCCATGCTCCGGTGAATATGCCGGTGAAGATACCAGCTTTCCATCACTGTCACGGACAAGCATCTGATCATACAACCTGGCCTCTTCCTTCATCATCGGATAAATATTGTCTCTCAGGTAAGAAACATCTCCCGTATACTCATAGTAAGACCAGCAGTTCTGTAAGATCCACGGTACTGCTGCCGGTGACCATCCCCAGCTGAAACTCCATCCAGGGCAGGTCCATCCGAACGGGTTGTTCTGCGTATGTGCCATGAATCCATTTTCCTCACCATCGGCACTGGAAACTCCTGCATAGATCGCTGCGGTCACACGCCCCGGTTCTCTGAGGGCATCCACATAATCAACCAGTGGTTCAGCACACTCTGCCATGTTCGTTGAGTATGTCGGCCAGTAGTTCATCTGTAAGTTTACATTCATATGGTAATCTGAATGCCATGGAGAGTTGTTCGCTCCGACCCACAGTCCCTGAAGGTTGGAAGGAAGTGTCTCTCTGACATAACCGTTTCCATCTGTCCTTGTCTCTCTTGAAGACTCGATGGTCATAAATCTTCCATACTGGAACAGCATGACTTCCAGCTGACGTCTTTCAGCTTCTGATGCAGTTCCTGCCTTATATGCAGAAAGAAGTGCATCTGTCGTCTTTGTTGAAATGGTCTGTCCCAGATCCAGGTCGACACGGTTGAAGATATTCTGATAATCATTTACATGATTTTCTTTCAGTTCTTCATAAGTCTTAACCTTTGCCTGATCCACATACCATTTTACACGGTTTGTCAGCTCATCTGCCGTCTCACCTGTTCTGTAGCTCGGATATTCATCCTTGTAATCTGTTCCCATGGAAGTGATGATCGTAACCTCACTTGCACCGGAAACGCTTACCTTTCCATCCCCATCTGTCACTGTACCGCCATTGTCGGTAATAACCTGGGTCTGGGATGAAAATTTCATCTGGTTGTCTGTGAGCTGTCCGTTGACGGAGATCCGTCCACCTGACACGGTTGTATTCCATGTTCTCTTATAGCCGTTCTCTCCGATGGAATTGGCAGCTCCTCCGCTTGTATTATCCGGTTCTACACTCACATCCAGGCTGATCTTTTCAGATCCGTCTGCTGTGATATGAGTCACGATGACATTATCCGGATAACTTGTGAAGTTCTCCCTTGAATAATGCGTATTTCCCTTGTCATAGTTTACACCTGCGATGGCTGTATTCAGATCCAGGTCGCGGCTGTAATTGCTTACATCACTGTTGGATGATACATTTTTGAAATCGATATACATATTTCCCCAGCTAAGGTAATATCCATATCCGTTTGTTCCTGCATCATCACTTAGACCAACAAGGTTGCTGTTGGCAAGTTCGATCGCGGAGCTGTCCTTTCCGTTTGCGAAATAATTGTGGATCTGAGTCATGGTAGATCCGTTATTCCCCTTATTCGCCAGGTTACCTCCATTGTAGTTCGGTCTGTTGGTGCTTGGTCCTCCTGACCAAAGCGATTTGTCATTGAGCTGGATACGTTCTCTGGTGATTCCGCCGAATACTGTTCCACCGATCCCGCCATTACCGATCGGAAGCGACTTTTCCTGCCAGCCTTCGTAATACTTGGTAATGTCTGCCGGACTTGTATACCACAGCTTCAGATCATTGTCACCAGTCTGCTGCGTTGCAGCGACCGGTTCCGCATTGACCTGCGTTGCCATATACGGCAGAGACGTCACAGCCATTGCTGCTGCACAGGCACTTGCAAGTACCCGCCATTTCATTTTTCTTCTCATAATACCCCTTTCTGATACGTTCTTGATGTATCTTATTTATTGTCACGAAATTCCTCTGCCTTCGTATTTCTTCAGGCAGACTCCTCCCAGTGTCCAATTATCTACATTATAAAGCTTTTCTTTTGATCATGCTTGTTCAATTTAATCTTTATAATCGCTTATTTTGTCAAATTCAGAACCTCGGATTCACATTTTATTTATATTTTTTAAAAAATCATTCACACTTTTTGTATTTTTCGGTACATTTTTTCTTTATTTCTGTTATAATACACATTAATGATTATTATTTGTGCTTATATTATGGAGGATTTTTTTACACATGAAGAAAAAAACTACCGTTCAGTCAATAAATAAACATTCCACTCCTCCTTCTGAGGAAACTAAGATTCAGAAACACGAAGTACCTGGATTAATGACATTGTCCGATTCCATTCTGTCCGGTGCTGTTGTTGAATATCGTAAAGCCGGTTATAGTTTTGCCCGGCACTTACATACAAATATTGAGATTTATCGGATTCTTTCCGGTGAATGTTATATGGATATCCAGTCGGAAACCATCCACTGTACAGAGGGTGAGTTTATCATGCTGCTCCCGGATGTGATCCATTCTTTCTATCTGAATGATACATCGGACTGTGAATTTCAGCATATTCACTTTAATCCTGAGATGTTTTCCACGATTGTTCTTGAAGATGAGGGAGTTTTCCCTATCACTCTGATGCACGCGATCCTCTTTTCTGCCCAATTCTATTACCGAATGGAATCGGATCCGGTCATTAATGAACATCTTCAGAAGCTCATTACGCTCTATGCTTCATCCAACAGTCTCTTCTCTGCTGCAAATATTAACGTTGCACTGATGAACCTGATGTTGTATATCCTTGACCACACAGAAACAGAGCGTGAATTTTCCGAACCACAGCTTCAGAACAGTTACGTGGCTTATACTCTGAATTACGTTCAGGAACATTTTACCCAAAAGATCCGTCAGGAGGATATCGCCTTACAGCTGCATATCTCTGTCCGCTATCTGAGTAAGATCTTCAAGAATTATATGGGGGTAACCCTTTCTAATTACATTAACATTTACCGGATCAACCGTTCCATTGAATTAATGCAGAATACAAGTCTGACACTGACAGAGATTGCCCTTCAGGTCGGCTTCAAAGATTCCCAGCATTATTCCAAAGTCTTTATGAACGTGGTAAATGCAACACCGTCACATTACAGAAAAGCAATTTTGAAATAAAAACTTTTTCAAATATCATAAAGCACAGCCATCAGAGATAAAACTCTGTTGGCTGTGCTTTATTTTGTCTTTTACTGCATTGGAAATTCAAAACTCACTTCTGATTAGTTTGTTCTTTTTCTCCTTGCCATTACTGCAACAAGTCCTGCTGCCAGGCAAAGCATCGCCATTCCAGCTACATTTGCTGTATCACCGGTCTTGGCTGCTTTCACTGCATTTGATGTGCCGTTTCCGCCATTTGCAGTACCGTTGTTGGAAGAACCATTATTCTTTGATCCTGCATTTGTATTGCCGTTGTTATTTCCGCCATTATTATTGGATCCGTTATTATCGTCCTTGCTGTCATCTTTCTTATTATCATCTTTTGCTTTCAGGGCTGCAATCTTAGCTTCTACATTTGCTTTTGCATTGTCAACTTCTGTCTGAGTTGCGTCTGCTTTGTCGTAGATTGCCTGAGCTTCATTTACAGCATTCTGGAGTGCATCCAGGGATGCCTCTGTATAAACCTCTGTCTGTGCAAGCTTCTCATTTGCTGTATTGATTGCTGCAAGCAGATCTTCCTTTGCAACTGTCACTGCATCTTTTGCAAATGTTACTGCAATCGTATGGTTTGCTGTTACGTCTGAGAATGTATATTCTGTTACAACGTCAACTGCAGTTCCATCTACTGTAAGGCTGTCTACACGATATCCGTCATTCGGTGTGATCGTGAATGTAGCACTTTCACCTTCTGTAACAGATACCTTGCCATCTGCAAGACCTTCTGCTGTGATCGTTCCACCTTCACTTGCTGTTGCTGTGATATCGTAAGACTCAAGTGCAACATCTTTTGGTGTAATTTCAAGTTTATCAAGCTGTGGTGCACCACTGTTGTCTACCGGCTGAAGGATCAGAGTTCCCTCGCCTGCTTCTGTTACAACAATATCAAATTCAACTGTACCAACAGAAAGCACATTATTTACTTTTGTATGTGGAGTTGTTATATTTCCTGCCGTAATCTTATTGTTTGCTTCTGACCATGCAAGTTTATTTCCATTATTGGTGTCTCCACTACGATAAGTTGCAACCACGTGATATGTACCTGGTTTTTTTGCATTGTATGCATACTCAACTTTATCTGTACCTGTATTTGTTTTATTCAATGAATTGATAAACTTACCGTTACTTGCCCAGTCACCTGTTCCAATTTCACATCTCCACTGAGTTGCTCCGCAGGCTTCTGTAATGGTTGTCGCAAACTCTGCTTCCAGTGTTGTACTTGTTCCTGTCTTCCATGGGAACTGGAATCTGTCATCTGTTGTATAATTTGTACGTGCTACAAGAGCATTTTTTGCAACTTCAAGTGCTGTATATGCTTTCCCGATCGTTGCGTCTGTCGCACTCTCATTTGCCAGTACTTCCTGAGCTGCTTTCAGTGCTGATGCAAATGTATCCCAGCCTCCTGAGTACAGATTCTCTTTCAGCTCTGCTGACTGATCAACCAGTGTCTGAAGTTTGTCTCTGTCGATTGCATTTGCATCTGCATCTTTGATCGTGATTCTTGCAGAACCGTTGAAACCGATGATTGCATTATTCGGTGTCTGCTCTGTCAGTTCGATTGAGAATACACGGTCACCTGTCTTATTGGTATTACGTCTTGTAATCGCTGCACTCTGAACAGTTACTTCTGATTCTCCCTCATTCAGCGTTACTGTTGGTGCATTTTCTGTATCGAAGTCATCCTGGATTGCACTTCCCGGATTTGGCTGGATCTTTGCTGTGATCGTTCCCTTTGTTCCACCAACACGTTTCACTTTGACAGCCAGTGAGGATTCTTCGTTCATTGTATATGCGGAATTTTCAAGTTCGATCATTCCTACGCCACCGTTATTGATCACGTAAGCTGCCTCTACACCGATTGCTGCATTTGTCTTGGCAACAACTTTCAGTGTATGATGATCGTCTGTCAGATCTGCAGATTCAAAAATCTTTGTTCCTGTGGACCTGCTTGTTGCATTTGTATTGATCGTCTCTACCAGTTCTCCGTCAATATAGACATCCGCAGAACCATGTCCCGGGTCTTTTGTTCCCATCAGATAGACTTTTGTTCCGTCAAATGTATAAGTAAATTCTGCATTTGCTTTATTTGACCATGTATTCTGACCGTTGATATATCCGCTTCCTGTCTGCGGATTCCATCCTGTAGAACTGAATGTAAACTTTGTTGTATCATTGACACTTGTTGTCTCCATTCCCTCCGGTGCAGAACCTGCCAACTGGAATCCTTCACTTGCCTTGTATACACCCACTTCACTTAACATCGGAACTTTTCCATCAGATGTTCCTACAGTGATTCTTACCTGGGTTGCTGATACAGGAGAGGTTCTGATCAGTCTCTTTGCTCCGATCGTAACACCGGTCTTGAGTGTCTGCCAGTTTGCACTGTCGGATGTCTTATACTCAACTGTATAGCTGTTAATGTGCTGTCCTTTCTGGATTGCCTCTTCAATAGAAACCACATCAAATTTCTTTGCAGTATTCCATTTGATCGTCAGACTTCCGCTCTTTGTGCCGTCATCTGTTGTCCAGTATGTTGCATCATCACCATCTACTACATTGCCCGGTTTGAAATCAACATCATTTCCACGGACATTGGATGCTGTGATTGTTGTTCCTGTTGCTTTCGCAAGGTTTGTGCGGAAAGTTTCTTCCACATTCTGTCCAAATTCTGTCACTCTGTCGAGAATTGGCTTATCCACTGTACCCTGATTATTCGGCGGTACATTCAGAAGCATGGTTGCATTATGTCCTACCGAATCAAAGTACATGTTAGCAAGCTGAGAAATCGTCTTCGGAGTACACTTATTTGTTCCCCAGAACCATCCGGATGTGATACGTCCGTCACACTCCGGTACAGTCCATTTGTTACCATTCTCGTATCCCTTTGTATACGGTGTGTTTCCGTTGCTGTCAATCGTATTTGCATTAACATTTACATTTGATTTTGACCAGGTATCTTCATAAGCTACACCGTCTTCATTTCCGATCCAGCGAACTGTTGTATAGGCACCAGCTCCAAACAGCATACAGTCTGCATCATAGTTAGCTTGTATTCCTTCGTATTTCTGAATGGTATTGAACCATCTTGTGAAGTCGTATTCCTGTGCATTCGCACCGCTTCCCTTTGCTCCGTCCATCCATACTTCTACGAAATGTCCGTTGTTACCGTACTTGTCACTGCTGAGAATTTCTGTTAACTGATTATTGTAGTAATCATTGTAGTCAAGTACATCATTCTCTTTTGTTGTTGCATTTCCATTTGCATCATAATATCCGTAAGATGGTTCATGGATATCCCATGGTGACAGATAGAGTCCCATGTCCAGACCATACTTTGTGCAGGCTTCGGAGATTTCAGCAAGGACATCTCCTTTACCATTCTTATAATGTGTATTCTTTACACAGTAATCTGTATAGGCACTGTTCCAGATACAGAAACCATCATGATGCTTTGCAGTTACAATAACTTTCTTGAACCCTGCATTTTTCAGAGTACTTACCAGTGTATCTGCATCAAAATTATTTGACAGTGTAAAGATATCTGCCGGTGATCTGTTTCCGTAATGCTCGCCCCACTCTACCTCATTGAAGGTATTTGGTCCGAAGTGGCAGAATGCTGCCAGTTCATCTTTCTGATATTTGTACTGGTTGGCATCCGGTACAACTTCATCAGCAGCCGGGGCGTCTGTATTATTGTCAGCACAGTCAGCATCTGTCACTTCACCTGAAGCTGCGGATACTGTTACTGCTGTAGTTCCGATAGAACCAAATACAGTTGTCACTCCGAGAATAAGTCCCATAATCATTGAAAGGGTCTTTTTCTTCATTTCGTTCCTCCCTTTATTATTAAAGCAGAGGAGGTCAGCATTTTCATGACCTCTCCGCTTTTTCTGAATTTTAAATCCGTAAAAGTAAGCTTTTTTTAGTTCTCTTTTTTACGCTTTACTACAACGCCTGCTGCCGCTGCGGATGCTGCCAGTGCAAATGCCCAAACTGCTACGTTTGTCGTATCGCCTGTCTTAGCTGCTTTCTTAGTATTGTCTACCTTTGTTGTAGTCTTATTGTCAGACTTGGATGTGTTAGAAGGATTGTTCTTGTTGTTATCAACCTTTGTATCATCCTTCTTATTGTCACCCTTATTGCTGTCGTCTTTCTTGCCGTCATCTGTCTTCTTTTCTACAAGAGCATTGAGGGCTTTTGCGATGGCTTTATTTGCTTCGTCAACCTGAACCTGAGTTGCATTTTCGTCATTCAGAACGGATGCGTACTGATCGTAAACTGCCTGCAGGGCTTTCAGTGATTCTGCTGTGTACTTGTCTGTTGCTGCAAGTGCTGTATCGGCCTTTGCTGTAGTTGCCTTGAGTTCTGTCTTGTCAACTACTGTCGGCTCAGGAGTTACAGGTGTTTTCGCGGTTGTAAATGTAGCTGCCTCTGATTTCTCAGATACATTTCCTGCTGCATCTACTGCTTCAATCTCTACGCTGTAATCTGTAGCTGGTGTAAGACCTGTCAGATCATACTCTGTGGCTGTTACAAGTTCTGCATTTACTTTTGTATCATTTACATATACATTGTATCCCACTACACCGACATTATCGCTTGCTTCTGCCCATGCAACTTTTGCTGTTGTCTCTGTAACATCTGCTGTTCTTACTGCTGTCGGAGCATCCGGTGCTTCTGTATCAGCTACCGCTGTATCGAGGTAGGTGATAATCGGAGTAACATGAACAGACGGCTTGCTTGGATTGCTGTTGCTCTTTGTTACTACACGGATCACATCTCCCGCATTTACTTCGATTGCATCAAAGTTTGCCCAGTCTGTTGCTTTCTCACGGCTGGTCTGAAGTGTTACACTCTGCTTTACTGTATCATTAACAAGAAGGCTTAATGTAACTGTTCCGCCTGAATTTCCATTCTGACGAAGGTATGGCTCATCATCTTTTACATTGAAAGATACTGTACCGCTCTTTGGTGCTCTGAATGCCATTGCTGTTGAGATATCACTGTTCGGCGGTGCGGAAAGCAGTCCGTGAACGCTTGTATCTGTTGTTGAAGTTGTACCCTGTGAAGCATCAATACCAGGACCATAATATGTATTCACACACCAGTTCGGCCATCCGTCTCTGTCAGACTCTGTCATATTTGTCCAGTCACCGGTTCCGTTCTTCTGCTGTCCAAACCATACATTTCCCTGCTGTCCTTTAACAAAGTCAAGAGTCCAGTTGTATGTGTTCTTCTGAGCGATTGTATAATCATTTGTTGTTCCGTCTTCAGCTGTGATACGAAGTGTCATACCTTCTGCTACTGCATCCGTATTTGCCAGCTCAGTTCCGCCATTTAATACAGAAACGGTTGCTGTATCAGCTACAGTGATATTCTTTCTCATCTCGCTCACTGTTGTCGGATTTTTAGCTGTATAAGGAACGCTCATGGTTGTTCCTTTTACTTCATAATAAGCATCTTTCAGTTCTTTATCAGAACTTGCAACTACTGTATAAGTTACATCCTCCATTCCTTCATAAGAAAGAACGACGGTTGCTCCACCTTTCACGATATCTGCATCACCAAGAACTTTATCACCATTTTTTACAGTAACTGTAACGCCTGTATCAACGATGATGTTGTTGCGGAACTGCTCTACTGTTGTATTCTTCGGAAGATCACTTACATTTGTTCCTGAAATTGTGTATGTATTGGAACGAAGTACAAGTGCTGTAACTGCATCACTTTCTGCTGCTCCGATTTCCGGTACTGCTGTGATTGCATGTCCGAAGAAGTCATGATCGATAGAATAACCATTTCTGTCAACAATTACTTTACCAGCATTGATAGCCGGTGAGTTTGCTGCCAGTTTGTATCCATCAAATACTGTAGTAGCTGTCGGATCTTCATGCAGTCTTGCCTGCTTGTCCTCTGCTGCTGCAACCGGACCTGAACCTGCATCAACAAGTACTGCTGTTCCTGCGGATACCTTTACTGCATTTGCATCAGTTGGGTAATTGGATACATTGTAGTACAGGTTGTTGTCGAATACTTTATTGTTGCTCGGATTCCAGTTTGAAACTGTTGCCGGTGTACTTCCTGCAAAATAGAAAATATTATTTTCTGCTGTAACCGGTCCACCATTTCCATGACGGCTATGCCAGATTGTATTCAGTCCCGCTTTAATATAGAAGGTATTATTGTAAACCTGACAATTTCCTGTATTTCCAGCAGGATCCAGCGGTCCCATATCTTCATTCTGGCTGATGTTGTAACGGAATGTATTGTTGATGGACTCCGGTCCACAGAACATGATCGTACTTGCTGTATTACCATGGCTGTAGTTGTACTGATAGTTGGTTCCATCACCGTAGTCAGCATCCCAAGGCTGTCCGTCGCCGTTACCCCTTGACGCATTCAATGTTTTAAAACATTCATTGTACTGGAAAATCGCATTTTTACACTTCCATGGCCAGATACCAGCTGCAACTCGTCCTGCTCCGACATCCTGCTTGCCGTTTTCCTCACCATTTGCGTTAAGACTTGGCTGTTGCTGTGAGTAGTCTGTTGTATTAATCTGTTCAGCTGCGTTCTCTGACACATTGTATTGAACCATCGGTCTGTCCAGATACATGGTTGTGATGGCATCTCCACCCACATGGTTCAGGTAGTTGTTCTCGATGACTACATTGGAGGAACCATATTTTGCCATTGTTGCATCTGACAATGCACCTGTTGTGAACTGACTCCACTGATAGGTATATCCAACTGCAATTCCCCAACGGTTTACTTTATCAAGAGAGCAGTTCTTGATCTGAACATCGTTGTATCTTGCAATTCCTGTTGTTGCTTCATTTGTCGGCGTTTCTACGATAAAGTAGATACCTCCATTTGTCATATGCTTGTTATAAACGTTACCTGTTACATCATGGATATAAAGATCATTCAATACGATATGATCTACTGTTCCATTATCCTTTGCAACTCCGGCAACACCGGTTCGATCCATTGCGTATGCGTCATTATACGCTTTATTTTTTTCGGTATCGGTTGCACTTTTTCTGTCATTTGTCAGTTCCAGGCCTTCGATCTCGATGTACTCTGTATCTTTGATCAGAATACTGGAAGATACCTTACCTTTCCATTTATGATTCCGGTTATCAAGAGGTGTTCCGTAATTCAGATCCCACTGGCCATGACCATTTGTATTGATCTGTGGTCTGTCTCCCTCTCCATAAGTAGAGATCTTAACCGGTGCTTCAGCAGTACCGCTGTCTTCTTTTGTAAACTGCAGAGCCTGATCTTCAAACACAGATCCCTTTTTCAGGAGAACTGTATCTCCAGGCTCAAGATTAAGGGCATTCACTTTATCAAGTGTCTTGAATGCCTTGCTTTCGGAAGTTCCGTCATTGCTGTCACTTCCACTTTTGGAATCAACATAATATGTTGTTCCTGTCGCAGTATCCTGTCCTTCAGCATTAACAGTAAATGCCGGCACCATTGATGCAACCGTTGTTCCTGCAAGCAGAAGAGCCAGAGCACCGCTCATCCATTTCTTCTTCATAACATTGCTCCTTCCATCATTCTATATTCTTCAAGGTAAACCGGTTTACATCCGCCATGTTCCCGTCCACCTGAGAATCAGTTTCACGCTGTGTGATGATAATATCATATTTCTTTTCACGCAGCTCACGTTCCACCGCAATTCTTGCTGTCTCCAGATCAGCATTCTCTTCGCTGTCCCCAAAGATCCATTCGCGGCTGTTGTAGTATTCCAGTACTTCGTCCTCTGTCAGTTCCATTCCCTCACGGGTATCATCATTGCAGTATTTTTCTTTGAGCGTACTCATTTCATATTGAAGATAAAGCTGAAAGGTATATTCTTTCAGTCCGTAGACTACCTCACCTTTTTCAACTTTCTCACTCCGCTTTGCATTCTCGTCTTTCCAACGTTTTTCCAAAGCCTTATAGCTGCTGTCTGATACATCACCGCATTCTTTTGCGAGGTCATAGACCGCATGAACGTATTTCAACTGTTCTACTGTATTTTCCGTCAGAATTTCGTATCCGTATTTTCCATCATACTTT
>OGJH01001069.1_pt1 | contig 26865 bp, 17 predicted proteins | sample 1572021 | NCBI WGS metagenome assembly OGJH01 (sample SAMEA2582098, study PRJEB24529) | metagenome | biome: Human gut stool | place: China | collected 2011
GCCGGTGCCACCCACATGACCCACCTGTACAACGCCATGCCCGGCATCACCCACCGTGCGCCCGGCCCCATCATCGCCGCCATGGAGCACGATGCCGAGGTGGAGCTTATCACCGATAACGTGCACATCCACCCGGCCATGGTGCGCTTCACCTTCAACACCTTCGGCGATGACCGTGTGTGCCTGATCGCCGACAGCGCCATGTCCTGCGGCCTGCCGGATGGCCAGTACAGTCTGGGCGGGCAGGCCATCACGGTCAAGGGGCCCCGCGCCACCCTGACCGAGCACCCGGACACCATTGCGGGCAGCAACACCTGCCTGTACGACTGCATGAAGCGCGCCGTGCTGGAGATGAACGTCCCGCTGGAAAGCGCCGTGCGTGCCGCCAGCGAGAACCCCGCCAAGAGCATCGGTGTGGACGCCGACTACGGCAGCCTTGCCGCCGGACGCTACGGCAACGTGATCCTTGCGGACAAGGAACTGAACATTCAGGCCGTCTACCAGAAGGGCACGCGCATCGTCTGATCGCCGGCAGCGCAGCGGCGGGAGCAGCCCGGGCTTTTTCCGGGCTGTTTTGGCGGGCAGACGCCTTCGCGCAAAAACGACATCTTTCTTGACCCGCACCTGGCATTGCGCTATAATAAAGCTGGTTCCCGGTAGCAGCCGCAGGGTGCGCTGCCGGGGATGGGAGGAACGCATCGGCGCTCGTTGTGCATGGTTTTGCGGCCATGGAGCGCCGGTGGCGGCTGTCCGCTTGGATGGCTGAGCTTATTTTATAATAGGGGTATTATAAAATGCGGCAGATTTCGAAAAAAAGTTTTTATGGCAGTGTCAGAAACGGTCTGACCGGTGTTGCACGTTTTGCAGCGGTTCCCCATGGGGAGCGCCGCGGCAGGGCGTGTTCCGGTGCGTTCTGACACTGCTTTTTTGTTCCCGCAACGCCCCCCGTTTTTTCAGTCCGGATCGCATCGCCGGAACGGCGAACGCGTTCAATAAACGAGCAGAGCACCCGGCCCTGCGAGAATATGGAGGAATAGATTATGAATTGTCCAAAGTGTGGAGCGCAGCTCCCGGATGGAGCAAAATTCTGCGGCAGCTGCGGCGCACGCCTGACAGAGCCCACCCAGACCATCGTGGCGCGCAAGCCCACTGCCCCGGTCGTGCAGGCCCCGGAGGAGGTCGCGGTGCAGCCCGATCAGGGTGCCGCTGCGGCCAAAAAGTCCAAGCTGCCGCTGCTGATCGTGGCCATCGTGGCCGTAGTGCTGGCTGTGCTGGCAGTGGTGTTCTTCGTGCTGCCCAACCTGGGCGGCTCCAGCAAGAACGCCTATGTCGCACTGCAGGACGGCAAGTATGAGCTGCTGCCCAGCCTGAGCAAGACCGACACGGTGGAGATCGCTTCGGCCAAGACCGACGAGAGCGATTACGAGAGCCTGAGCACCGCATTCAGCCCGGACGGCAAGTATTTCTACTATATCTCCAAGCTGGACGGCAGCTACGGCACCCTGAACCGTGCCGAGTATGGCAAGCTGAAGGACGGCTCGGACAAGAACGACAAGTACATCACCACCATTGCAACGAACGTGAACCTGGGCTTCTCGGTGCTGAACAATGGTGTCGTGTACAAGAACTCCGACGATAAGCTGTACTATTACGACGGCAACCAGCCCACCACCCTGGGCAAGGATGTCTACTCCTTCCGTGTGGACACCGAGAAGAACCGCGTGATGTACTATACCGCCGACGACAACGGCGACTTTACCCTCTACTTCGTGGACCTGAAGAAGCCGGATGAGTCCACCAAGCTGGTGAGCAGCGTGTACTCGCTGGTGTCCACCCAGAACCTGGACCACATCCTGTACTACAAGAAAAACGACGATGATGAGAGTATTCTCTACAGCGTGGATACCGCAGGCAACACCGAAAAGCTGGTGGATGACTACGAGACCGTGACCTACGGCGACGACGCACTGTATTATCTGGGCGCTTCGGGCGAGACCTATTCGCTGGCTTCGGTGCTGTCCGATGCCGACAACTACACCAAGGAGCCCAGCGAGGACGATTACTCTGTCCCCTACTACTGGCACTATTACTTCGGCCAGTACGACAACGAGAGCGACTATGACCAGATCGTTGCTTCCTGCTCGACCTCGGTGCGCTTCTTCGGCGAGTACGCTTCCATCGACGACATGCAGTATTCTTCCGATTCTGCTGTGGCGCTGGCCTGCAAGTCCTTCGTGGACAAGTATTCCTCTCAGGAGGACGGCGACGGCTACTTCCCGCTGACCGACGCTGTCAAGGCAGACCTCGTCACCATTGCACAGGCTTACGGCGAGTACGGCGACACCGCATGGCATGAGCTGTGCGTGGGCTGCGAACAGGCTGGCAGTACCACCGATTACGATGCCTACTATGCTGCCCAGAGCCGCTATGAGCTGGTCCAGTCCATGAAGGAAGAAACCCCGGTTTATAACCTCTACAGCTTCAACTACAAGGACGGCACCACGACCGTGATCGCAGAGAACCTGCTGGCGGCCGTGAACTACCAGAACACGATCTTCTACTACGGCGCAGACGCCCTCACCGGCACCGTGACCGTGGACGATGTGATGAACAGCGACGGCAGCGACTATCTGGAAGATATCATGGAACCGGCCAATGTGCATGTGTATAACATGGATACGGGCAAGACCGTGAACATGTCCAAGACCTTCCTTGAGGCCATTGCCGAACTGGACGATGCCGCCATGGTGGGCGATTACGTCCTGGTTGAGGACAGCGACGAGGATACCCTGTACGCTGCCAAGGTCAGCGGCAATGTCATCGGCAGCCTGGAGATCGTGTCGGATGACGCTTCCATCTGCAGCGTGGAAGACGGTGTGCTGTACTACGTTGCGAACAAGTACGACAGCAACGGCACCTCTTATGTGGACCTGTACACCTACGCGAACGGCAAGTCCACCCGCGCGGCGCAGGACATCGCAGCCGATTACGCAACGGTGTACGAGGACGGCCAGCTGCTGGTGCACACCGGTTATAACAGCTACGACGACAAGGAGATCGCACTGATCGCCAAGGACGGCACCCGCACCGTGATCGCGGACGGCGTGAGCTGGGTCCGCCGCGTGGATAAGAACACCACGCTGTACATCTCGGACAACGATCTGTACAGCTACGACGGCAAGGAGAAGACCCGCCTGCTCACCGATGTGGACCAGATGTGGTGCAGAGACACGCTGGCCGGGACCACCATTGATCTGGGCTGGTACGGCTATTAAGATTCAGATATAAGGAGACGCAACCATGGCATTTTTCGATGAAATGAAGAACCGGGTCACCCAGGCGAGCCAGAGCGCGGCCAAGAGTGCCAAAGAGTTTTCGGAGATCACCCGGCTGAACGGCGAGATCTCGGATGCAGAAAGCCGCATCAACCAGCTCTACAATCAGATCGGCTATGAGGTGTACTGCGCCTACAGCGCACACCCCCTGCCCGAAGCAGCCGATCTCATCGAGCAGGTGAATGCCCTGCACGATAAGATCGAGAACTGCCGGATGCAGATCCAGACCATCAACGCAGCCAGCCGCTGCCCCAACTGCGGCGCAAAGATCCGCCCGGGCATGGCCTTCTGTTCCGGCTGCGGTGCACGGCTGGTCCAGGCAGAGCCTGCCCAGCCCGCCGCACAGGCTTTCTGCCAGAACTGCGGCGCGCCGCTGGCCCCGGGTGCAGCCTTCTGCACCAGCTGCGGCACACGGGTGGAGCAGCCCGCGGCTCCCACCCCGGCTCCCGCTCCCGCCCCGGCAGCCCCGGCACAGTCGGCGGCATTTGCCCCGGCACCCTCGTTCCAGCAGCCCGCCCAGCCCGTGCAGCAGCCGGTCCAGCAGCCTGCCCAGCCGGCAGCCCCGCAGACCTCGGTCTGCCCCAGCTGCGGTGAGCCCATCCCGGCGGATGCGACCTTCTGCATCAACTGCGGCGCAAAGCTGGACTGAGCCAACGAGTTATAAAGAGCATACCCCACATCACGGGAGGATGGAATGGATAGACCGAAACCTCTGACCGCAAACGCCGGGCAGGACGCCGCATACCTCGGCATGCGCGTGAACCTCATCGGCGAGAACGGCCACATCGACGCGCTGCTGCTGCCCCGGGTGGCAGAAGGCAAATATCGTTTTTCCCAGGCGGGCAGCGGCTTCCTTTCCATCGAAGCGCTGGGCGGCCAGTGGTATCTGTGCTGCGACGCGGCCACCTGCTTTGTGGGCGCGCAGTCGGTGGACTGCCGCCAGACGCCGCTGGCACTGCGGCAGATGTACTTCCTGCGCAATGCGGGCCGCCAGTATATCCTGTATGCCGAGACCATCACCAAGGCGTCCAGCGTGTTCCGCAACTACCGTGCACGCTACAATGTGCCCATCCGCTTTGGCCGCGACAACACCAACGATATCGTCAGCTCCAACGGCTTCGTCAGCCACCACCATGCCGTCTTCCGTCTCACCGAGCGCGGCTGGGAGGTGCAGGACCTGGAGAGCGCCAACGGCGTTTACGTCAACCACTGCCGCGTGAGGGGCACCGCCGCGCTGAAGCTGGGCGATGTGGTCTACCTGATGGGCCCCCGCGTCATCGTCGGCACGGACTTTCTGTCCATCTGCTCCGGTGATACCAAAATGTACGTCAGTCCGTCGGTGCTGCCGGTGCTGGACCCGCCCCGCGGTGACGTGGGCGTTGCCACCGGTGCCCGCCGCGGCGGGCTGTACAACCGCGGCCCCCGCAGCCGCTATTCCATGGAGTGGCCGGCCATCGCAGTGGATGCGCCGCCCATGCCCATGAACTCGGACAAGATGCCGCTGGTGCTGCGCATGGGTTCGTCGGCCGTCATGGGCGGCCGCTCCATCATGATGGGCAGCTACAGCATGGCCCTCACCTCGCTGGTCTTCCCCTTCCTCACCCAGCGCTACACCGAAAAGGAGCGCAAGGAATATGAGGCCCGCCGTCTGGAAAAATACGGCGAATATCTGGAAGCCAAAAAGCAGGAGATCGAAAAGGAGTGCAAGCACGAATACGACGTGCTGAACGCCAACTACCCGAACATGTCCAGCGTGCTGGGCTACTTTGAGAGCATGGTCTCCCGCCTGTGGGAGCGCCGCAACACCGACGACGACTTCCTCACTTTGCGCATCGGCTCCGGCACGGTGCCCATGCGCGCCGCGCTGGAGTACCCGCAGGAGCGCTTTGAGATGGAGCAGGACACGCTGGAAGCGCAGATGTATGCGCTGGTGCAGCAGACCTACGTCATCCCCAAGGCCCCGGTGATGACCTCCCTGCTGGAGGACTATGTCTGCGGCGTGGTGGGCGACCGGCCCTATGTGCTGGCCTTTGTGCGCAGCCTGGCGGCCCAGCTCATGATGACCCACAGCTACGACGAGGTGAAGTGCATCTTCCTGCTGGAAAAGGAAGAACTGCCCGCCCTGAACGAGGTGCGCTACCTGCCCCATGTGTGGAACAACGAGCGCACCATCCGCTTCCTGGCCACCAGCCAGCCCGGCGCCAGCGCCATCGGCGAATACCTGCGCCGGGAGATGGAGGGGGCCTTCGGCGCAAAAGCGGATGTGGCGAAATACCGCCGCACCCACCCGCACTATGTGGTGTTTGCGCTGAGCAAATCTCTCTATGACAACCTGGAAGTGCTGAAGGATGTGCTGGCCGAAGACCACAACGTGGGCCTTTCGGTGGTGGCCGCCTTTGAGCAGCAGCCCAAGGAGAGCACCCGCATCTTCCGCATGAGCTCCACCGGCACCCATCAGGCCTACGACCTGCTGCACCCGGACCAGCCGCCCCAGGAGTTCGCGCTGGACCGCTACGGCGAGGACCGCTACCTGGCCAGCATGAAAAAGCTGGCCAACACCAGCCTGATGACCATCGCAGGCAGCTATAGCCTGCCCAAGACCTTCACCTTCCTGGAGATGTTCGGCGTGGGCAAGGTGGAACACCTGAACCTGCTCAAGCGCTGGGCCGACAGCGACCCCACCCGCAGCCTGGCTGCGCCGGTGGGCGTGGGCACCGACGGCGAACTGTTCATGCTGGACCTGCACGAAAAGCGTCAGGGCCCCCACGGCCTGGTGGCCGGCATGACCGGCTCCGGCAAGTCGGAGTTCATCATCACCTACATCCTGTCCATGGCGGTCAACTTCAGCCCCGACGAGGTGGCCTTCCTGCTCATCGACTACAAGGGCGGCGGCCTGGCCGGTGCCTTTGAGGATAAGGCCCGCGGCATCCATCTGCCGCATCTGGTGGGCACCATCACCAACCTGGACGGTGCCGCCATCTCCCGCTCGATGATCTCCATCGAGAGTGAGCTGAAACGCCGCCAGCGCATCTTCAACGAGGCGAAAAGCCGCTGCAACGAAGGCACGCTGGACATCTACGATTATCAGCGCCTGTACCGCGCCCACCGGGTGGAGGAACCCCTGCCGCACCTGTTCATCATCTCGGACGAGTTTGCCGAGCTGAAAAGCCAGCAGCCGGAGTTCATGGACAAGCTGATCAGTACCGCCCGCATCGGCCGAAGCCTGGGCGTCCACCTGATCCTGGCCACCCAGAAGCCCTCCGGCGTGGTCAACGACCAGATCTGGAGCAACACCAAGTTCCGCGTCTGCCTGCGCGTGCAGGACACCGGCGACAGCCAGGACATGCTCAAGCGCCCGGACGCCGCCAGCCTGAAGGACACCGGCCGGTTCTACCTGCAGGTGGGCTACAACGAATACTTCGCCATGGGCCAGTCCGCATGGTGCGGCGCCGAATACATCCCGCAGGACGAAGTGGTCCAGCAGAAGGACGAATCGGTGCAGGTCATCGACGACACGGCCCAGACTCTGCTGGTGGCAAAGCCCATCAAGAAAAAGAAAAAGGCCGAGTCCAAGCAGATCGTGGCGGTGGTGCAGTACCTGTCCGAGATGGCAAAGCGCGAACACATCATCCCGCGCACCCTGCTGCCGCCCCCGCTGCCCACCATGCTGACGCTGGCGCAGCTGCAGGAGCGCTTCCCCGGCAAGACGCCGGAAAAGATCTCGGCCCTCGTGGGCATGATCGACGACCCGGGCAAGCAGGAACAGTACCCGATGGAGCTGGACCTGCAGAGCACCCACAACCTGCTGCTGGTGGGCGAAAGCGGCTGCGGCAAGACGGCCATGATCCAGACCATGCTGCTGAACCTGGCCCAGCGCTATACGCCCGAGCAGGTCAACTTCTACATTCTGGATTTCTCCAGCAAGCTGCTGACCCAGTTCCGCCGCATCCCGCACTGCGGCATCGTGCTGACCGACGAGGACGAGCCGTCCATCGACCGCCTGTTCGAGATGATCACCGACGAGACCAAGCGCCGCCAGAAGCTGTTCGCGCAGGCCGAGGTGAACAGCTACGAGGCCTACTGCCGGGTGGAAAAACTGCCCCTGTGGGTGGTGGTGATCGACGGCGTGGTCAACTTTACCAGCATCAAGAAGGGCAACTTCTACTACAGCACCATCCACGATTTCATGCGTGACGGCGCGCCCTACGGCATCAAATTCGTGCTGGCAGGCGGCCATTACAACGAGTTCAGTATGCGTGTGCGGCAGGAAGCCAGCGAGCACATCGGCATGAACCAGAAGGACAAGTACGGCTACTTCGACATTCTGGGCTGCAAGACCGAATATCTGCCGCCCTGCCTGCCGGGCCGCGGCCTGTGCATCTGGGAGGAGCAGCCGCTGGAGTTCCAGGGCGCGATCCTTTCGGACAGCGAGGACCAGCAGGCCGCCGCACAGCAGCTGCGCGCCGCGCTGGACGAGATCGCCGCCCGCGATGCAGCATACCCCCCGGCCATGCGTCTGCCGATGGTGGAAGAAGGCCAGAGCTACGCAGAATTCTGCGAAAAGTTTGCGCCCATGCGCATCCCGCTGGGCTACAACCTCTCGGATGCAAAGCCGGTGGCGCTGCCGCTGCGCCAGACCTTCTCGCTGACGGTCTACAACGGCAACCCGGCCGGTGCCGAGCACATCGTGAGCACCCTGCTGCAGGCGTACTGCCGCGAGCACATGGAGCTGTTCATTGTGCGCCGCAACTTCAACAGCATCTATGCGGACGGTTCGGACCTGCTGCAGCAGCTGCAGGCGCAGACCAAGGTCACCCTGTTCGAGCAGGATAAGGAGACCGGCCTGCAGGAGCTGTTCGAGCGCCTGATGGCGATCATGGGTGAGCGCATGCAGCTGCGCAACGAGTTCGTGCAGCAGAACGGCCTGACCCGTGGCGACCCGCAGAACACGGTGCGTGCCTTTGAGTATATCCATGCCCACAGCACGCCGCTGATGGTGATCTTTGAAAACTACTACGAGTTTGCAAAGTCGCTGTACGACGGCCAGGCGGTGATGTTTGCCGAGCTGTTCCGTGCGCAGGACCCGAACACGACCAGCAAGAAGAACAACGGCTATGGCTACAACATCTACTATACGGCCTGCTTCGGCCCCGGCGAATATACGCTGACGGCGGCCCAGACGCCGATGGCAGACTGCTTCAACCCCCAGAAGTTCACCCTGATGTTCGGCGGCCAGCTGGACAAATGCGGCGCCGTTCCGCTGCCGCGGGATTACCTGGCGATCAACGAGCCGGATGAGCACTACAACCACTGCGTGATGTATTATCAGGGCAGGCTGGCCGGGCTCTCGCTGCCCTGCGGCGAGCTGGTGCATGTGGAACCCGACCCGGATGAAGTGCCGATCATTTGAGAAAGCAAGGAGAATTGACCATGGCTGACAGAAAGAGTGTCCAGACCGAAGGCTATCAGCTGGAGCTGGAACACCTGACCCAGGAGAAAAAGCTGATGCAGCAGCTGCTGCAGATGTGCACCGAGCAGTATGCAGAGGTCTGCGAGCGCTTCCCCGAAGAAGATGCGATGAAGATCCACAAGGATTACCTCAAAAAGCAGCTGGGACGATATCAGCAGTGCGTCCGGATCGCAGAGTGGCGCGCCAAGAAGCTGCGCGGCATCACCTTTGGCCGCGAGGAATATCCCACGTTCTGCGAGAAGTTCCCGGCTGGCCGCATTCCGCTGGGCTACGACGACCAGAGCGATAACCCCATCGCCCTGCCGCTGCGGCAGATGTTCTCCCTCTCGGTGGTGGTGAAGGAGCCGGAGACCCGGGAAAAGGTCTACGCAAACCTTCTGGAAGCCTATGCCCGCGAGGGGATGCAGGTGATGGTCTTCAAGAAAAAGAAGAACAGCCTGTTCGGGGAGGGCTCGCCCCTGCTGCAGGCCTACCAGAAGCGCACCGACATGATCCTGCTGGAAGCTGCGGCAGAGGATGGCAAGCGTCTGGTCGATAAACTGACAAAAGAAATGCAGAAACGCGCGGACCTGAAGCGTAAATACTGCAAGGAGCATGATCTGGATGCGGCCGATCCGACTTCTGCATTGAAGGCCTTTGACTTCATCCGCAGCAAAACGAAGCCGCTGATGGTCTGGTTCGAAGCTTTTGAGGAGCTGGAGACCATATTCACAGCGGAGGACAAAGCATCGCTGGGTGCATTGTTTGCGGCAGGCGGCAAGCAGGAAGAAATGACGGACTACGCTAACCTGCAGCGAGGCCGCGGCTACAACCTGTATTATACCGGCTGCTTTAAGGAAGGCTTTTCCCAGTGCGGGCAGCAGCGGGATGATTCCCTGCTGGAGCAGTTCAACCCCCAGCAGCACATCCTGCGCTTCAACGAGGAGCCGGAGGAAAAATGTTTCGCCCGCTGGGAGGAGTACCAGTACGGCATCCCCGGCAAGACCCAGTGCAGCTGCATCATGACCTACAACGGCGAAGACTACTGCATCACGATGCCCTGCGGCACCCACGAGGAAGAAAACCCGGACGATCTGAACATTTTCACGCTGGACCTGTAAGGCGGAGAACGGCATGGATAAGCTTTTGCTGACCATCGAAGTCCCTTCGGTGGAACAAATATTCGATTTTACGGCCCCCAAGACCATCACGCCGGGCCTGATGCGCGAACTGCTGTATCAGGTGCTGGCAGAGCTGACGGGCGGGGCCTACATCCCTTCCGGCGCAGAACTGCTGTGCCGGCGCGAAGACCGGAAGGTTTTGCCCACGGAAGTGCCGCTGGAAGACAGCGGTGTACAGATGGGCGACCATCTGATCCTGTTCTGAAACAGTGAGGACCCATGGATTATTACATCGACGAGCTCTACGCAGGCTGCGTGAGCGAACTGAATACCCTGTATCAGCTGTTGGAACAGGACAAAGACGAACTATCAGGCTGTGCGGGCGGAGAACTGCTGGACGCGTACAGAAAAAATACAGATCTCCTTCTGCAGCAGCTTGATGGAATACAAAAAGATCTGCGCATCATTTTTGATGCCTGATCGAAAAACACATTTAATTGGAGGTATTGTACTATGGCATCTTCGGCAGTGAATATTGACAGCCAGCGCGGCGGCCAGTGGTGCGACGCAGTGGAGCAGATCAACAACAAGGTTCAGCAGGTCATGAGCGAGGTCGCTCAGATCATCGAGGACCTGGGCAACTCGGACAAGGGCGGCAGCATCGGCGAAAAGCTCGTGAAAGCAGCAGCCGGCTATGTGCAGAAGTTTACCGAGATGGTCAAGCAGTTTGTTGCGGTCGTGAAAACAATAGCAGAACAAATCGGAAAAGTGGTCCAGTTCGCAGAAAAGGTCATCGGCGTTATTTCGACTGTGGCGAAAATTGTGGCAGTATTTGTCTGATCCTGATATGGTGTGGCTTAAAAGCGAAAGGAGCACATTATTATGGCAACGAGTTTTGAAAGCATCAAGCTGAACTTCCAGTCCAGCGCATATTCTACCGCCGTTACCCAGCTGGAGTCCAAGATGAAGGAGCTGGAGCAGGCCCGCACGGAGTACGACCAGCGCCGCAGCGAGATCCCTCAGTTCTGGGATGGCGATGCACGAGACGAAGCCTATGAGGTTATCGGTGCAAACATCGCAAACGTCAAGACTGCTTACCAGGCTGTGGAAGAAAACATGAAGGCCTTCAAGGAAGCAGACGACGAGGGCAACAAGATCACGACTGAGACCAAGCAGAAGCTGGAAGATGCCCGCAAGCAGGTGCAGAGTCTGTTCCAGTCCTGATGGAATTTTATCTAAACCCCGAGCGGCTGGAACAGCGCAATGAAAACGTGCGCGAACAGCTGCGCCATGTCCGGCGCTTTTCCGAGCTTGTCCGGCAGAGCAAAAAGATCGACACCATGCACCAGAAGGAGCTGATCCGGATTCAGCAGCGCCTGGACCGCATGGAGCGGAATCTGTCGCAACTGATCACTGCGACCGACGACGCACTGGCCGAATATGCAAAGCTGCAGCAGGAAATGAAGGATGATATGGCCCAGCTCAGGCACGATGCGACCCAGCTGTTTACATGACGTGAGTGTTGGGCGGCTCGCCGCAATACCATTTGCAGGCGGGCCGCTTTTTTTATCAGAACGATTTGAGGATAAGGAAGGTACGCGAAACCATGCGGACACTGAAACGAACGGCGGTATTCCTTTTGACCCTGCTGTGGCTGGCGGGGTGCGGGCTGTGCAGTTTTGCAGCGGGCGATCAGCCGGTGCTGTGGGCGGCGCAGACCGAGCAGAGCGCGGTGCTGTATCTGCCGCAGTCCGGTGATGTGACCGAATGCCTTGTGGGCAGCGTGAAGTGCACCGGCGTCCAGTCCAAGGCCATCTCGGAGCTGGAGCACCCCATCCACACGCTGATCTTACTGGATAACTCCCTCTCCATCCCGAAGGAGAGCCGGGAGACCATCTCCAAAATTCTGGACAACCTGGTGGGCAACCGGATGCAGGGCGAACTGTATACCATTGCCACCATTTCCGATGATATCCGCTATCTCTGCTCTGCCGAAAGCGATTATCTCTCGCTGGGCAGTGCCATTGACGGCATTACATATGAAAACCAGAACACCCAGCTGACCGACCGCGTCTATGAGGCGGTGCAGAAGCTGTATGATGCCGACCCCACCCAGCTGTGCCGGGTGGTCATCATCTCGGACGGCGTGGACGACAAGCAGATCGGCTACACCCGCACTGAGCTGGAAAACCTGCTGCGCAGCTGCGGCTACCCCATCTACACGGTGGGCTGCGGCCCCAACGACACGGCTGAGCGCAAAACAAAGCTGGAAAACCTGTTCGCGCTCTCCCGCGTGAACCGAGGCCAGTCCTGGTATCTGGCCGAGACCAACGACACCTTTGCCATCGCAAAGGGCATCTGTGAGTACAACGGTGCCCAGCGGGTCACCGCGAAGCTGCCGGACGAGGTGTGTGACGGCTCCACCCGGGCCATTCAGGTCACCTGCGGCGGCACCGGCTACAGCACCCAGCTGAAGATGCCCTTCGTGGCGGCCTCGGAACCGGCTTCGTCGGTCAGCAGCGCCCCGGCCTCGTCGGCCGTGGAGCCGGTGCAGGACAACTCCAACCAGACGAGGATGCTCCTCCTGCTGGCCGGTGCGGGCGCTGCGGTGGTGATCGTGCTGGTGGTGGTCTTCGTGGTGCTGGGCCGCAAAAAGAAGGCCGATGCCAAAAAGAAGGACGCCCCCAAGGACCCGCCGCTGCCCGCCCGCCACGGCACCGTGGTGGTCACGGTGGACGATGACACCCCCGGCGTGCAGAAGACCTGGAACGCTGAAAAGCGCCCTGCCCCGGCCCCGGTGCGGCCAAAGCCCCAGCCGGTGCCGCCGCCCCAGCCCGTGGACCCCGGCGACGCCACGGTGCGCATGTTCGGCCGCAGCACTCCCTTCGGCGAGACTGCGGCGGCCGGGGCCCGCACCCCGGTGCTGCGCCTGACCGACCTGAACAACGCGGCCAACACCTACGAAGTGCCGCTGGACGGCATCGTGACCATCGGCCGCAGCGCCGGCTGCCGCCTGGTGCTGAGCCGCCCCTCGGTCTCCCACAGCCAGTGTGACATCTTTGTGCAGAACGGCCGTGTGTGCATCACCAACCGCAGCGCCACCAACCCCACCTGCGTCAACGGCCACCCGGTGGGCACGGCTTCCCCGCTGCCGGACGGCTGCGTGCTGACCATGGGCAACGAGAAAATGAAGGTGGTGATCGTCTGACCATGCTGCAGGGTGGAGTATTGTGCAAGACCGGCCTGAAGCGCAAGGTCAACCAGGACCGCGCCGGGATGCTGGCAGACGGCGACACCTGCCTGTGCTACATCGCGGACGGCATGGGCGGCCACTACGCCGGAGAAAAGGCCAGCGGCCTCATCGCCCAGTCGCTGACCGACTGGTGGGACGGCTGCCACGAGGCCGCGCGCCGGATGCCGCTGCAGGAGCTGGCCGAGCACTTCAAAGAATTGCTGGACGGCTGCGCATCCCAGCTCAACCGCGAGATCCCGGAGGACGAATACTGCGGGTCCACCATCGTGCTGCTGTGGCTGAACGGCGGGCAGTACCTGCTGCTGACGGCGGGCGACAGCCGCTGCTACCGGCTGCGGCGGGGGCTGCTGCGCACCGAGTTCTGCCAGATGAGCACCGACGACGTCTACCACGCCAAAGGCCCCGAGGACGCGGCGCTGGAAGGCAAGCTGACCAACTGCATCGGCTCCCAGTACACGGCGCACTACACCGTGCAGACCGGCACGGCCGAGCGCCGCACCCTGTTCGCGCTGTGCAGCGACGGCGTTTACCGCTGCTGCCCGCCGGTCTCGCTGCAGGCAGAGCTGGCCGAGGCTTTCCGCACCGACGACCTCAAGCCGGTGCTGGACCGCATCAGCGCCATCGTCTGCTCCCACGGCGCACCGGATAACTATTCGCTGGTCGTGGCGCAGATCAAATAACCGAAACATCGGCAGGAGGAATTTCATGGATTATCAGATCTCCTATGCCTGCATGAGCCACATCGGCAGGCGCCGGCGCATGAACCAGGACAACTTCCTGTGCGGCGGCATCTATGCAAAGCCGGATCAGCCCGGCCGGGGCCGCGCGCCCATCACCGGCAGCGTCACCTCGGCGCAGACCTCCCTGTTCGGCGTGTTCGACGGCATGGGCGGCGAGGAACGGGGTGAGATGGCTTCCTACCTTGCGGCAAAGGCAGCCTTCAGCACCCTGCGCAGCGGCACGCCCCGCCAGACGCTGGAGGCGGTGTGCCAGAACGCGAACCTGGACATCTGCCATTTCATCGAGGAGAACGGCCTGGGCACCTGCGGCACCACCGCCGCCATGCTGCTGCTGACGGCAAACGGCGTGAGCGCGTGCAACATCGGCGACAGCAAGATCTTCCGTCTCAGTGCAGGCAGCCTGTACCAGATCTCGGAAGATCACCTTTCCATCGCGCCCTACGGCGAGAAAGCGCCCCTGTCCCAGTATCTGGGCATCCCGCCGGAGGAGCTGACCATCTGCCCGTATTACGCCGAGCTGCCCTATGCGGACCAGGACAAATATCTGCTGTGCTCCGACGGCCTGACCGACATGGTCCCGCCCGAAGACATCGCCCGCATCCTGGCAAAGTTCCCGGCGGAGCAGGCGGCGCAGATCTTGCTGCAGAACGCGCTGGACAACGGCGGAAAAGATAATGTGACCCTGATCGTGCTCGAGATCGGGCGGCCCGCTGTGACCGGGCTGCTGGACCGGATCAGGAATCTGTTTTAATGGAGGAGGAACCAAACATGACCCAGGAAATTGAAAAGATCTGGCCCGAATGGAAGGTCGTGGAGCGGATCGGCAGCGGTGCCTACGGCTCGGTCTACAAGGCCGTGCGCAGTGACCACAACCTGACCAGCAGCGCCGCCATCAAGGTGATCTCCATCCCGAAGGACGCTTCGGAGATGGAATCCCTGCGCTCGGACGGCATGACCCAGGACGGCACCCGCACCTACCTGCAGGGCATCGTGGATGACTTCGTCAACGAGATCCAGCTCATGGAGACCCTGAAGGGCATCCAGAACATCGTCAGCGTCGAGGACTACAAGGTGGTGGAGCGCACCGGCGAGATCGGCTGGGATATCTACATCCGCATGGAGCTGCTCACCCCCTTCAACGACTGGAAGGGCACCCGCACCCTCTCGGAGGCCGAGGTCATCCGTCTGGGCATCGACATCTGCTCGGCGCTGGAGATCTGCGAGAAAAAGCAGATCATCCACCGCGACATCAAGCCCGAGAACATCTTCATCAACGAGTTCGGCTTCTTCAAGCTGGGCGATTTCGGCATCGCGCGCAAGCTGTCCGGCACCCGGGGCGGCCAGTCCATCAAGGGCACCTATAACTACATGGCACCGGAAGTGGCCAGCGGCACCAACTACGACGGCCGGGTGGACATCTACTCGCTGGGCATCGTGCTGTACCGCCTGCTGAACAACGACTGCCTGCCCTTCGTGCCCAGCCAGCAGCTGATGCTGGACCAGAAGGCCCGCACCGACGCGCTGAACCGCCGCCTGCGCGGTGATGCGCTGCCGGCCCCGGTGAACGCCTCCCGCGATCTGGCAAACCTGGTGCTGTGCGCCTGCGCGCACAACCCGGACGCCCGCTTCCGCTCGGCGGCGGTCATGAAGCGCGCATTGCAGAACCTGCAGAGCGGTGCCCAGCCCGCGCGCCCGGCCCAGCCTGCTGCGCAGCCCGCAGCCGCCGCTGCACCGCGGGTCCGCGTGAACACCCGTTCTTCGCAGCCGCAGCCGCGCCCGGCGGCCCAGCCTGCGGACGAAAAGACCACCCGCATCGTGCCCGGCCCGGCCCCGGCGGCACAGCCCCAGTCGGAGCCTACCATGCGGGTCCCGCAGCCCCAGCCCCAGCCGGAACCCGCCCCCGAGACCGGCAAGAAGGGCAAAAAGGCCAAGAAAGAAAAGAAGAAAAAGAAGGGCGGCAAGGCCAAGTGGATCCTGCTGCTGATTTTGGTGCTGCTCATCGCGGCAGCGGCCGTGGTGGTGCCCTCGCTGCTGACGGACAACGGCGAGAGCATCCCGCTCATCGGCGGTGCCATCAGCGAGGCCAACGCCGAGAACGCCCGCAAGCAGGACATTGAGTCCATCCTGGCGGATGCCGCCACCTACGCCGACGCAGGCGACTACACCAACGCCCTGCGCACCCTGTCCGGCGGCCTGAACAAGTACCCCGAGGACGCAGAACTCACCGCAAAGCAGACCGAATACACCGAGGCGCTGGCCGCCAAGAACAAGCAGGACGCCCTGGACCAGGCCGCCCAGTACGCCGCCGCCGGGGACTACAAGTCCGCGCTGGAGACGGTGCAGGAAGCCCAGAAGCTGCTGGGCAGCGACGCCGACTTCCTGCAGAAGACCGCCGAGTACACCGAAAGCTACAAGAGCGCAGCCCTCGAGACGGCAGCACAGTATGAAAAGACCAGCGACTACCTGAACGCCTACAAGACCATCCAGACCGCGATGGACCTGGTGGGCAGCGATTCCTCGCTGAACGTCAAGCTCTCGCTCTATGCCCAGAACTACGCCTCCGCCGTCGCCGCTCAGGCGGATGAGAAGATCGCCGCCAAGGACTTCGCCGGGGCCCGCACCCTGCTGACCAACGCCCTGAAGGAGCTGCCCGGCAACGCCACCCTGACTGCAAAGATGACCCAGGTGTCCTCCTCGCAGCCGGTGTCCCTGTCCACCCTGTCCGTGCTGAACGGCGGCTGGGACTGGAACGCCACCGCCCCGGAAGACCCCTTCGGCAACGATTACTCCGACGCCGTGAACTATGCGGTTCTGGGTGATAACTGGTATTCGTGGCAAAACTACTCTGCGGAATACCGAATTTATAAAAACTATTCTTCGATCACATTCGACCTGGTGCCTTACAAGAATATTTCGACCGATGGCACCGGCTATGTACAAGTCTATGCTGACGATGTGCTGGTGCAGACCTCGCCGGTCGTCGGCCAGAAGACCGACCAGATTACGGTAACAGCAGACATTACCGGCGCAGATTACCTGAAGCTGGAATTGCACCTGAAGGATGGCGGTGTGCTCATTCTCTCGAATGTGCAGCTGTGGCCGTAAACATTGCGTTTTGACCGGAATGAATTGAACACGGAGGAAAACTTGCGATGAAATTCTGTACCGAATGTGGGACCAAAGCGGACTTTGACGAGCAGAAGTTCTGCAAAGTCTGCGGCCATAAATTCCCGGAAGCCGCCCCTGCCCCCCAGCCGGACCTGCCGGAGGACGACCCCAACGACCAGACCATCTCGTCGGCTCCTTTCTGGAGCGCGCCGTCGGTGCACTCCGCTGCGCCGGAACAGGCCCCTGCCCCGGCAGAGGCCCCGGCGGAAGTCGAAGCCCCGGCGGCTGCGCCGGAGCCCTATGAAACGCTGGAGGAGGACAACGGCCCCACCATCAGCCCGGCAACGAGCGGCGCGAAGTCCTTCCACCGGGCGGCTTCCCTCAGCCCGGAACCCGCTGCCCCGGCGGAGCCTGCCGCTCCCGCAAACGAAGCAACGACTTTCATCCCGGTGACGCCTGCCGCGCCCGCGGACGACGCGACCGTCTTCACCCCGGTGGAGCCTGCTGCCCCTGCAGACGAAGCAACGACTTTCATCCCGGTGGAGCCTGTTGCCCCTGCAGAGGACGCGACCGTTTTCACTCCGGTGGAGCCTGCCGCCCCGGCGGACGATGCAACGACCTTCACCCCGGTGGAGCCCGCCGCGCCTGCAGAGGACGCGACCGTCTTCACCCCGGTGGAGCCCGCCGCCCCGGCGGACGATGCAACGACCTTCGTCCCGGTGACGCCTGCCGCGCCTGCAGAGGACGCGACGGTCTTCACTCCGGTGGAGCCTGCCGCTCCTGCGGATGACGCAACGGTCTTCACCCCGGTGGAGCCTGCCGCTCCTGTGTATGATACGGCGGCTTACGCCCCGAACGGCCCCGCTGCGCCCGCAGGCGATGAGACGGTGCGGGCCTTCCTCCCGCCGCAGGACGATGACTACAGCATCGGCGTGAGCGCCCCGGCGGCCCCCGCAGCCGATTTCTTTGCCCCGGAGGCAGGCGGCGGTGTGCCGCCCATGCCGCCGGAGCCCGTGGCAGAGGCCCCGGCCCGCAAAAAGAAGTCCCCTATCCTGCTGATCGTCCTGCTGGTGGTGCTGGCCGCACTGCTGGCCGTTGGCGGCTTCTTCGTCTGGAAGAAGCTGAGCGTCAGCAAGGATGTGAGCATCGGCGGTGTTTCCTACAGCATCGAGGACACCACCGAGCTTGCCGTGCAGGACCCCACAGACGAAGACTGGGCCGCCCTGTGCGCCCTGCCGAACCTCACCAGCCTGACCATCACCGGCAGCGGCAGCACCGCGCTGGACGAGAACAAGCTCACGAAGCTCACCGCCCTGCAAAAGCTGGAACAGCTCTCCGCCGACGGCGTCACCTTCCCGGACGGCGTGTCCGAGCTGGCGAACCTGGATGCGCTGGACACTCTGGCGCTGACCAACTGCCAGCTCACCAGTGAGCAGTGCAACGGCCTGGACGGCCTGCATGGCCTGCGCAAGCTGAACCTTGCAAACAACCAGCTCACCGATCTTTCCTTCCTGCAGGGCCTGACCGGCCTGCAGGAGCTGGATGTTTCCGGCAACCAGATCGTGGATTACAGCCCCCTCACCGCCCTGACGGGCCTGACCACCCTCAGCGTGGACCAGTGCCAGGTGCAGGTGCTGAGCACCCTCCCGGCCCTTGCCACTCTGACAGTGGGCGGCAAGCCCATTGAGGATACCGCCGCCTATCTGAAAGAGCAGAAGGAGACGGTGGACCTCTACAACAGCGTCATCGGCTGGTTCGAAAGCGGCGATTACAACACTCTGAAGGTGGTGCTGCAGCAGTTCACGAATGCCGATTCTCTGGGCGGCGCGGTGCTGTCCTATGTCAACGGCTGGCTGATGGGCAGCGGCACCGAGTGGGATGCCATCAAGTCCAGCCTGCCCGCAGGCGCCAAGGAAGTTCTGGTGGACACCACCGGCCTGTACTACGGCCAGGTGGTGGACGGCAAGCGCTCCGGCGAAGGCATCCAGCTGTTCGCGGGCAACTACAGCGTCTACAACGGCCAGTGGTCCAACGACCTGCCCAACGGCACCGGCACTTACCGCAAGACTGCCGCCGACGGCACCACGCTGGAGTTCACCGGCACCTATGCCGACGGCTATGAGAACGGCACCATGACCTTCAAGGCCACCAACAGCACCGGCAGCCAGTCCGGCACCTACACCGCCGCCAACGGCAGCCGCACCACGGTGCGCCAGATCAGCGACAGCCAGTACGCCTTTGTCCAGTTCGACAACGTCTACTGGTACGATGCTTCCCCGGACGGCCACGGCGTGGCTGTGGGCAAGATCGCCTATCAGGAGGAGCAGGCCATGGAGATCCTGCCGGAGCCGGACCCGGTCCCGGCGGCATCGTCTTCCTCCGGCTCGGGCAGCGGCTCGGGCGGCCGCGGCTCCAGCTCGGGCAGCGGTTCTTCCGGCGGCGGCAGCTCGGCCCCGGCAGCCAGCACGCCCCCGGCCAGCAGCTCTGCGTCGTCCGATTCCGGTGACGACAGCGGCTCCTGGACGGCAGACGATATCTGGAACGTTGTGCAGCTGACGAAGGATATTATTGATATGTTCAGCTGATCCCGCATCGGCCTGAGCGCAAACGGCCTGCTTTTTGTCCGCGTGGGATAAGGCGGGCCGTTTATTTTCAAGACGAGGAGACACCATGGAGAAGGAATATTACCAGCGCTATGAGCCGTTTTTCGGCGAGTGGAGGCTGGGGCGGTTCATCGGCGCGGGCAGCTACGGCAAGGTGTTCGAGATCGAGCGCCGCGACGCCCTGGGCACCGTGAGCACCAGCGCCATGAAGGCGCTGACCATCCCTTCCTCACAGGATGAGCTGGACGCGATCCTGGCCAGCGGCATGGACGAGGAAGGCGTGTCCGACTACTTCCAGAAATATGTCGATGACATCAAAAAGGAGATCGCCCTGATGCAGCGGCTCAAGGGCCACAGCACCATCGTCAGCTATGAGGACCACCGGGCCTACCCCCACCCAGACGGCCGCGGGTGGGATATCCTCATCCGCATGGAGCTGCTCCGGCCCATCAACGACGACCTGCGCCGGCAGAAGATCTTCACCCGGGCCGAGGTCCTCCGCCTGGGCATCGACCTGTGCAGCGCGCTGGAAGTGTGCCAGAAAAACAACATCATCCACCGGGACATCAAGCCCGGCAACATCTTCCTTTCCCGGGAGGGCAGTTTCAAGCTGGGCGATTTCGGCGTGGCCCGCATCGCCAGCGCGTCCATGGCGGCCTCCACCCGGGCGGGCACCGTGAACTACATGGCCCCGGAGGTGTTCCAGGGCAGGCGCTACACAAGCAGCGTGGACATCTACTCGCTGGGGCTGGTGCTCTACCAGCTGCTGAACATGAACCGGATGCCCTTCTATCCGCCCCCGCCGCAGAACATCACGCCGGACCAGCAGGAGCACGCCCGCGCCCGGCGGTTCTCCGGCGAGCCCCTGCCGCCCCCGGCTCAGGCAGACCCGGCCCTTGCGGCGGTGGTGCTCAAGGCCTGCGCCTGGGACCCTGCGGCCCGCTATGCGAGCCCTGCCCAGATGCGGCAGGCGCTGGAAGCGCTGACTGCGGCACCTGCCACGGCCCGGGAGGGACCGCGCCCCGCCGAGACGCTGGCCCCGCAGCCCGTTCCGGCCCCGAAAAAGGCCCACGGCTTCCACGCCCCGGCCAAAACCCTTGCCCCGCTGCCGCCCCGGCCTGCCGAGGCACCCCCGGCGGAAGGACCCGCGCCTGCCCCGGAAAGGGACCCCGGCGAGACTGTCCTTCTGCTGCGCTGGCAGGAAAAGCCGCGCACCCCGGAAGGCGCATCCCCTGCCGCCGGGCCAAAGGCGGCACCCCCGCTGACTGCGCCCAAAAAGCTGCAGCCCGCCCGGAAGCTGGCCCCCGCCGCCGACAAGGCGCAGGACGGCCCGCCCCCACAGCCCGAAGCCGAAGGATGGCCGCGGTGAGCCCCCGGCCCGCCATCAACAGCGGGGAATCGCCCGCGTGAAAGTGAGGAACATCATGGACAACGAATACTATAAGCGCTACGAGCCGTTTTTCGGCGCGTGGTACATCAAACGCTATATCGGTGCAGGCAGCTACGGCAAGGTGTTCGAGATCGAGCGCCGTGACGAGTTCGACACCGTGTTCACCGGCGCGCTGAAGGCCATCACCATCCCATCCTCGCCCGACGAGCTGGAGGAGATCCTTTCGGACGGCATGGACCGGGACGGTGCGTCCACCTACTTCCGGGATTACGTCAAGGACCTCAACCGCGAGATCGCCCTCATGAGCAAGCTCAAGGGCCACAGCAACATCGTCAGCTATGAGGACCACGCCATCCACGCCCACGAGGACGGCATCGGCTGGGATATCCTCATCCGCATGGAGCTGCTCACCCCCATCACCAGCTACCTGAAGCAGAACAAGAGCTTTACCCGGCGCGAGATCATCCGCCTGGGCATCGACCTGTGCCGCGCACTGGAAGTGTGCCAGCGCTACAACATCATCCACCGCGACATCAAGCCCGCGAATATCTTCATCTCCGAGACCGAGGACTTCAAGCTGGGCGATTTCGGCGTGGCCCGCATCGCCAGCGCCTCCACCGGTGCTTCCACCCGCGCAGGCACCGTGAACTACATGGCCCCCGAGGTGTTCAAGGGCGAAAAATACACGAGCAACGTGGATATTTACTCGCTGGGCCTTGTGATGTACCAGCTGCTGAACGCGAACCGGATGCCGCTTTACCCGCCCTACCCGCAGCCCATGTCCCCCGCCCAGCGGGAGCGCGCCCAGGCCCAGCGGCTTTCCGGTGCAGCCCTGCCGCCCCCGGCCAACGCCGACGGCCGCCTGGCCGAGATCGTGCTCAAGGCCTGCGCCCCGGACCCGGCCCAGCGCTACGACAGCCCCGCCGTGATGCGGCAGGCGCTGGAAGCCATCCTCTACACCGAGGGCGAAGCCCGGGTGATCTACCCCGGCGGCGACGCCGTGCCCGTGCCCGGCACCGGCGGGACGGCAGACCTGCAGCCTGCGCCCGCCCCGGCCAAAAATGTTCCGGACGAGGGCACCATCCGCCCGGTTCCGGTCGGCGTGCCGGAAAGCCCCACGCAGGAGCCGGAGACCGCAGACGGCGGGACCATCGGCGCGTCGGTGCCTTCCGCTCCGCAGGAGCCCGCAGTGGACCAGACCGTGCGGGTGGAAGCAGCCCAGCCCGCCGCCCCGGCCGACGACCGCACCGTGCGGCTGATGCCCGGCGCAGCGCCGGTGCAGACCCCGGCGGAGGACCACACCGAGCGCGTGGCCGTGCCGGTGCAGCCGGTGCAGAACGTGCAGGAGAGCGATAAGACCACCTTCCTGTTCGAAGCGCAGGCCGAGAAGCGCCGTCAGGAACAGCAGGCCAAGCGGGAAGCGGAGGAAGCCGCCCGCCGCAAGGCCGCCGAGGAAAAAGAGGAAGAACTGGCCCGCATCCGTGCCGAGAAGCGTGCGGCAGAGCAGGCTGCCGCCGAGGAAGCCGCCCGCAAGGCAGAAGCCGAACAGGCTGCCGCTGCCAAGGCGGCCCAGCAGCAGGCGGCACCTGCTGCCCCTGCAGCACCCCAGAAGAAGGGCAGCAAGCTGCCGCTGGCGATCGGCGGCGTGGCCGTTGCCGCCGTGGTGGCCGTGGGTGGCTTTGCTCTGGCCGGGCGCGGAAACAGCCAGCTCCCGGTGGCGGCAAGCACCGCAAGCGTTTCCAGCAGTTCGGCATCCTCTGCCGCATCGGAGAAGGCCAGCCATAGCGCGGCCAGCGAAGAAAGTGCTTCCGCCAGCGTGGCCGAAAGTGCCGCCGCAAGTTCGGAAAGCGAAAAGCCGGTGAGCAGTTCCAGCTCGGTAAGTTCGTCCAGCAGTTCCGTCAGCTCGTCCAGTGCGGCAAGCAGCTCAAAGGCGGTCAGCTCGTCCAGCAGTGTGGCGGCCAGCAGCAGGGCTCCGGCAGCATCCAGTACAGCCCCTGTGGCCAGCAGCACAGCTCCGGTTGCATCCAGTACGGCACCCGCGTCTAGCAGCACAGCTTCGACAGCGGCTTCGTCTAAACCGCTTCCGTCCAAAAGCAATATTATAAGTGTCATCAATGAAGCTCGCACGAACAATGGTTTGAATGCGTTGACGGAAAGTTCGACACTGACAGCACTCGCGCAAAAAGTGATGGAGAATCACCAGCAATATTACAATGGTGAAATTGATCAAGAAACCAGAAATAAGCTGAACCAGCAAGATATGGGGCCGACGCGTACTGCGCGGGGAAGTCTTGGCTATATTTCTACAACGGGAAGCATTACGGCATCTGACACACAGCGATGGAAAGAAAGAAACAACACCACGTCCTCGGACTACTATATTGTATGCGGAAGTGGCACGGAGATTGGCGTGGCGACCGGCTGGTTGGCGGATGGCAGAACAATAACAGTCGTAATAACTGGCTAAAAGTGACTGCAAGCAGAAGAAATCTCTGCACAGCGAGGAGAATGAATCATGGACAACGAATACTACAAGCGCTATGAGCCCTTCTTCGGCTCCTGGCACATCAAGCGTTTCATCGGTGCGGGCAGCTACGGCAAGGTGTTCGAGATCGAGCGCCGGGACTTTGACATGGTGTTCACCGGCGCGCTGAAGGCTATCACCATCCCGGCGGACAAAAGCGAGTATGAGCAGGTGCTGGAAGCAGGCATGGACCGCGAGGGCGCATCCACCTATTTCCGCGACTATGTGCAGGAGTTGAACCGCGAGATCGCCCTCATGAGCCGCCTGAAGGGCCACAGCAACATTGTGAGCTATGAGGACCACCAGATCATCCCCCATGAGGACGGCATCGGGTGGGATATCCTCATCCGCATGGAGCTGCTCAAGCCCATCAACGACGCCCTGCGCCAGAACAAGTCCTTCACCCGGGCCGAGGTCATCCGCCTGGGCACCGACCTGTGCCGCGCGCTGGAAGTGTGCGGGCAGTACAACATCATCCACCGGGATATCAAGCCCGCCAACATTTTCATTTCGGACACCGGCGATTACAAGCTGGGCGATTTCGGCGTGGCCCGCATCGCCAGCGCCTCCACCGGCGCGTCCACCCGGGCAGGCACCGTGAACTACATGGCCCCGGAGGTGTTCCGCGGCGAGAAGTACACCGCCAATGTGGACATCTATTCCCTCGGCCTTGTGATGTACCAGCTGCTGAACGCCAACCGGATGCCCTTCTACCCGCCCTACCCTCAGCCCATCACCTTCTCGGCGGCAGAGCAGGCCCGGGCCCGGCGGCTTGCGGGCGAGGCCCTGCCCCTGCCCTCCGGCGCACAGGATGCGCTGGGGCAGCTGGTGTGCAAGGCCTGCGCGCCGGACCCTGCCCAGCGCTTTGCCAGCCCGCTTGCTTTGCGCAAGGCGCTGGAAGCCCTGCCGCAGGCGCAGCCCGCTCCTCTTGCCATCGACCCGCCCGGCGGCAGGCCGGACCCCCTCAACGACACCATTGGCACGCCGGGGCCGGACTGGCACTGGCGCAATGGCCAGCTGGTGCAGGACCCGCCCGCCGACGGCGCGGACCCGGAGGCCACCTTTGACCCGCACCTTTCGCCTGCCCCGGCCCCTCTTGTGGACGAGACCGTGCGGGTGGAAACGGCACAGCCCGCCGCCCCGGCCGATGACCGCACTGTGCGGCTGATGCCCGCAGACGTCCCGCCTGCCCCGGCCCCTGCGCCGGAAAAAGACCGCACCGAGCGGGTGGCCGCGCCCGCCCCGCAGGTGCCGGAAATGCAGGACCCGGACAAGACCACCGTGCTGTTTGCCGCTCAGGCGGAACAGCGCCGCAAGCAGGAGCAGGCCAGACGGGACGCAGAGGAAGCCGCCCGCCGTGCCGCCGAAGCGGAAAAGGAGCAGGCCCGCCGCGCCGCCGAACAGGCCGAAGCCGCCCGCAAGGCTGCGGAAGCCGCTGCCGAGAAGCCCGCGCCCGAAGCGAAAATCTCCCGCCGGAAGATGCTGGGCATCCTCGGCGGCGCGGCCGTTGTGGCCGTGGGTGTCGGTGTGGGCGGTGTGGCCATGCTGAACAAGGGCAAAGACGCCCCGGCGGCCAGCAGCTCCAGTGAAGCAGCGATAATTGCTTCCGGTAAGTGTGGCGATGGCATCAGTTGGTCTTTAGATGAAAATGGCGTGCTTTGGCTGTCTGGCGAGGGCAAAATGGACGACTATGAAAGCGCAGATGTATCGCCTTGGGCAAAAAAGCGGGGTCGAATTGTGGAGGTGAATTTTGAAAATGGAATCACGACAGTTGGAGGCTATGCATTTCGTAACTGCTCGCGCCTCCAGAAAGTGACTCTGCCTAGCTCACTGCAGTCGATTAAACAGAGTGCATTCAATCACTGCGCAGAGCTGACTTCGATCGAGATTCCAGAGGGAACGGAAACGATTGATGAGTTTGCATTTGCCGGTTGTGAAGCTCTTGCAGATGTTACGATTCCGGAGAGCATGAAAACAATCAAACGTTATGCATTCCGTGGGTGTAACAAGCTGAGAAAAGTAAAGACCAATAGCGATTGCATCTTGGGTACGCAGGCTTTCCCAGACTATGTGAGTATCAGTTACTATTAAATAAAACAAAAAAATCATCTGCAGCGTTTTCTCCGGCAAAAGCCTGAGAAAGTTTGCTGCAGATGATTTTTGTTTTATAGGGCGGAACCCTCTCAGGCGCTGCCGCGCCAGCTCTCCCGAAGGGAGAGCCTTTTCAGCGGGCGGCCACGGCGGGCGTCTGGCTTACTGCTCGTTCTTCTTGGCCAGGTCCTTGGTGTAGAGGGCGCGGGTGGCGTTCAGCACGGCCAGCACCATCACGCCCACGTCGGCGAAGATGGCCGTCCACATGCTGGCAAGGCCCAGAGCACCCAGCACCAGGCAGGCGAACTTGATGGCCAGCGCAAACACGATGTTCTGGTACACGATGCGCAACGTGCGGCGGGCAATGCGCATGGCCAGCGCGATCTTAGCCGGGTCGTCGTCCATCAGCACCACGTCGGCGGCCTCAATGGCGGCGTCGGAGCCCAGCGCGCCCATGGCGATGCCTACATCGGCGCGGGACAGCACAGGTGCATCGTTGATGCCGTCACCCACAAAGGCGAGGTTCTCTTTAGGCCGCTTTGCGGCGAGCAGCGTTTCGATCTGGTCTACCTTGTCGCCCGGCAGCAGGCCCGCATGGTACTCATCCAGACCCAGCTCTGCGGAAACAGTCTTTGCAACCGGCTCTGCGTCGCCGGTCAGCATCACGGTCTTGCGCACACCGGCGGCTTTCAGGCCCTTGATGGCCTGCGCGCTGTGGGGCTTCACCACGTCGGCGATGAGCAGATAACCGGCATACATGCCCTCAATGGCCACATGCACGATGGTGCCGGTCTCGCTCACAGCGGGAGCCTTCAGGCCCAGCTTTTCCATCAGGCGGGCATTGCCGGCGGCGACGGTCTTGCCGTCCACCTTCGCGGTGACGCCGTGGCCGCCCAGCTCCTGCACGTCGGTGACGCGGCTGGGGTCGATTTCCTTGCCGTAAGCGGCCTTGATGCTCAGGGAGATGGGGTGCTTGGACCAGCTTTCGGCCAGCGCGGCGGCTTCCACCAGCTGTTCCTCGCTGGTGCCGTTTGCGGGGTGGACGCCGGTCACCTTAAAGGTGCCCTGGGTCAGGGTGCCGGTCTTGTCGAACACCACGATGCCGGTGCGGGCCAGTTCTTCCAGATAGGTGGAACCCTTGACGAGGATGCCGCAGGCAGACGCACCGCCGATGCCGCCGAAGAAGCTCAGAGGAATGCTGATGACCAGTGCGCAGGGGCAGCTGATGACCAGGAAGGTCAGGGCGCGGTA
>OGJH01001078.1_pt1 | contig 26586 bp, 20 predicted proteins | sample 1572021 | NCBI WGS metagenome assembly OGJH01 (sample SAMEA2582098, study PRJEB24529) | metagenome | biome: Human gut stool | place: China | collected 2011
TCTAAGCTTCTTCCAAAAGTCGTGATATGCATAAATATAATACGTTATACATGCTGAGTTTATAGCACATGTTCTGACCAAAAACATCATTACACAACTGTTTGGTATCAAGTCTGAGTTTTCAATTAACCAGCGGGGATAAGTTGAAAAAAAGGAGGGCCCGGCACTTCGGGGAAAGTACCGGGCTTTATGAAAAAGAAAAAGAATTCTGTTAGGCTGTTTTAATGTTTCCGGAAGCTTTATTGTCTCTTCCTTAACTTTGATTATAGTATAGAAGTACTATGTGTCATGCGTGTGAAACAAAAATGAACAATTTGTTAACAATTATCAATAATATATAAAAAATGTTCATATTTACATGCAATTTATATAAAAAACAGTATATTGCTTTGAAAAGTGAAAATAAAATGTATAATCATAGAGGCATTTTGTCTGATTTTTCGGTAAAAATTACTGCAATGTAAACAGAAAAAGACAACATAGGGGTACCTTTTAATATTGATGGACAGTCATGTTATTTTAAGATATAATTACATGTATATAAGTAAAAATAATTTATATTTTACAGGAGGAATACATATGTGGGCTTATGAAAGTACCTTTTATCAGATATATCCGTTGGGATTCTGCGGGGCACCATTTGAGAATGATGGAAATTTGGAGCATAGAATATTGAAGGTGCTTGACTGGATTCCCCATATTAAGAAGCTTGGAAGTACTGCAATCTATTTTTCTCCGGTATTCGAGTCTGATACTCATGGATATAACACAAGGGACTATAAGAAGATAGACGTAAGACTTGGTACCAATGAGGATTTTAAGGCTGTATGTGATGAGCTGCATGCCAATGGAATAAAGGTTGTCTTAGACGGAGTATTCAACCATGTAGGACGCGGCTTTTACCAGTTTCAGGATGTTATAAAGAACAGGGAAAATTCGCCTTACCTGTCATGGTTCAATGTCAACCTCGGAGGAAACTCAGGTTATAATGACGGACTGTGGTATGAGGGCTGGGAAGGCAATTATGACCTTGTAAAGATTAATCTTAGAAATGAGGATGTCATTTCGCTCATTTTCGATGCGGTGAGATACTGGGTTGAATATTTTGGAATAGACGGAATAAGGCTTGATGTAGCTTACTGCCTTGATATGGATTTTGTGAGAAGACTCAGAAGCTTCACGGATGAGCTTGGACGTGAGCAGGGCAGGGAGATTTTCCTTGTGGGAGAGATGCTGCACGGAGATTATAACAGGCTTGTCAATGATGAGATGCTCCATTCGGCTACCAATTATGAGTGTTATAAGGGGCTGTATTCGAGCTTTAACAGCATGAATATGTTCGAAATCAACCATTCGCTCAACAGACAGTTCGGCAGCGAGAATTGGTGCATATACAGAGGAAAGCACCTTTTATCCTTTGTCGATAACCACGACGTGACCAGAGTGGCTAGTATTCTCACCAATAAGAATCATCTTCCGCTTATATATGCGCTTATGTTCGGAATGCCGGGAATACCATGTGTATATTATGGAAGTGAGTGGGGTGCGCAGGGTAATAAGTCTGATGGCGACCCGGCACTGAGGCAGTCCTACGATAGACCGGAGTGGAACGAGCTGACAGAGCTTATAAGCAGGCTTGAGAACGCGAAGAAGAACAGCGAGGCGCTCAATTATGGCGGATTTTATTCGGTTGTGCTCACAAATAAGCAGTGCATATTCGAGAGAAAAAGTGAGCATGAGCGCGTGCTGGTGGCTATAAATGCGGATTCGGAAGGCTATACGGCACATTTTGACGCACGCTGCGGACGTGCTGTTGACCTTATAACAGGCAGGGAGCATGATTTTGGAGGCGGAAGCTATCTTGAGCCGTATTCTGCTTATTATTGGAAATGTGAGTGCTGATTGTTGAAAAGTGTAAAATGGAGAGATTAATGAACAGTGATTTTCTTAAGATGAAAAGATTATTTTTGAAGCAGAGCTATATCGACGCATGGGAGCTGTACGCGGACTCTATGGAGGACGAGAATGCGTGCCTGTGGGATTATATAATCCTGACCGCTTCTAATGAACTTCAGGCGGAGGCTTTCAGAAAGGAGATTGCATGCAGGCTTGAAAAGAAGGTCATACCGGACAGAATACATTATGCGGTTATACCGGATCCGGATGGCAGGAGGGTAGGCTCGGGAGGAGCGGCATTTAATGTACTTAAATATCTTGCCGATATTGAGGGGGAAGGCTTTGCGGATAAGAGAATACTTGTCATACATTCAGGCGGCGACAGCAAGCGTATTCCTCAGTACAGTGTATGCGGCAAGCTTTTTTCACCTGTGCCGAGACAATTGCCGGATGGAAGAATGTCGACACTCTTTGATGAGTTTATGATTGCGATGGCGGGTATCCCGGGAAGAATAGAATCGGGAATGCTGACTCTCTCGGGTGATGTCATGCTGTTATTCAATGCACTGCAGCTTGATTTCCAGTATAATGGTGCCGCTGCCATATCCATAAAGGAATCTGTTGAGACAGGTAAGGATCATGGTGTTTTCTTAAACGATGGAAACGGTTATGTGAAACGCTTCTTACATAAACAGACAGCGGAGGCGCTTACCTCAATAGGTGCCGTGAATGCACAGGGAAATGTTGATCTTGACACAGGAGCAATCATGTTCGATGCGGCGCTTCTTCGCGCGCTGTGGGGACTTATAAGCACGGATGGCAGACTGGATGACGATAAGTTCGCAAGCTTCGTGAATGAACGCTCAAGGGTGAGCTTTTACGGAGATTTTTTGTATCCGCTTGCAGGAGCTTCGACACTTGAGGAGTTCTATACACAGGCACCGGAGGGGGAATTTAATGATGAACTTTTTGAGTGCAGAAGAAGGATATGGGATGCCTTAAATGGATTTACAATGAAGCTTATATGCCTCGCTCCTGCTGAATTTATACATTTCGGGACAACGCATGAGCTGTGGAATTTAGAGACTAAGGAGCTTGGAAGCTACGAACACCTTGGCTGGACTAAGAGGGTGTGCACCGACTATCAGGGGGCACTTCCACTCAGTATAATAAACGGACATATCGACGATGACATACAGGCGGAGGGACCGGCTTATATTGAGAACTGTGCCATTGGTAAAAATGTAGTTATCGGAGAAAATGTTATTCTGTCCGGGCTGACCTTAAACAATGTCCATATTCCTTCCGACTGCTGTATGCACAAGGTAAAGCTTCTGAATGGAAAATATGTTGTGAGGGTCTATGGCTGCATGGACAACCCGAAGGGAAGATACATGGATAAGAACGGTTCGACACCGTTTCTTGGGACAGACCTTAGAAGCTTTATGAGACAGATGGAGATTACAACGGACGAGGTGTGGGACAGCGGTAACAGTGATGGCTGGTATCTGTGGAATGCAGGACTTTTCCCGGAATGTGATACTCTTTCTGAGGCTGTGGAATGGGCATGCACCATGAGAAGAGTGGCTTCTGGGGAGCTGTGTGCCGATGAAAAGCTAAAAGATGCATACCGCAGCGCAAAAAGATACAGTCTTATGGACAGCTTCGCCGAGGCCGACGCTGTGGATGCGATAACAGAGAAGTTCGCACTTGCCGAGCTTGTAAAGGCATACCGCTTTATAAATATGCTCAAAAACAGGACGGCTTATGAGGAGGCATTGCAGGTATACAGGGAATGTACCATCACGCAGGAGGAATTTTCACTTCTTATGGAATGTATAAAGGAATGCAGTTATTCCGAAAAGATGAGAGCCTGCCTTGCAATCTCAAAATATATGAAAAATAAGGGTATCAGGTATATGTATGGCGGTGAGGAGCTGTCGGCTTATGCGATGGAGTCTATGTGCTTTGATACGCTGTCACATGCGCTTAAGAGTACGTCGGGCATACAAAAGCACATTGCAAAAGCTGTATGTGACAGTGTCGAGATATCACTCCCGGTGAGGGTGAACTGGGGAGGCGGCTGGACGGATACACCGCCTTACTGCAACGAGAATGGCGGCGTTGTGTTAAATGCCGCGATACTCATAAACGGAAAGCGTCCTGTATGCGTGGTTGTAAAGAAGATTGACCGCATGTGCGTGGAATTTGAGAGCGAGGACATCGGTGTGAAGGGCAGTACTGAGGATATCGAGGATATCAGAGATTGCAATAATCCGTATGATTATTTTGCTCTTCACAAGGCGGCGCTTGTGGCTTCCGGAGTCATTCCGGCTTATGGCGATGATACACTTGTGGATGTGCTTGAAGGACTTGGCTGTGGTTTATATATATCTACCAAAGTAATCGGTATACCTAAGGGCTCAGGACTTGGAACCAGCAGCATACTTGCCGGTGCGGCAATCAAGGCTCTGTGGCAGTTTATCGGAAGGGAGTATACGGAGAACGAGCTGTATGACACAGTACTGATAATGGAACAGCTTATGAGCACCGGGGGCGGCTGGCAGGATCAGGTAGGTGGTCTGAGTGATGGGATTAAGTATATTACAACACAGGCAGGGCTTAAGCAGAATATAATGGTGGAGCACCTTGATATAACTGATTCGATGAAGGTGGAGCTTGAGGAGCGTTTCGCAATCATATATACGGGGCAGAGACGCCTTGCCAGAAATCTCTTGAGAGAGGTTGTAGGCAACTATATAAATGGCAAAAAAGAGACACTGTATGCACTTTCCGAGATGAAGCGTGTGGCACTCCAGATGAAGGATTCATTGCTTGAGGGAAGTATGGAGCGCTTTATCTGTGAGCTGAACCATCACTGGGAGCTTTCAAAAATGCTTGACCACGGCGTGACCAACACCTGTATTGAGCAGATTTTTGCCACCTGTGAGGAGCTCATTGACGCAAAATTCATAGCAGGAGCAGGCGGCGGTGGATTTTTGCAGGTGATTTTAAAGGAAGGCGTCACCAGAAAACAGCTTGATGAACATTTACAGAATGTATTTCAGGGAACAGGCGTGGCAGTGTGGGACTGCCAGTTTGTATGGTAAATATATTTATAGAAAATGGTTGACATATCCCGGAACAAGGTATATATTGTCATTAACCAAAACCTAGTAATATGCTAGGAAAAAAGAAAATACAGCTTATCGGCTTTTGATTATATGGAGGATAGAAATATTATGAGTAAGCCTTTTATTTATATGGATAATGCAGCTACCACGAAGGTTGCACCACAGGTTCTTGATGCGATGCTGCCTTATTTTTCAGAAATATATGCGAACGGTTCAAGTGTGTACCAGTTCGGTCAGACTGCTAAGGAAGCGATAGAGAATGCGCGGGCACAGGCAGCAGCCCTTATTGGTGCCAGGCCTGAGGAGATATATTTCACAGGCGGCGGCAGTGAATCGGATAACTGGGCTATCAAGAATGCCGCAGAAGTGTATGGCAACAAGGGAAAGCACATTATCACAAGCAACATTGAGCACCACGCAGTACTGCACACCTGCCAGTATCTTGAGAAGCATGGCTTCGAGGTGACATACCTCCCGGTTGACTCTGAGGGAAGAATCACACCGGAGCAGCTTGAGGCAGCCATAAGACCTGATACTATTTTGGTATCAATAATGACAGCTAACAATGAAATCGGGACAATCGAGCCTGTTAAGGAGCTTGGACGTATCGCACATGAGCATGGTGTTCTTTTTCACACAGATGCGGTTCAGGCGTACGGACATATTCCGATAAATGTTGACGAGATGAATATTGATATGCTCAGCTCAAGCGGGCATAAGATTAATGGACCTAAGGGAATAGGTATCATGTACGCGAGAAAGACAGTCAAGCTTGCACCGTTCATCCACGGCGGAGCACAGGAGCGCGGCAAGAGAGCCGGAACACTCAACACTCCGGGTATCGTAGGTTTTGGTGCGGCTGCACAGCTTGCAGGCGGGAAGATGGAGGAGAGAAAGAAGATTCTTGACGGTCTGCGCGAGCACCTCATTGAGCGCGTGTTAAATGAGATTCCTTACAGCCGTTTAAACGGAGCAAGAAATGACAGACTTCCTAACAATGCTCATTTCTGCTTCAGATTTATAGAGGGCGAGTCAATGCTTATCATGCTTGACATGAATGGTGTGTGCGGCTCAAGCGGTTCAGCATGTACTTCAGGCTCACTTGACCCGTCACATGTTCTTCTTGCGATAGGACTTCATCACGAAATAGCACATGGTTCATTGAGACTTACCCTCTCAGAGGACATCACGATGGAGCAGATTGACTACACCGTGGACAAGTTAAAGGAGATTGTTGCAAGACTTCGTGAGATGTCACCGCTTTATGAGGACTTCGTGAAGAATGGCGAGAAGTAGAAGCTACATTTTAAATAGTAAAAATAAGTTTTAAGTTTTATCAGGAGGAATATATATGTACAGTGAAAAGGTAATGGATCATTTCCAGCATCCAAGAAATATGGGAGAGATAGAGAACGCCAGCGGTGTCGGCACAGTCGGCAATGCCAAGTGCGGAGACATTATGAGAATATATCTTGATATCGACGAGGATACCAAGGTTATCAAGGATTGTAAGTTCAAGACCTTCGGCTGCGGTGCGGCTGTAGCAACGAGCAGCATGGCAACAGAGCTTGTAATAGGAAAGACAATCTATGAGGCTATGGAGGTAACTAACAAGGCGGTTATGGAAGCGCTTGACGGACTTCCACCTGTAAAGATTCACTGCTCACTCTTAGCTGAGGAGTCAATACATGCGGCACTCTGGGATTACTGTCAGAAGCATAACATCGAGATTCCGGGGCTTAAGGAGCCTAAGAAGGATGTCCATGACGGCGAGGAAGAACAGGCAGAATAATTTTAATTATATCAATTCGCGTGTATAAAAGATTTGCATATAATAGTTTATTGTGATAAAATGTAACTACTATCAGATTTGTTGTGAATAATCAGAAAACAGCAGCATAATCTGGGGTAGTTACTATTTTTATGAGGAGGAATAATAGATGGGAAGACCTGGAGCTGGTAGTGCCGGAGGAGTACACAGCGGCGGAGGACATTCAGTATCAAGATCCGGCGGAGGACATAGAGTAGGAGGTTCATCCTCGTCAAGACCAATGGGAGGAGCATCAAGACCAACAGGAGGTTTCGGCGGAGGCAGACCATCGAGTACACCGCCAAGAGGAGGTAATTACGGAGCACCGCCACCACCAAGAGGAGGTTACTACGGAGCACCGCCACCACCAAGAGGAGGACATTACGGAGCACCGCCACCACCACCTAGACATTATGGAGCACCACCTCCACCACCACGCGGACGCGGCAGAAGAAGCGGTGGATGTGTTTCAGAGATTATGAGTTGGATAGTGGTATTCCTGATTCTGGTCATAGCTATGGCATTCTACTTTTCACCAGGCAGTAGCAGTTCGGGAAGTATTCCTTCAAGCAGCTATAACCGTGAGAAGCTTGATTCTGGCAATGGTTATGTGAATGACTGTATTGTTGATGAACTCGGATGGTTCGATAATGTTAGCAGAACCGAGAGCAGGCTTAAAGACTTCTATAATGAGACAGGTGTACAGCCATATATTGTTCTGCTTGATTATGATACATACAGCAAGGAAGGCACATCTGATGATGCGAAGTATAACTATGCTTTAAAGTATTATGATAACAATATTACAAACGAATCGACATTCCTTTATGTATATTTTGAAGAGGAATATGAGGATGAGTATAGTGAACCGGGATATATGTGTTATATCAACGGAACACAGGTAAGTTCTGTTATGGACTCTGAGGCAGTGGATATATTCTGGGCATATCTTGACAAGTACTGGTCGGACAGCAGTCTGTCAACTGATGATTTGTTTGTCAAGACTTTTGATTCTACAGCGGACACGATTATGACCAAGTCAACCACATCCAAGGATGTCGCAAAGTATGTACTTATCGTGGTTGCGGCAGGAGTTGTCGTATTCGGCGTTGTCAAGGTTGTTAAGCTCAAGCACAAGAGAGCCAAGGAGGAGGCTGAGGAGACAGAGCGTATCCTCAACACACCTATGGAGAGCCTTGTAGACGAGGAGCTTAAAAAGACGGCAGCCAAGTATGACGAGAAAAAATAGTATTCCATATCGCAAAATGTTAAAATGAAAAAAAGAATTGCAGTAGTATTCATTGTGATGGTGTTATTGCTTTTGGGTGTTTTGACTTTTTTGAGTATACCAAAGCATTTATCTGGAAACTATATGGTTTGTTCAATTGATGGCAAGGTAAAGAAGGTCGAATTGGACATAACAATTCACAGAGGGATGTTTAAAAACAAGGGCATAACTGGAAAAATCATATTTGATGGAACCGAGTATATAAGTGTTGAAGATGCATATAAAAACGGTCCGAGCGGACGCGGACAATTTGTAATTCCAACTCCCAATGTGTTTGATATTACAGAGAGCATCTATATAGAAGAAATAGGAAAAAACATGAAATATATATGGCTTCACGAGGTTAGCTCGAAAGGACAATATTCTTATTTCGGACCGGCAAAATCGATAGGGGAGATGAATGAGATAACCCGGATGATTTTAGAAGCATGGGAATAAAGGATTAGCGTTTCCTTAGAATTATTTTTATTTACATCTTGATATTTTTATCTTAATCATGTAACATAGATACAGAATCACAACTGGCGGAAAGCGGAGACAGATGTTGTTTTCGTGGCAGGACTACCTGCAGGGAGTGATTGGTTAAGATATGCCGACCGCCTGGGCGATGCTTATTATAGTACGCCCAGGTGGTCTTTTTTGTTGTTTTGGAAACAAGGTTTTCCTACACACCATCGGGCAAAAACAGGAGGAATCACAATGGAAATGTTATCACTTGAGCAGGAGCTCAGCCAGAATGCTTATCCGGGAAGAGGAATTGTCATCGGAAAGACTCCGGATGGAAAGAGTGCGGTCACAGCTTACTTCATCATGGGAAGAAGCAGCAACAGCAGGAACCGTGTATTTGTTGAAGATGGAGAAGGCATAAGAACACAGGCATTTGACCCATCCAAGCTTGAGGACCCAAGCCTTATAATCTATGCACCTGTGCGTGTGCTTGGAAACAAGACGATAGTTACCAACGGCGACCAGACAGATACAATCTATGATGGAATGGACAAGCAGCTCACCTTTGAGCAGTCATTAAGAAGCAGGGAGTTCGAGCCGGATGGACCTAACTATACACCTAGAATATCAGGTATCATGCATATCGAGGGCGGAAGGTACAACTATGCAATGTCTATTTTAAAGAGCAATAACGGCAACCCTGAGGCATGTAACAGATATACCTTTGCTTACAGCAATCCTGTCGCAGGAGAGGGACATTTTATACATACATATATGCATGACGGCAATCCGCTTCCAAGCTTCGAGGGCGAGCCGAAGTGGGTCAAGATCGAGGGTGATATAGACACCTTCGGTGATATGGTATGGAACAGCCTCAACGCTGACAACAAGGTATCACTTTTTGTCAGATACATTGATATCGAGACAGGAAAGTACGAGAGCAGAATTTATAATAAGAATGTATAGAGATGTTGGGTGCAAAACATGCACTATAAACTTAGCTGTGTATAACGTATTATATTTATGCATATCACGACTTTGGGAGAAGCTTAGATGTTCTTAGAACTCTGTTCACACACTAGCCAGAACCGGCACGGATGCCGGTTCAGAAGCAATGCATACAAGGATGTATGCTTTGCTTCGGTGGCGGACATATAGAAAAACTTTACCAGAGTTCTTAGAACATCTTGCTTCGGACAATGGAGCTGATATTCATAAATATAATACGTTATACACTCACAGACTAAATAGGCATGTTTTGGCCCCAACATCGTATAGAGAATATAAAATGAAACAATAAATGTTAAGTTACAATATATTAAGGAGAACGAACATGAACGAGATTCAGTTAAAGTACGGATGTAATCCTAACCAGAAGCCATCGAGAATATATATGGAGAATGGAAGTGAGCTTCCTGTAACAGTGTTAAACGGCAGACCGGGCTATATCAATTTCCTTGATGCACTCAACGGCTGGCAGCTTGTAAGCGAGCTTAAGAAGGCGACAGGACTTCCTGCGGCTACCTCCTTCAAGCATGTGTCACCTGCAGGTGCGGCTGTAGGTCTTCCGCTTGACGAGACGCTTGCGAAGATTTACTGGGTTGATGACCTTGGAGAGCTCAGCCCACTTGCATGCGCTTACGCGAGAGCGAGAGGTGCGGACAGAATGTCATCCTTCGGCGATTTCATTGCACTATCAGATGTATGTGACAAGGATACGGCACGTCTTATAAAGAGAGAGGTGTCCGATGGTGTAATTGCTCCGGGGTATACAGATGAGGCTCTTGAGATGCTGCGTGCAAAGAAGAAGGGCGCCTACAATGTTATCCAGATTGACCCTTCCTATGTCCCGGCACCTATCGAGAAGAAGCAGGTATTCGGAATCACATTCGAGCAGGGTAGAAATGAACTCAACTGCAATGACGAGCTTCTATCAAATATTGTGACAAAGAACAAGAATATTCCGGAGAATGCAATGATGGATATGAAGATTGCGCTCATCGTTCTTAAGTATACACAGTCTAACTCAGTGTGCTATGTAAAGGGCGGACAGGCTATCGGTATCGGTGCGGGACAGCAGTCGAGAATCCATTGTACAAGACTTGCAGGACAGAAGGCTGATAACTGGTTCTTACGCCAGTCACCGCAGGTACTTGGACTTCAGTTCGTTGACAAGCTTGGCAGACCGGACAGGGACAATGCAATCGACCTCTATATCGGTGATGAGTACATGGATCTTCTTGCCGACGGAGCATGGGAGAAGGTATTCAAGGTTAAGCCTCCTGTATTTACTGCAGAGGAAAAGAGAGCATGGCTCGACAGGAACACCGACGTTATCTGCGGTTCAGACGCATTCTTCCCATTCTCGGACAATATCGAGCGTGCGCATAAGAGCGGTGTCAAGTACATTGCACAGCCGGGCGGCTCTGTAAGGGATGACGCTGTTATCGAGTGTGCTGATAAGTATGATATGGTTATGTCATTTACCGGAATACGTCTTTTCCATCATTAATTTTAAAACAATGGCATAGTTGATAGGAATATCAGCTATGCCGTTTTTTGATAACGCAAATTTTTCTTTATTTTTCAAGGCTTTTGATAAAAGATAGCGGTGTTATATGATATTTGCTTTTGAAAGCCCTGTGAAAATAGGATAAATTGTGGAAACCTACGCTAAGTGATACATCCATGATGGATGTATTTCCGTGTTCAAACAGCTCCACGGATTTTTCTAAACGTACATTATTGATGTATTGTATACAGGTCATGTTCATGTGTTTTTTGAAAAAACGCATAAAATGATATTCGCTGAAATAACACAGCTTAGCAAGCTCTGTGACAGATATCGCCTCGGAATAATGTGTTTCAATGTAATCAATGACTATTTTCAGTTTATCCGAGGACTGCTTTGAAGCTGTTTCAATATTCTTATTACTGTATTGAAGGACAAGAAAAAATGCATGGAGAAGAAATGCCTTGAGTGCAAGCTCGTATCCGAATTCTTTACTGCTGTAGAGGGCTGCAATCTGATTAAAGCATCTGCGAAGTGATGTATAAACGGGATGCGTTGGTTTGATCAGATATGGAATTGCAAACTCATGATTGATAAGAGGAGTAAGATAGCGGGATGTGCATATATCAGTAGCATTTCCTCCAAGATAATTCATATGGAATACATATGTTTCTGAAAAATATTCTTCACAATCTCTAAGTGCGATTGAGTGGAGAAGCAGCGGAGGGATAAATAATATGTCGCCTTCGTCTGCTTCGTAGTCCATTAAATCAATCTGGTATGTGCAGGCTCCTTTTGTGATTAAGGTGAGTTCGGCTTCCTCATGCCAGTGTGTGGTAATGACCTGGTGGTCAGGTGCAAGTCTTGTGATATATTTCTGAACAGGAAAAAATACTTCTCCGTGTCTGGCATTTTCTTTCTGCCCTGATGAAAGGGTGTTTGAATTCTTCATAATCCGTCCTTATAATTTTTTGAATGGTTTAATAGCAGTATTGTGTTATAAATTGAAAAAATATTGCAAGATTTTACGAAATCAGGCTCGTATAATGTCAGTATAATACATCGGAAACAAAGTATCAATATAATATTTCATGGAGGATTTTATGGTTAAAAAATGCGAATATGGAAAACCGTTTGAAACGTATGCGGTGGTAAATAGTGAGAATATTTCAGAAGCAGCAGAAAATGATAAGAAAGCTTTATTTGTTGAAGCTGCTATGGAGATGGCTTTAGAACCTTATGGTGGAATTACATGGGACAGACCTGAGGATGGGAATGACATGCATGCAATGCAGTATAGAGTCAGAATGTCCGACGGTGACGTGGTGTACGGATTAGGTGAGAATGTCCGCGGTATAAATAAGCGCGGCTGGGTATATGAGAGTAAGTGCAGTGATGACCCTAACCATACGGAGTCTAAGCGTTCCTTGTATGGTGCGCATAATTTTATCATAATAGCGGACTCAGACAACCCGGCAGCTTCTAAGGGACTATTTATCGACTATCCGGGACGTGTGATATTCGATATCGGTTATCTTGATAAGAATGAACTTGTGATAACAGTGTGCAGCGGGAATTTTACAGCTTATGTTGTGTCGCCTGCTATGGATGGTGCGGATGGCAGTGACAATCACCTGTATTCGATAGTAAGACAGTTCAGACATATTATCGGAAAGAGCTATGTCCCGCCGAGATGGGCATTCGGATACCAGCAGTGCCGTTGGAGCTATATGAGCGCTGATGAGGTATGCGGGGTGGTTGACAGCTACAGAAAGAGAAATATTCCGATAGATGCAGTGTACCTTGATATAGACTATATGGAGAGATACAAGGACTTCACCGTGAACAAGGAGACATTTCCTGATTTTGCGGATTTCGTTAAGAAAATGAGGGAAAAACATATCCATCTTGTGCCTATAATCGATGCCGGAGTCAAGATTGAGGATGGCTACGATACCTATGAGGAGGGCAGAAAGAACGGATACTTCTGCAAGGAGGCTGATGGGGAGGATTTCGTTGCGGGTGTATGGCCGGGCAGGGTGCATTTTCCGGATGTCTTGAATGAGGACGCGAGGAGATGGTTCGGCCACGGCTATAAGGTGCTTCTGGATGCGGGAATAGATGGCTTCTGGAATGATATGAATGAGCCGGCGATATTCTATTCGGAGAAGCATCTGAAAGAGGTGTTTGACAAGATAGATGATTACAAGGGAAAGAATCTTGATATACAGAGCTTTTTTGAGTTTAAGGGAATGGTCGAGGGAGTGGCGAACAACCTTGGCGATTATGAGAGATTCTACCATAGGGCTACACAGCCGGATGGTGAGGCTGTTGTAAGACATGACCATGTGCATAATCTATACGGCTTCAATATGACAAGGGCTGCCTCCGAGAGCTTTAAGGAGATTGCACCTGATAAGGATATACTTATGTTTTCGAGGGCGTCATATATAGGAATGCACAGGTACGGCGGAATATGGACAGGCGATAATCACGCATGGTGGAGCCACATTCTTCTGAGCCTTAAGATGCTTCCATCGCTCAATATGTGTGGATTCATGTATGTCGGTTCGGATATCGGCGGTTTCAATGACAATACAACAGAGGAGCTTCTGATGCGCTGGATGGGGTTAGCTGTATTCGTTCCTCTTATGAGAAACCATGCGGCGGCAGGCACAAGATATCAGGAGCTTTACAGATTCACCGACACGGATACATTTAAGAATATAGTAACAATGCGCTATGCACTCATTCCATATCTATGGGAAGCTTACAGGAAGGCTGTTGAGCAGGATACACTTATGTACAGACCTCTTGGCTTCGAGCACCCGGAGGATAAGGTTGCCGTTGCGACCGAGGATCAGCTCTATGTTGGTGAGGATATAATGATATGTCCTGTGTACACACAGAATGCCGTCGGAAGATATGTGTATCTGCCTGAGCCTATGACGATGGTGAGGATGAAGTCGGCAGATGAGTACGAGCTTGAGAAATATGAGGCAGGACATTATTTTGTCGAGATTCCGGCACAGGAGATTGTGTTCTTCATAAGGGACGGACACAGAATACCATTGTACAAGAGCGCAGAGTACGCTGAGGCAGTGTTTGAGAATGAATGTGAGTGGATTGGAGAGTAGTCTATGAACAGGACAGACTTATGGGATGATGGATGGAGCTTTAGAAAGACAGCGCTTGGGGCTGCGTATGAGGAAGCTCTTGCAGGGGAATTTACGGCGGTGGATATTCCGCATGACTGGCTGATATATGATACCCACAACCTGTATGAGAGCAGCATCGGCTGGTACAGAAAGTCATTTACATTGACAAAGGAGCAGCTCGGAAAGAAGCTTATCGTGCGCTTTGGTGCCGTATATATGGACTCGACTGTGTTCGTCAACGGCAGCAAGGTGTGTGAGTGGAAGTACGGATATTCGACCTTCGACGCAGATATCACAGAGTATGTGCGTGAGGGGCAGAATGAGATGGTTGTAAGGGCGGTATATCAGGAGCCGAACACGCGCTGGTATTCGGGAGCCGGAATAATAAGGGATGTCTATTTCACAAGCCTTGAGCAGGTTCATATAGTACCTGATGGTACATACATCAGGGTGAGAAAAAATGAGGACGGCACATGGAAGGTGAAGTGTACGGTAGAACTGGAAAATTCCGGTAAGGATGTGCCATGTGAGGATATAAAGGTAGGATTTGATTTAAAGCACGGCGGAAGCAGTGTGTTCACTTTCGGACGTATTTCACCGCAGGGAGGCGGCATGTTCGCAGCAGGCTCCAGGAAAAATGCCGAGCTTGTGCTTGAGGTTGACAAGCCTCTTATCTGGGATATAGATGAACCGAACCTGTATGAGTGCAGTGTAACGGTAAGTGTCGGTGATGATACTGTACATGAGGAAAATCAGAAGATAGGCTTCTGCACCAAGGAGTACTCACCTGAGAAGGGCTTCATACTCAACGGGCGCAAGGTGAGGATAAACGGCGTGTGTGAGCACCATGACAATGGCTGTCTTGGAGCAGCATTTAATGTGAACGCATTCAGGCGTAAGCTTGACAAGCTCAGAAAAATGGGGGTCAACGCAATCCGTACATCGCACAACATGCCGGCAAAGGAGGTTCTTGAGCTTGCAGATGAGCTGGGCTTTTTAGTTGACTGCGAAGCCTTCGATATGTGGGAGCTTCCTAAGACGGAGTTCGATTATGCAAGATTCTTTGTCGACTGGGCAGAGAGGGATGTCGCAAGCTGGGTAAGGCGCGACAGGAACCATGTGTCTGTAATCATGTGGAGCATAGGAAATGAAATCTATGACACACACCGCGACGAGCATGGACAGGAGATAACAAGAAGACTTGTCGGTTATGTCAGGGCGAATGACCCGGAGGGCAATGCTCCTGCGACCATAGGCTCTAACTACATGCCTTGGGAGAATGCTCAGAAATGTGCGGATATAGTGAAACTTGCCGGATATAATTATGCGGAGAAATATTACGAGGAGCACCATAAGGCACATCCTGACTGGGTTATATACGGAAGTGAGACTGCCTCCACGCTCCAGAGCCGCGGCATATATAAGTTCCCTTATGAACAGCAGATTCTGTGCGATGATGATGAGCAGTGTTCAGCTCTTGGCAACTGTTCGACCAACTGGGGAGCTAAGAACAGTGAGTACTGCATAACCATGGACAGGGACGCTGAATTTTCCATGGGACAGTTCTTGTGGACAGGCTTTGATTACATAGGTGAGCCTACGCCGTACCAGACGAAGAACTCCTACTTCGGACAGATTGACACAGCGGGCTTCGAGAAGGACACCTACTACATATATCAGGCTGAGTGGACAGATTACAGGAAGGCACCGATGGTGCATATCTTCCCATACTGGGATTTCTCAGAGGGAGAGGAGATTGACGTGAGAATAGCGTCGAATGCACCGCAGGTTGAGCTGTTTGTAAATGGCACTTCTTACGGAAAATATGATATCGACCACAAGCATGGAAAGCAGCTGCTGGCGCACTATAAGGTGGAATATGTGCCGGGAACCATAGAAGCAGTCGCCTATGATGAGAATGGAGCAGTGATTGCAAGGGAGTCAAGAAAGAGCTTTTCCGATGCTTCTGAACTTGTTGTAATACCTGAAATGACACAGATTGCCGCCGATGGACGTGATCTGGCATACATTGACATAAGTGCGGTCGACAAGGACGGTAATCCCGTGGACAATGCCAACAACCGCGTGAATATAAAGGTTACAGGTGCCGGAAGGCTTCTTGGAATGGACAACGGAGACAGCGCAGACTTTGAGCAGTACAAGACTAACAGCAGAAGAATGTTCTCCGGAAAGCTCCTCGCAGTGATTGGCGCTAAGACAGAGCCGGGTGAGATAAGAGTTGAGGTAAGCTCAGTCGGAATGGAGACTAAGGTGGTTACACTGAACACCGTTGCGGCTGATAATGAGGTATCAGGTATTTCATGCATGGAGGATTGTTCAGGTGCCTGCGGGAAAGCAGGAAAAACTTCGTGTGATTCTGGCACCGGAAATGTATTAGATACGGCAGAAAGTGATAAAACGGACATGGAAGAAGAAATTCCGGTGCGCAATGTGCGCCTGATTGTAAAGGGCAGCCGCAGGCTTGGACCGGACAACAGACAGGTGGAGATAGAGGCTGAGATTCTTCCGCACAATGCGACGTACAGGGATATTATATGGAAGGTTACGAATGACGCGGGAGTTGATTCTAACGGTGCGGAGCTTTCCGATGTTGAAATATCGGGGGGAAGTGCAGGCACGGCTGCGGAAAATGGTTGTGCAGCTTCGCAGAAGGAAGGTTTCAGAATACACAAGGTGTTAAAGGCACTTGGAGATGGAAAGCACAATGTCCGCTGTTGTGTGAAGAACGGTAGGGATAAGGTGAGTCTTATCTCACAGGTGAGCTTCACAGCCGAGGGGCTTGGGCTTGCTGAGTTCAATCCTTATGAATTTATATACGGAACACTGTACACGGCGGCAGAGCAGACACCTTCTGTCGGACAGGACAGAGGAATTGTGCCTAAGGGTGGAACATATATTGCTTTTGAGAAGGTGAACTTCGGAAAGAACGGTTCTGACGAGATAACAATCCCTGTCTACGAGCTTGACAACAAGCCGTTTCCTATCGAGATATGGAAGGGAATACCGGGTGAGGAAGGCTCAGAGCTGATGGACAAGGTAATCTATGACAAGCCTTCGATATGGGCGACCTATCAGGAAAAGACCTATAAGCTTCCTAAGAGGTTCAAAGGTCTTTGCACAGTCAGCTTTATCGCCGACCATGATATAAATATCAAGGGCTTCAGCTTTAAGAAGTACGAGAGAGCCTATGACGAGAACCTCGCTGTCGATAACGACACGCTGTACGGCGACACATACACGCTCGGAGGTGATGCGATAACAGGAATAGGAAACAATGTCACGCTCACCTACAAGAACATGGACTTCTCGCAGGGAGTGCATGGCATAACAATCTGCGGACGTTCCGTGCTTGAAAAGAATACCATCCATATCCGCTTCTCCAATGACGAAGGAAGCGTTAACCAGATTGCGGAGTTCGTTATGAGCGATAACACAGCATCAGGTAATGCTGCAGGCAGTGCAGCGGGCGATGATGGCTATGTTTGCAGGCATTTTGAGCTTGATAATGTGGAAGGAATATATGATGTGAACCTTGTGTTCCTGCCGGGATGTAATTTCGACCTTAAGTGGTTCAGGTTTGAATAATTTGTTATAGAATGTTATAGAAATAGGGGCAGCCGTTATGCGGCTGCCCCTATGTTTTTAATGATTGCGTAGGTAGGTTATACAAGTGGGTTACTATTTTTGTAATGGCGTGTGCATTGGCACAAATTCAATCTTCAACTGCATTCCCATGCCGGCGGCAAGCTTCTTTAAAAGCTTTAATGTTGGATTTCTTGTTCCGTTTTCAAGCCTGCTTATATCTGCCTGATCGATTCCGGTTCTTGATGCCAGTTCTTTTTGTGTTAAATTCTGTTTGATACGGGCGTCAATCATTGCACGAATTACATCCATTTCAGGCTGAATATCATTCCATTCTTTTTTAAATTCAGGTTCTTTTAACTGTTCATTTAATAATTCTCTAAATTCACTCATATCCTGCCATTCCTTTCTAAAAAATCTTTTCTGTATTTTTTTGCAAGAGCAATTTCACTGGGTGGAGTTTTCTGTGTCTTTTTTACAAATCCATTTGTTAATATTATTCTTCCTTCGAAATAGAAAAAATACATAACCCTTGAAATATCAGAACCTATTTTTGCACGTAGTTCAAATATACCATCATCCAATGGCTTGCTATAAGGTTCTCTTAATTGATTGCCGTACTGTTCTAGAATGTCAACTAATCCCAATAATTTTGCCTTCATCTTGGTATCTTGTGACAGAATGAAATCCTTTGCCGGTTTACTACCATCATCTGTTGCGTAAAATTCTGCTTTAAAGTTACTCATAAATTTCCTCCGATGTGGTCCCTCTATAAGTATAATATGGTAAAAATACCATATTGTCAAGCATGAAAAAACACCCACGATTTCTCAGGGGTGCTGTAGGTCTTCTGGCTGGTATTCACTTTATAGCACAATGTCTTGATTCAATCGGCGTGACAGGATTCGAACCTGCGACTTCTACGTCCCGAACGTAGCGCTCTACCAAGCTGAGCCACACGCCGCTGATAGATATATTAGCACAGTATGGAAATAATTTCAACTATTTTTTGAATTTTTTATATAAATAATACAGCATGTTTTGACATCTGAAGCATACAATTGCTGATATTGAAAAAAATGAAAAAACATATTGACATCTGAACATATATGAATATAATAAAGATATGAACAGATGAACAAACACTAATATGTAAAATTATCGTTATAGATAATTGTGCAGCGCACTATATTCATAAGCAGTGTTTTGCGGATACATAATAATTGTTTGCGAAGAGAGGAGGAGTTAGATGGCAGACAACATCGGAGACCAGAGTGAGTTTCTGGCAGCACATGAGGATGTGGTGAAGCGGGTATTGGAGCAGCAGCCGGATGATGAGTACCTGTATGACCTTGCAGAGCTTTTTAAGGTATTCGGAGATTCGACGAGAATAAGAATACTGTATGCCCTGTTTGAGAGTGAGCTGTGTGTGAATGATATTGCGCAGCTTCTGAATCTTGGACAGTCGGCGGTCAGCCACCAGCTAAGGATTCTCAAGGATGCGAAGCTGGTCAGGTTCCGCAGGGAGGGTAAGATAATTTTCTACGCCCTTGACGATGAGCATGTTAGAAACATTCTCAGCATGGGAATGGAGCATGTAGAGGAATAAGCTATAACACATGTAATATATGTAATAATCCGGTATCGGATATTTTGAAAATTGTATACCGGATGATTACTATAAATATTAAATTTAAGAGGAGGATCTTATTATGAAGAAGACATACAATGTAGAGGTTGACTGCCCTAATTGTGCAGCTAAGATGGAGGAAGCGGTTAAGAATACTAAGGGAGTTAAGGACGCGTCATTAAGCTTTATGACACTTAAGCTCAAGGTTGAATTTGAGGATGGCGCAGATGTCGACGCGGTTATGAAGGAAGCTTACGCTAACTGCAAGAAGGTTGAAGATGACTGCGTGATTGAGCTTTAAGCTTGGCATGCCGGTTCTGGAGGCTTAAGCTGCAGAGCCGTCTTTAGTTATTAAATATGTAGAATGTCAACGCAGGCATTGATTTAAATATTTGCTGTCGGTGCATGGTGCCGGCAGCAGATTTACTATACGGCATTTGTTTTACGGATGAAGAGGGCATATAGATTTTATTTTAGCTCAGAAAAGAGGCTTTTATGAATAAAAAACAAAAAACTATGTTATACAGAATAATAATTGCCGCAGTACTTGTTGCAGCGGTAACTGTACTTGAGAAAATCCTTGAACTGAACGTGTGGATTGCAGCCGTACTCTATATGGTTCCGTATTTTGTTATAGGATATGATATACTTAAGAAGGCATGGAAGGGAATATTAAAGAGACAGGTCTTTGACGAGAATTTTCTTATGGCTGTTGCCACGGTGGGTGCGATTGCGCTTGGAGAGTTCCGCGAGGGCGTTGCGGTTATGCTTTTTTACCAGATAGGAGAGCTTTTCCAGAGCGTTGCAGTCGGAAAGAGCAGAAAGAACATTGCGGCACTTATGGACATCAGACCGGACTATGCGAATATTGTTGTTGATGGACAGATTGAGAAGGTTGACCCGGATGAGGTTGAGATTGGAACCATAATAGTTGTAAATCCGGGTGAAAAGGTTCCTATTGATGGCATTATAATAGAGGGAAATACATCACTCAATACAAGTGCACTCACAGGTGAGAGTGTTCCAAGGGATGCCGCATGCGGCGACGAGGTTATAAGCGGATGTATCAATCTCACAGGAACAATCCATATCCGCACAACAAAGGAATTCGGTGATTCCACAGTGTCGAAGATACTTGACCTTGTTGAGAATTCCAGTCTTAAGAAGTCAAGGTCAGAGAACTTTATAACGAAGTTTGCCAAGTATTACACTCCTGCGGTATGCTACAGTGCGCTTGCTCTTGCTCTCATACCACCGATTTTTAACATGATAATAGGTAATCCGGCTGCATGGCAGACATGGATTATAAGAGCGCTCACATTCCTTGTTATAAGCTGCCCGTGTGCACTTGTAATCTCCATTCCGCTCAGCTTCTTTGGCGGAATCGGCTGTGCCTCGACAAACGGTATCCTTGTCAAGGGTTCTAACTATCTTGAGGCTCTTGCAGCCACGAAATACATTGTGTTTGATAAGACCGGAACACTCACTAAGGGTGTGTTCGAGGTCACCGGAAATTATCCGGAGAACGGTTTTTCACAGGATGAGCTTTTATACTATGCTGCATACGCTGAGAGCGGTTCAAGCCATCCTATAAGCCTCAGTCTTAAAAAGGCTTATGCGGATAAGCTTGAGCTTGAACGTGTGAGCGGCATCGAGGAGGTCGCAGGCCACGGTGTAAAGGCAGTGGTTGACGGAAAGAAGGTTGCAGCAGGTAATGTCAAGCTTATGAACAAGGTCGGTGCCTCTGTCACATCGGAGCATGATGACGGAACAGCGGTGTATGTTGCGATAGATGGCGTGTATGCCGGCTGTATTACCATATCTGATGTTGTCAAGCCGACATCAAAGGAGGCTATAGCCGGTCTTAAGGCGGGTGGCATAAAGACCGTAATGCTCACGGGAGACACAGCCAGAACCGCACAGCGTGTGGGTACAGAGCTTGGTCTTGATGAGATACACAGTGAGCTTCTTCCGGCAGACAAGGTAGCACAGGTTGAGAGACTTCTTGGCGAGAAGGGTGCGAAGGAGAATCTTGCATTCGTCGGTGACGGTATCAATGATGCACCGGTTCTTTCAAGAGCTGATATCGGTGTTGCGATGGGTGCCCTTGGCTCAGACGCAGCCATTGAGGCTGCGGACGTTGTCCTCATGGATGATGACCCTGCAAAGCTTGCGCTTGCCATGAGAATCTCAACAAGAACCCTCACAATTGTAAGACAGAACATCGTATTTGCCCTTGCGGTCAAGCTGGTATGCCTTTTACTCGGCGCAATCGGAATTGCCAACATGTGGGTTGCCATCTTCGCCGATGTCGGTGTCATGGTGCTTGCGGTTCTCAACGCCACGCGCGCCCTCAGGATTAAATAGTGGGACACCGGTGTCAGACCCCTGTCCCAGCCAGCCTGGGACAGGGGTCTGACACCAAGTGTCCTAGGAATATTTTTTGAAAAAAGGGAATACTTGATTTTGGCTGGTGCATATGTTACAATGGCGGCAGCTAAAAGAGATAAGGCATTTAGACACTAAAAAGAAACCCCACAAGGTGCTAGCTTGTGGGGTTTCTTTTCTTTTTGTACGGTAGAGCCTCCGCTTTGGCTAATTGTCGATATTGTCGCCGTCCAGCCATTTGCATATATGGTAGCTGACTATGCCTGCCACAACGAAAACAAAAAATGAGATAAGGATTTCCATTTAGACACCCCATTTCTATTGCCAGAATGGGTGCGACAACAGTTTGATTATATCAGAATATAGCCGCAGCTCAATAATTATAATTTAACCTATTTTTAATCTTTCTCCCCTTTTAGATTAATTTTCCAAGCTTATATTATAACCATCGGCAGGAGATAATGAATCAGAAATCAAAAACGCTATATAAAACAGCGTGCTCTGATGAGATTATACTTGTCAAGCTTCAATCAATAAGGATATAATAAAAAGAGAAAACGGAGGAAAATAATTATGGAACTTAGCAGTGAAGAGAAATTTGACAGGGCGATGAAGCTATCACAGAGGACAGGGGTTAGCCTTGAGGATGCCAAGGCGGCGTTAAATGCATGCGATTTTGATATGCTTGACGCGGTTGTATATTTAGAGCAGCTTGGCAAGACGGGCGCACCACAGTATTCAAGTTACACTACGGAGCAGAATACCGGTGCCGAGAGAACGGCGGCGTATGATGAAGTTGAAGTGAAGGTGAAGAGGGTTACCTTCGGTGATTTGCTCGCAAAGTTTTTCAAGTGGGTAGGAAAGGTTATCAAGATTGGCAATGAGAATTTCTTTGATGTGACCAGGAATGGTGAGGAGATAATCAAAATGCCTATCACGGTATGCGTGCTTTTGCTTTTACTTGCATTCTGGGTATGTGTTCCGCTTCTGATTGTCGGATTGTTCTTCTCATTCGGATATGGCTTTTCAGGTCCTGTATTTAGGAGGGATGACGTGTTCAATAAGGCGATGGACAAGGCTTCTGATGTCACAGAGAACATCAAGAAGGAGTTCAACGAGTAATTGCTAATCAGCATATAAAGTGATTGATGTGATGTAGGGGTCAAAACATGCTGTTTTAATGTATTAGTGTATAAAGTATTATATTTCAGAGCATGTTTTGACCTTGCTATGTTTGATGTAAAAATATAAAAACTAATATGGGTAATTGAAATGTGCAGTGTGTCAGCAAAGCTGTACAGCTGCTATGTGGAAGATTTGCATTTTACAATTACCAAAAAAGAGGGATGTATGGCTGCTGTATTGATTGTCGAGGATGAAGAGAAGATTGCGAGATTTATTGAGCTGGAGCTTAAGCATGAGGGCTATGAGGTAGGCAAGGCTGTTGACGGGAGAACCGGTCTTGCTATGGCGGAGAGCGGAAAATACGATTTAATGCTGCTTGATGTCATGCTCCCTGAGCTAAACGGAATGGAGCTTCTAAGAAGGCTCAGGAGGTCAAGCAATATGCCTGTCATCATGGTGACGGCGAGGGATGCGGTCATGGATAAGGTTTCGGGGCTTGACCTTGGAGCCGATGATTACATAACGAAGCCGTTCGCCATCGAGGAGCTTCTTGCAAGAATAAGGGTTGCGTTGAAAAAATCATCAGATATGGCAGTAATACATCCGAAATCCGATGTACTTTCATGCGGGAGAGTCAGTCTTGACAAGGCAAGACATGAGGTCAGGGTTGACACAGTGCTTGTGGAATTGACTCACAGGGAGTTCTCACTTCTTGAGTATCTGCTTGAGAATAAGAATATAGTTATGAGCAGGGACACATTGCTTGAGAAGGTATGCGGATATGATTACTCAGGGGAGACTAATGTTATAGATGTATATGTGCGTTATATCCGCACCAAGATAGATGATGCATTCGGAATTAAGCTTATATCAACGGTCAGAGGAGTGGGTTATGTCATCAAAGATGAACAGTGAGTATAGCGCAGCAGATGAAAATAAAGCTCAGACAGAGGCAAAGGGACAGCCTAACAGCGCGAAGAAGATGTATTCGATTGCAAGGCGTATCAATGCTTCATTTGTCGGCAGATTTGTGTGGCACATCCTGAAAATGGATGTGCTTATCTGCGTTGTGGCGGTTGTGTTTGGACTTTTTATAGCTGAAAAGACGGCATTCGGGGTATTTAAAGTGGGAACGCAGCGCATCGTGGAATGGAATACAGGAAGCGATTTTTTTAAGTATAATATGACGGATGAGAATGGAAATACACAGTCGCTCAGTATAAGCAGCAATGAGGCGCGTGTTGTAATTATTGTTGGTGCGGCGATTCTGGTGACGCAGTTTTTTTCGGTGCTTGTAATGTCGGCGAATATGAAAAATAATATAAATGACAAGCTCCTGCCAATCAGGGAGATGGCGAAAAAGACGGAAAAGCTGACGAACATGGCTTATGACCAGCACAATTTTAAAAGCCTTGAGGCTGCGATAGAGAATGTCAACACAGCGTCCCTTGACACCAGAATCAACACGGACAATAAGGAGCTTCAGGGCATTGAAAATGCACTCAATCATCTGCTTGACAGGATGAGGGAGACCTACAGACAGCAGTCGCGTTTTGTGTCGGATGCCTCGCATGAGCTAAGGACTCCGATAGCTGTTATAAGGGGCTATGCGGATATGCTTGACCGCTGGGGCAAGGAGGATGAGAGCATTCTTGATGAATCTATCGAGGCGATTAAAAATGAGTCGGAGCACATGCAGAAGCTTGTGGAGCAGCTCCTTTTCCTTGCCAGGGGCGATAGCGGAAGAAACAGCCTGCAGATTGAGAATATACAGCTTGATGAACTCATGGGGGAGGTCTTTGAGGAGTCAAAGATGATTGACACGGAGCATGAGTATGAATTCATTGGGGAGCAGGCGCAGATGAGCGGCGATGTATCAATGATAAAGCAGTGTGCAAGAATACTTATAGACAATGCGGCTAAGTATACACAGAAGGGCGATGCCATAACCATACGCACAGGAAAGAAGCCGGAGGGGGTATTTTTCAGTGTGCAGGACAATGGTATAGGCATGCATGAGGCGGATGTTGAACATATTTTTGAGCGTTTTTATCGTTCTGATGAAGCACGGGAACACAAGACGGGCGGAACAGGGCTGGGGCTTTCCATTGCAAAGTGGATAGTCGACAGACACAATGGATACTTTAATATCTTGACCAGGCCTGATATTGGTACTAGAATAACAGTTGTGTTTGTGGAAGCGGAACAGCTTGTAAAATAAAAATCAGTGAAATGGAGAATAACCATGAATTATAATGAGGCAATGGAAAAGCTTAAGAAGTATGGGCAGGAGCATGTACTTAAATATTATGCTGAACTTCCGGATGAGCAGAGAAATACGCTCATTGAACAGATAGACAGAACGGACTTTACGGTGATTGGACAGGCGGCGGAGACGGGAAAACGCGGCACAATTGCACCTATCAAGGCTATGACAATACCTGAGATAGATATGGGAAGGGAAAGATTTGAGCGTATCGGAATGGAGGCAGTCAAGGCGGGTAAGCTTGGTGCTGTCCTTCTTGCGGGAGGAATGGGTACAAGGCTTGGCTCTGATGCACCCAAGGGAATGTACGATATCGGAATCAGCAAGCCGGTGTATATTTTTCAGAGACTTATAGAAAATCTTATGAAGGTTGTGGAGAAGGCGGGTAATTATATCCAGCTTTTTGTTATGACCAGCGAAAAGAACCATGATGCGACGGTCGGATTTTTCAAGGAGCATGACTATTTCGGTTATGATAAGGACTATATTGCTTTTTTCAAGCAGGACATGGCTCCGGCTGCCGACTTTGACGGAAAAGTATACATGGAGGCGAAGGACAGCATAGCCACATCGCCTAACGGCAACGGTGGCTGGTTCCTCTCAATGAAGAAGAGCGGGCTTCTTGAGCTTGTTGAGAAAAGGGGCATAGAGTGGCTCAACGTGTTCGCGGTTGATAATGTGCTGCAGAGCATAGCAGATCCGGTTTTTGCCGGGGCTGTGCTTGAGGGTGGATATTCGGTTGGCTCTAAGGTTATAAGAAAGGTTAACCCACAGGAGAAGGTAGGTGTTATGTGCACCGAGGACGGCAGACCTTCGATAGTGGAGTATATTGAGCTGACAGAGGATATGCTCACACAGAGGGATGAGAACGGTGAGTATGCATATAACTTCGGTGTAATCCTCAACTATCTGTTCAAGGTTGACAAGCTTGTGAACCTTTTGGAGAGAAAGCTTCCTTATCATAAGTCGGCAAAGAAGATACCATATATAAACGAAGCCGGTGAGCTTGTCAAGCCGGAGGAGCCGAACGGCTATAAGTATGAGCAGTTCATTCTCGACATGATACAGATGCTTGACAGCTGTCTGCCTTTTGAGGTGGTGCGCGGGAAGGAGTTCGCACCGATTAAGAATAAGACCGGGGTCGATTCGGTTGAATCGGCGAGAGAGCTGCTTAGGAAAAATGGTATTGAGCTGTAAATTAAAGATTTCGTGACAAATACCGCTGTTTCGTGACAGCGGTATTGTTATTAGCATATACTGTATGGGGGAATGCAGTTGGGACACTGGTGTCAGACCCCTGTCCCGGAACTTGGGACAGGGGTCTGACAA
>OGJH01001097.1_pt1 | contig 26096 bp, 16 predicted proteins | sample 1572021 | NCBI WGS metagenome assembly OGJH01 (sample SAMEA2582098, study PRJEB24529) | metagenome | biome: Human gut stool | place: China | collected 2011
GCCATTACCTGTATGACTTTGGCATGGCAAACTTCAAGCAGACAACCGACGATCCGATTCTGCTGAATGTCTTTGGAAGCCTCAAGGATGCCGTGGCACTTGGTGAGCGTGCTGAGGAATACGCTCCTCCGGTAACCTTCCAGACAATTGTCGACTGGATGCATGGAAAGTCATACCATACAAAATCGTTTGAAATGTCGATGAAAAAATCGAAATTTATTTATCGGTGGATTTATAAGAGTTACTGTTATTACTGTGATAATATCAGGGGAAAAATATTTAAGAATAAATATTAAAACAGTTTACGCAGAGTGGGTACGTTCTCTTGTACTCATTCTGTGTAAACTGTTTTTATTTACAAAAATTAATTTTGTCATTCTGAAATCAACCAATCAATGAGACTAATTGATTTTATACCATCATATGAATTATCCATTCCAGGATTCAATGAAAGAATTATCTTTTCATAATTATCTCCGATTTTTTGCAGCGGGAACAATTCTCTTTTTCGAACATCTTCATTTTCCATTGATTCGGTTACCTGAATATATTGTTTTTCATCTACTTTTGTTGCAATAAAATCAACTTCAGCATTATCTATTTTTCCAATTGATACATCAAAACCACGCCGAAGCAATTCAAAATAAACAATATTTTCTAAGACATGTCCACTATCACGGTCTCTAAAACCAAGAAGATAATTTCTAAGACCAATATCAACAATATAGTATTTTCCAAGTGTCCGCAAAAATTCTTTCCCTTTAATATCAAATCTTTTAATATCATAAAAGAAATACGCTTCCAGCAAGGCATCTACATATGACTGTACCGTATGTGTACTTGGTGTTCCTTTCCGTTTGCCATCCTCAAGTAATCCTTCATTTACAAGAATATTACCTATTGAGGACACGGATATATTGCTGCCAATATTATCGGCAAGAAATGTAATAATCTTTTTTAAGAGAATGGGGTCTGTAATACGCTTTTGCCCCCTCAAATTTTCACGTTCTAAGATATCTCTCATAATAACCGTTGAGTAAATTCCTTCAAGTAATATAAGTGCTTTTTCTTGGTCAAGTCCAACATCTGCAATACCAGGCATCCCCCCAAAGCGCACATAAGCATCAAAAACTTCACGAATTTCATAATGTTCTCCATTAGAATCAAATACTTGTTTTCGAGTGCCGCCTAATGCACTCTTTGTTTCTTTAATTTCAAAATCATAAAAAGTCAAAAACTCCGAAAAAGACAATGGCAGCATCTTTATTTCTACACATCTGCCTGATAAGTATGTGGCATATTCGGAAGATAGCATATACGCATTTGAACCTGTCACATAGATATCGCAGTTAAAATCAACTCGAAAAGAATTGATTGCATCTTCCCAATTAGGGACACGCTGAACCTCATCAAAAAAGAGATACATTCTCTTTCCTTCAATTATGCGTGCCTTCACATATTTATAAAAATCATCACTATTCATATCCTTAAAAGCATAGGACTCAAAATTCATCTCAAGAATCTGTTCCTCTGATACACCATTTTCTTTCAAATGAAGAGTCATGAGCTTAAGCAGACTTGATTTACCACACCTGCGGATACCAGTGACAACTTTTACAGGTTCGGTATCTTGAAATGCTATAATTTTTTTCAAATAAAGCTCTCTATTTTTTAGTACATGTGTGTCTATCATCCATTACACCTCCTTGTAAATATGACAATAGCATAAACTTCAAAAAAAAGCAAGTTTGTGCACTCAAATGCACAAACTTGCTTTTTTTCGACTTTTTTTGCACTCATCAGTACCTTTTCCAAAAATCATACGAAATCAATTCCGCGCCATTTTTCTGAAAGTCTTTCACGGTCTTTTTATACTTGCCTGCAAGCAGCCAGCCCATTTTAAAACATCTGCCAATGGTTGCAAAGAAATCTTTTGCTTTTCGTTCGACATAAAATCCGCGGCTTGTATCTGGGTCGTATAAAAGAGCCGTTTTTCTGCGATACAAAGCATCCGGATGCACACCCATAGGAAGCACCGCCGTCTCTTTTTTCGCTGGAAGAAGCCATCCGTTCACAGACAGCAAATGTTTCTTTGCAAAACCACCGTCCTCATATAAATGCGAAAGCTGCGGCTTTGTCTTTTCCACATCAACGCCAAACTTGTGTAAATCATCGGAAACATCCTGCATGGCATAACCCATTTTCATGATTTCCGGATGAAGTTTTGTCGGGTCTAATTCCTTCAAAAATTCCGTTCCCTTACAGAAATCTTCGACGCCCTTCATCGTCAATTCCTGATCTTTCACGCGAAGATGAAGCATTTGTCCAATAAGATGTCTCGCAACACGTTTTATCATGTGCAGACGAGAATACTCCGGATGATGGATGGCACAGGCAATCAATGTGTTTCTCATATCGTAATATTCCATGGAAGATGCCTTTCTATTATCGAACGCATCATGCCACACACCAATTCCGTTCAGTGTCATAATATTTCCATCAAAGCGCAGACCATATTCGATATCGTCGCCATGAATAAAAATTGGAAGCGGAAAACCACGAAATTGTTCTGCTAACGGTACGCAGCAGTACCACCAGCCATTATATTCCATCGGAAGATTTTCCTCGTTTCGAAGAACATACGAAGCTTTTCGTAAATCATAGCCACGCTTAGTAAAACCAATACGTCCCCCCTGCCAGAGTTCTCCATTCGCATGCTGAATGTAAGGGATATCAAGGCGCAAAAGCCCTCCGCCGAGCATAGCCCCTTTCCTCTCTTCTTTTAAGAAGTTAAGAAGTGTATACGTTCTGAAAAGTGACTCCGGTTCCAGCACAATATCATCATCCATCAATAAAATATGCGTGAGGCCATACTTTTCCCTGTCCTCATATGCTTCTTTCATGCAGCGTCCAAAACCGCCGGAGCCGCCGGTGTTTCGATTTGGCATCACAAAAATTCTGTCGTTTGACAACTCTTCGCAAGGAAGCGTCTGTCCGTTATCCGACACATAAACATAAACATTCTGATAAAGCGGTGAATCCGGATTTTCCATCGTTTCACGCTTTAAAGTTTCCAGCGTTTTCTTCACAAATTCTTCGCGCCGGAAAGTACAAATTCCAATCGCTATTTTCGCTAACTGGATGGGTTCAAAAACTGTCTCAAAACATCCACCGAGAATCTCCGTATCACTGTCTGCCCTAACCGTTGCGTAAACAATTCCCTTTACGTCTGCCAGAGAAAAGGAAAGAGAAACCTCATCCGGATCTGCCTGCCTATGTCTCTCACTGGTAAAATTTTCAGTCAATGCCATTGTTCCACCCGTAACTCCGGCATCCCACAGTCGAACCATGCAGCTTCCCTTACAGCGCAGGCGGAATCGAACCTCTTTTATTTTCGTATACATTTTCCATTTATAAGCCGAAAAACTATTAAAATAAGTAAATAAATCCGCTTCATTTCCAGCCGGTATCTTACCGTCTGTCGTGCCATGGAAATAAAGCTCCGGCTCATTGCAAATATTTTCTTTTGGAAAAACTAAATTCTGTAATATCATTTTTATCCTCTATTTCTTCTGAGTTGCCATATAGGCATCACACACTTCGTTTACTTCGCCAATCTGCATAATCTGTCCCTTATTAATCCACACTGCATGGTCACAGAGTTTACGCACCTGGTCAATCGAATGTGATACAAACAAAAGCGTTGTTCCGCCGCCCATCATTTCATCCATTCGCTTCAAACACTTCTGCTGGAACGAATAGTCGCCAACCGCCAGAATCTCATCCACAATCAAAATGTCCGGACGCACAATCGTAGCAATCGAGAAGCCAAGCCTTGCACGCATACCGGATGAAAAGTTTTTCACCGGCGAATCCAAAAACTTATGAAGTTCTGAAAACTCCACAATTTCATCAAAATGCTCCTGCATATATTTCTTGGAATGTCCAAGCACTGTTCCATTCAAAAAAATATTTTCCCTTGCCGTCAGATTCATATCAAAACCGGCACCAAGCTCCAATAGTGGAGAAATCGTTCCATTTACAACAATCTCTCCTTTGTACGGTTTCAAAATTCCACTGATTGCCTTCAAAAGCGTCGACTTGCCGGAACCATTGCTTCCCACAAGTGCCCACGCCTCTCCTTTACGGATTGTAAAAGAAGCATCCCGGACAGCAAGAAACTCTTGAAAGAGAAGTTCATGTTTGATTAATTTTACAAAATATTCTTTTAGATTATCGATTTTTTCCGATGCCAGATTAAACCGTATCGTCACATCTTTTACATCGATTGCAATATCATTCATGCCATTCTCCTCCTTAAATATACAAAATAAATTTGTCCTGCGTCTTTACAAACACCCACAGTCCGATGATGAGCATCAGAAATGCCGACACAATTCCAATTATAATAAGCCACATAATACTGATTCCCACCGGCACAAACCCCGGCAGTGTCAGCATACGAAACTGAGAAACATAGGAGTACATCGGATTCAGATGTGATACAATGTACTGAAGATTCTGTGGCAGTGCTTCAATTGGATAGAACATCGGCGTCAGATAAAGCCATGCCGTTGTAATCGCATTGTAAATATACTGGATATCTCGGAAAAATACATTGGTTGCCGCCAAGAAAAGTCCCAGCCCCATCGTAAATACAAAATTCTGTGCGAGCACAAGCGGGAACAGAAAAAGCCGCCACGTAAATTCTCCCCCGGTAAATAACATAACAATCAAAAGTGCTCCCATTGAAAATACACAGTCAATCAAACCACTGATAATTTTTGAAACGGTAAAAACGTATTTCGGTACATATGTTTTTTTGAGGAGCGATGCGCTTCCGTTAATCGACTGAATCGCCGATTTCGTGGACAGATTCATAAAGTTAAACATAACCTGGCCGCTCATCAAATATACCGGGAAGTTAGTAATACTGGCTCTCGTAAACATTTTAGAAAATACAATCGCCATGATAATCATAATAAACAGCGGGTTTAATACACTCCACAAATAGCCCAGCACACTGCGGCGGTATTTCAATTTCAAATCCCTGCTCACAAGCTGTCCCATCAAATCTTTGAATCGGACAAAGCCCTTTATTCTGGCAACAAATAATGACATACACTACCTCCATTCTCTAGTCGCATCCGTATGCCTTCCGGCATAAATACGACGCCAAACGATACAATCCATACCCACTATGCCGCAGCATTTTCACGGCACGGTTTGTCACACTGTGATAAATATCCGGAAATTCTTTTTTAATCCGTTTATCCCAAGCCACAATTTGATTTTTGTGAACCGCCTCTGCCGGATAACTCAAATAAATTTTATACTGGCTTGTCAATATTTTCGCTACGCCTTCCGCCACATATGCTTTTTTCTCCGGCGTCAGACGCTCTGCTTCTTCCTTATAAAATTCCAGCAAATGTGTCAGCACCATCTCATGGTGTGCGCAGTTTTTCTGCATATTTCGGATGTTCATACTCTGCGTCTCCATCCCAAGTCTGTAACAGTACACCTGCTTTTCCAAAAACGCAATTGTTTTCACAAACGGAATCGGATACAAATTATACTCGGCGTCCACATAAAAACAATGTTCATCCAGACGTTTTCCCATTTTTTTCAGCAATTCCGTGCGGTAAGTAGCAGCATGCATATTAATGTAAACTTTGCCGCAGACTTCCTCAAATGCATATATTTTCCGATACTCTTTTCCCGGAAATTCATGGTGCATCTCACTCACCATTTCACCGGAAGCATCGTTAAAACTATGGTAGTCATTCACCACCAAATCAGCCTCTGCGGTCTGAAGATATGAAAGCAACTCTTTCAAGCCTTCTGCGGACACGTAATCGTCCCCGTCAACGGTCTTAAAATATTTACCCGCTGCCTCTTCGATTCCGCGGTTTACCGTCGAACCATGACCGCCATTTTCTTTATCAATCAAACGGAATACATCCGGATAATTAGCCTCATATTCACGGGCAATTTCATTGACCCCTTCACCGGAACCATCATTTACAATCAAAACTTCTAACTGGTCCGTTACTTCCGGAATCAAAAAACTATCCAATGTTTCACGAAGATAATCCTCCACATGATAGGCGGCTATGGACACCGTCAAAAGTTTCATTTCAATTCCCCGCTTTCTGCCTCTGCATAAATTCTCCGCATTTTTTCTTCCACTAAATCAATCGAAAAATCCTGCACTCTTTTTTTGTTCCATTCACCCATCCGTTTTGCCTCTTCCGGGTAATCTAAGAAAAAGGAAAGACCTTTTACATAATCGGATGCATTTCCCTCTTCAAATAAAAATCCGCCTTCTCCATCGGAAATCAAATCATGGTTTCCACGGATATCTAAGGCAAGCACCGGGAGTCCGGCACGCATTGCCTCCATCATCGCTACCGGAAGTCCTTCACGCTTCGATGGAAAGGCAAAGCAGTCTGCCTGCAAAAGAACATCCGGAATTTTCTCACAGTAACCGGCAAATACCACCTGTTCATCAAGATGCATCTCCCGCGCCACGGTGCGCAGATGTTCTTCCATCGCACCAGTACCACAAATCAGATACGTCAGTTTTTTTCTGCGGAATCGATCCATCGCCCGGAGCATAACTTCATTATTTTTTCCTTCCGTCAGCTCGCCAACACTCACAACTACTTTGTGGTCAGCTGGGATTCCGTATGCTTTCCGCATATCAAAATCAGGGTCTTTTTCAGGTGCAGGTTTCAAGCCAACTCCCTGCACATATTCCACATTTCCGCGAATCGGGAATTTTTTTGCCCTCGCATAATCTTCCTGATTAATCACCAAAAGTTTATCCGTATATCTCGCATAATGCTTTTCTGCCACATAATATTTCCAATTAGAAACCGGTGCGCCCTCATAAAAATGAAAGCCATGTGCGGTATAAATAACCGGAACTTTTCTTCCTGTCATTTTGTATACTTTCTCTGCCGCTTTGCGTGTGAGAACTCCTGTCATCGGCATATGGCAGTGAATCAAATCAAATTTTTCCTCAAACATCAGTTTTTTCAACGCCAGATAGCACGTCCGCACATCCCTGGAAAATGGCGAGCGTCCAAACGGAATATGATGTCGGTGGATTCCCGTGCCCATCAGCCGGGAATTGTCTTTTCCATACACAACAACATCAAAGTTTGCCGCATAATGAATTTCATATCCCATTTCCTGTAATATTTTCACGTTGTTCATTTCAAACTGTGGTACAAAGCCGCTGACTCTTGTTACCAGTAATGCTTTTTTACTCATGACGCGATTCCTCCCTGGATGTATATTCCTGGATCTTGCGTTCGACCTCTTCGTTGCCCTCGGTGTGTTCTTTCAATCCCGTTGTCTGGTCGGTATCCACGCCCTCTGTCGAGTCCTTTTTCAAAACGGTTTTTACTGTCATAAGAATCAGTTTCAAGTCCATCCACAGAGAGTAATTTTCAATATAAAACAAATCCAGTTTCAGTTTGTCATAGGGAACGGTGTTGTATTTTCCGTAAATCTGTGCAAATCCGGTCACTCCGGCTTTTACACGGGTGCGGAAAACAAACTCCGGCATTTCTTTCTGGTATTCTGCAATAATTTCCGGCCGCTCCGGTCTCGGTCCGACAAGCGACATATCCCCGGAAAGCACGTTAAAAAGCTGTGGCAGTTCATCTAACCGGACAGCACGCAAAAAACGGCCCACCGGCGTAATCCGCTCATCATGCTCTTTGGCAAGAACGGCTTCTCCCGACTTTTCGGCATCCACAATCATGCTGCGGAATTTTAAAATAGAAAATTCCCGATTGTCTTTCGTGCACCGCACCTGCCTGTAAAAAACCGGACCTCCGTCGCAGCATTTTATCGCAAATGCCACCAAGAGCATAATCGGCGACAATAAAATCGTAAGCGGCACCGCAATGAGCAAATCTACCGTACGCTTCCAAAACCGCTGGTCGAAACTCAAAGAATATCCCTTAGACAGCAAAAATGGGGTGTCAAACACATGAATTTCGTCGCCACCCATCAAAATAATATCGGAAATCTTCGGCATTACATACGCCCGGATTCCATTTCCATAACAATATTTTAAAATTTCATTTCTTGTTTCCGCCGCAATATCTCCAATCAAAACCGCCTGATAATCTTTCACCGTCTCGGCAATGCGGTCGATTCCGGCATGGGCATCAATTGCCCCGTAAATCGCATACTTATCACGTCTTGTCTCCAATTTATCGACTAACTCCGACGCCGGTCTGTCACCATAAATCAGAAGAATTTTCCACGGCTGGAAAATGCGGTTATACAATCGTCTCGTCACAACTGTCCAAACAACCGCAATCACGCAGTCAATTAACTGCATCAAAATCATGTATCCCGGATTGACAAGCCCAAAAGCCAGCAGACAAATCACGAAATACATCACAATATTTGCTAAAAATGTAGCTAAAAACTGCGACAGCACCACTTCCATCCGCCGCAGCTGTCCAATTCTGAGTGCCCCATACATCGTTGAGAAAAAGTACACTAAAATTGCGTAAAGCCCAATCAAAGCCCAGTTACCTTTGCGGTAGAAATGGAAAAAGTACATCGTGTCCCAGTACACGCGGTACCAGAAATACGCAAAAACTGTCGCCATCAATGCCACGCTTATTAAGGAAAAGAAGAACAAAATCGTCTTCTTGTACGGGTCATAATTTTTATTCATGACAACCATCCACCTCCCAAACTGTCTGTCATGCACAAGTATAGTAATTTTACCATAGATGGAAAGTTATTGTCAATGTAGGGGGGCGTTGCCGATTTTTTAGGTTTCCATAAATTATCAAGAAAAGTTTGTGCTTCGTGGGCGCTCCCGCTTAACAAACGCGTATGGGTATCGGCATGCAAAATACGCAATGCCAGATACCCACGTGTTTGTATCCGCTCTTCACGAACTTTTCTTGATGATTAAATGCAAGCCTAATAAGCTGCCAGCAGATACTTGTTAGTGAATCTCTCCTGCACGAATTAGGTGCGCAGTTTTGAAACAACGCTTTTCCTGCAATTTGCTCTATAGGGTTGCATGTGTTAGGCTTCATCTGGAGAAATTAGATGGCACAAGCAACTCTTTGTGGTAATTTTCGCTGTTTAGGTTGTTTTTTTCTTATATATTTTCTTGATGAAAGTTGAATGTGACGAAAAAATGCAACCTTTTGAAGAAAATAAATGGAAAAGAGTTGTTCCATAGGGGCAAATGTTAGTTGTTTATCTTTTTAGGTTTCCGTAAATTAGCAGGAAAAGATTTGTGGTAAGTGAGTACAAACACGTGGGTATCAGGCATTGCGTATTTTGCATGCCGATACCCCTACGCGTTTGTTGAGCGTGAGCGCTCACGAACCACAAACTTTTCCTGCTAATTTACGGAAACCTAAAAATTTTAAAAGCAACAAACATTTGAAAAAAGGATGACAAAAACAGAGGAGTTTCATATAATAAGTGTGAAGATATTTCTTTGGGGATTTATATGTCAGAAAAGAATAATTTTTTGTATGATGTCAGTATGTCCTATGTAAATGCCGGATGGCAGGAGCGTTATTGTGCGCTGGTAAAGTATCTTGATGCATATCTGAAGGAGAATTGTGGTGAATTTTTTGCCGATTTGCAGCTTTACCAGACCGGGCCGATGAATTATGTAGTAGTGGCGGTGTATTATGATGTGCCGGGTGTCGGCGAGGCTCTTCCTAAGATTCTTGGATTTGTAAATGCAAAATATCGGGAAGTTGTTGGACATAATGTAAGACGAAAGCAGATTTTGAAGTTTGACTTAGCAAAAAAATTACACGGGCAGAGTGAAGTGTGTCTGCACGCTTCCTCGGAAGAGATGGAGGAATCAGAAGATGAACAACCGCGAGAGGATTATGCGTCTTCGACAGGAGAAGAAATTAGACAGGAACGAAATGATACAACTTCTTGAAACAGCAAATAGAGAGGACCGAGAGTTTCTTGCCGCACAGGCGAGAGAGGTTCGGGAGAAGATTTATGGGAAGGACGTATTTGTACGGGGGCTGATTGAATTTACAAATATCTGCCGCAATGATTGTTATTACTGCGGGATACGCAAAAGTAACGAAAAAGTGGAGCGGTACCGCCTGACGCCGGAAGAAATTTTGTCCTGTGCCAAAGAAGGATATGAATTGGGGTTTCGCACTTTTGTGCTGCAAGGCGGCGAAGATGGCTGGTTTACGAAAGAGCGGGTGGCTTCGATTGTCCGGGAATTAAAGAAACAATTTCCGGATTGTGCAGTGACGTTATCTATCGGAGAGCGCACCAAAGAGGAATATGAATGTTTTCGTGAGGCGGGGGCAGACCGTTACCTTCTGCGCCACGAGACGGCGGACGACGCTCACTATAGAAAACTGCATCCTCAGGAAATGAAACTTAAAAACCGTAAAGAATGTTTATTTACCTTACGTGAACTTGGATATGAAGTAGGTGCCGGTTTTATGGTAGGCTCGCCGGGACAGACGGTGGAGTGTCTTGTTGAAGATTTTGAATTTTTGCAGGAACTGAAGCCCCATATGATTGGAATCGGACCGTTTCTTGCCCATCAGGATACACCATTTGGTGCAGAAGAAAATGGTTCCTATGAGCAGACACTTTTATTATTAAGTATTCTTCGTCTGATGTTTCCGGGGGTGTTACTTCCTGCGACGACAGCACTTGGAACAATTGCACCGGATGGACGAGAGCAGGGATTATTGGCAGGAGCGAATGTATTAATGCCAAATTTATCACCGGTTTCTGTGCGGAAAAAGTACGAGCTGTATGATAATAAAATATGTACCGGGGAAGAGTCGGCACAGTGTAAAGATTGTTTAAGCAGGCGTGTGGAATCGGTTGGCTACCGGATTGTGACTGACCGGGGAGACAGCCGGATTGAGAAATAGGAGGAACGTATGATAGCGTATTTTTTGGCAGCATATTTGATTTTAAATGGAATTGTATTTTTGATTTACGGAGTGGACAAGTATAAAGCAGTTCACAATAAGTGGAGAATCCCGGAAACTACCCTTCTTGTTATCGCTGTTATTGGTGTAATAGGTGCCTTTGCCGGAATGCATGTTTTTCATCACAAAACACGTAAACCAAAGTTTTATGTAGGGGTTCCCGTTATCTTTTTCTTGGAGGTGCTTGCTGTTATTGGTATTTTTTGTGCGGGTGGGAAATACATGGGGAACACTGCCAAAAAAGAAAATGCAGCGAAAACGGCGAGCCTTTCTTCCACATCAAGGGAGGGATTAAAAAGAGGGGAAGAATTTACCATTGAAAAACAGGAGTTTAAGAAAAGTCTTTCGCAGGAGTCTTTTTCGATTCCATTCAATACAATGGATGAGTGTTATCGTGTGGGGGACTTGTTTGTGTCTTTTGATTCGGGAACAAAATCAAAAATAAAGATTTATTTTTGGAATCCAAAGACAATGAAAGTTCCGGCTGTATATACATATCGTGAAAATGTTGAAAATTATGATGATTCGTTATTTGCAGCGAATGAGAGCGGACAATATGTGATTGCGCAGATTGCCGAAAAGTTAATTGTATTTAATTTTTTGGGAAAGGCCATGAAGGAGATTTCAATTGAAGAAGGCCGGCCAACAGATATTATGGAAAAGGATGGGAAACAATACATTTTGACATCATCGACGCTTTATGTCGGCAGTATCCAGTCGGGATTTCGTAAGGTGGGAAGCAATTCTGACAAAGAGGAAAAGAAGAATGCCGAGGAGGATAGATGGTCGTTAGAATTTTTATTTTCCTGTGGAGATTATGTTTATGTATTGATGACTGTGCCTGCTAAGTATCATAGTTTTAGTTGGTTTTGGCAGATATCATTAAAAAATGGCGAGTGGAAAAAAATCATGGACGAAATGCCCGGCTTTTCTTTTGATAAGGATACAAAAGAAGTGGCAGCGGGAATTGAAATTGGCGAAAAAAATGCTGAGGTATTGTATTATAAATTCCATGAAGATGGAACGTATGAAAAGAAAAAAATCAAGGCGATTCCGGGAGCTGTGGAAAATGGAGTTATTTACACCGCATCGAAAAAAGAATTTCTCGCTATTTCGGTGAAAGACAACAAAAAAACGGTGTTAAAGCATGTAGGGCGGTATTGTGAAATTGCAGATTTAAAGTATGAAAATTTAAGTAATGTAAGGCAGGAAAAAAAGGGGAAAATTATTTACAAGGTATCCGTTTATTTGTCGGAGAAACCGATGAAAAACCGGTATGGAAAGCCGATGCCGGATTATGAAAATTATTACTGCTATGATGTGGAAACAAAGCAGACGCAGACAGTGAATACAGGTGTCAGCTATATAGATTTTGATTATGCGGAAGGAAAGACATATATGAAAAATCGGGAAAAATGGCTTACACTTGAAAAGGAAACGAACATGGTAGAAATGGCAATTGATTATATGTATGAGGATAATGCGACACCGGATAAAAGAGTTGTGCGTGTGGCGCAAAAAGACAAGCAGGAAAAGGTAGTCTCGGATAAAGTGTATACTTTTTGTGGAGACGAACAAGGAAATTGCCGGATTGAAGATGTGACTGGCAAGTATAGAACGCTTGAGAAGAAAGAAAAGTGGTTTACAATTACAGCAAAACAAGTAAAAACGATTTCGGATAAGAAGTTGTTAAAAGGGCTGATGAAAACGGATGAATAGGGGCACGCATGTGATATGTTTTGTCTTGCATGTTGTAGAAAATGATGTTAGACTATAAGAGATAAGCAGACAGAAAGGATACTTGAATTGATGGAGAAGATGGAGAAAACATCTTACAATGAGTAAATTATTTATATGTCAAGGAGGGGGAATATGAAAAAAACAATTAAGGGGAAACTTACACTAAACACAGCAATTTTTATTGTTGCAGCAATTATTGTCTGCGAAATTGTCAGTGTGAATGCATTAAAAACAAACATGACAAATCAGACAAGACAATATGTCAGCAGAGAGGCACAGACCAATGCACGTGTGGTTAATGAATGGCTGCAGGGGCAGGCAAACACGGTACATACAATTACGAATACGATTGCTTTTATGAACACAAAAGATACGGATCACGTGATGGATTACCTGGAAAAAGCCTTGAGTGAGAATAAAGAGGCATTGATGTATTATTTGTGTTTTGGATATGATGGAGGAGTATTTCCTGCAAACCATTCTAAAATAGATCTGGATCCAACGACAAGAGACTGGTGGAAGCAGGCCATTAAGAAAAATAGTTTGATTTATACGGCACCATATAAAGATTTTGCTTCTGGGAAAATGATTGTTACCATTGCAGAACCGCTGGAAATAAAAGGCGAACAGGCGGTTGTGCTGGCGGATATTACGATTGATACTTTGACTAAACTTGTTTCTAATGTAAGTACGGATGAAAACATTCAGGGCTTTTTGTTAGATGCCGATGGTATGGTTGTTTCGCATCAGAATAAGGATTATCTGCCGAAAGAGGAAGGAAATACTTCTTTGGCTAAGGTACTTTCTGTTAATGTAAAAGAGGTTTCTGAGATAACAGATTATGATGGATATTCAAAATTTATTCATACCGCGCAGATTACAGCTACCGGATGGACATTTGGTGTAACGGAGAGGGAATCAGTAGTAACAACACAAGTGGTGAAGAGTGTGATTTTAGTTGTCGGAATCGGGGTTGTCCTTTTGATTCTCGTAGTTCTTCTTACCATTGCCAGTGTGAAGAAAAATTTGAGGCCACTTGAAAATATGAAGACATTTATCCGGGAGAAAGTCATCGGTGATTCTCAAAAGAATGTACATAAAAATGAGGTTGAGGAAATCTCTTATTTATTACAGGAGTTAGAACAGCGTTTTATTGGTGTGATTCGCAAAACAAAAGATGAATCCAATGTCATTCATACCAGAGTGGAAAATACGAATGACAAGGTCTCCTTAATTAATCAGAATATTATGGAAATCAGTGCAGCAATGGAAGAAACCGGAGCAAACATTGATTCCCAGACAACCAGTATTCAAAACATTGATAAAACTTGCAAGGATACAACGCATGCAGTGGATGTTCTTGTATCCCATGCAGAAGAAATGTCTGATAAAGCGAAAGAGATTGGTGAGCGTGTCAATGAAGCGGTGCAGAAATTAATGACAGATAAAGACAGTGCTGTGGTGAAGGCGGACGAAAGCAGAAATCGTATGCAAATGGCGATTCAGCAGACAAGAATTATTGGCGAGATTGCAACTGTCTCAGCGTCAATTGAAGAAATTGCTTCTCAGACAAATCTTCTTGCATTAAATGCTTCGATTGAGGCGGCAAGAGCCGGAGAGTCAGGAAAAGGATTTGCGGTTGTTGCGGAAGAAATCAAACAATTGAGTGAAGATACATCAAACGAAATTCGTAAAGTGAATGACTTGACGCAGAAAGTATTTGAAAGTGTGAAGATACTGTCCACTGAAAGTAACGAGTTATTAGTCTTTTTAGATGAGACAGTTTTGGCAGATTATGATAAATTTGCAAGTCTTGCGAATCAGTATAAAGAAGACGCAAATTATTATGAGGAAACAAGCGGTTCCATGGAACATAATGCAGAAGAAGTAATGGACGCAATTCAAAGTATTTCAAATGTTTTGGAAAATGCAAGTTCAGCACAGATGGAACTTGCGTCTGCAGTAGAAAGCGTAAATGAGAATTTGCAGAACATGACAAGTTCAAGTGAAAGCATGACTAAGGAAACGAAGAATGCGATGGAAAGCGTAAATGCTTTGCGGGAGACGATGGAAAAATTTAATATGTAAAGCAATATACATATTCTTGGAATTTCCAGTCAATAAAGAAAGGTTATGTTTTGTGGGCGCTTCCGCTTAACAAGCGCGTAGGGGTATCGGCATGCTAAATACGCATGCCGGATACCCACGTGCTTGTACCCACGCAACATAACCTTTTTATTGACTGGAAATTCCAAAAGAAGAACTATATTACTACATATTAATTTCTATCTATTTTGCAATTTCCCTTTTTCTTATTTTTCTCAAACCTAATCCCCAATCCATTCCGTAGCAAAAAAACACGACCCATTGACTGCATACAGCCACGCGGGTATGAGACATGCGTATTTAGCATGCCCATACCCTTGCGCGGCTGTTAAGCGGGAGCGTGCAGTCAATGGGGGTGTATTTTTTTGCAAATTTTTACGAACTTTTTACATAGAAATGATTTCAGATTTTACATTCGCCTCCTAAACTAGGACTTGTAAGAAAGAAAAAGAAAGATGAAAAGATTGAAAGGAGAAAACAAAAATGAAGATGACAAAAAAAGTATTAGGAATGGTTTTATGCGGGGTTATGACAGTGGGGATGATTACCGGCTGTGGCGGCTCTGACAGCAGCACAACAAATGATGCAGGAAATACATCTGCAGATGCAGCACAGGAAATTTCCGTTGTATCACGTGAAGATGGTTCCGGTACACGAGGCGCTTTTGTAGAGCTTTTTGGTGTTGAAGATGAGGAGAACGGAGAAAAAGTAGACAAGACGACAGAAGAAGCAACAATCGCAAACAGCACGGAAATCGTTATGACAACCGTAGCCGGTGATAAAAAAGCAATTGGTTACTGCTCACTCGGTTCCTTAAATGACAGTGTGAAAGGACTTAAGATTGATGGTGCAGAGCCAACGGTTGATAACATTAACAATGGAAGTTATGCAATTGCCCGACCATTTAACATTGCAACAAAGGATAAGAAAAGTGAAGTAACACAGGACTTCATTAACTACATCCTGAGTGAAGACGGACAGAAAGTAATTGAGTCTAACGGTTACATCAAAGCAAGTGATGCCGGTGCTTTCAAGAGTAACGGTGCCAAAGGTAAAATTGTAGTAGCCGGTTCCTCTTCGGTTACGCCGGTTATGGAAAAACTTGCTGAAAGTTACAAGACAGTAAACAGTGGAGCAGAAATTGAAATTCAGGAAAGTGATTCCACAACAGGTATGAACTCAGCAGCAGAAGGAACTTGTGACATCGGTATGGCATCCCGTGACTTAAAAGACAGTGAAACAGGTGCAGGACTTACACCGACAGTAATTGCAAAAGACGGAATCGTAGTAATTGTAAATAACGAAAACAAAGTAGATAACATGACAAAAGCACAGGTAAATGATGTGTTCCGCGGAACAATCACAGACTGGAGTGCCATCAAATAAAGGAGGCAGCCATGAAAGAAAAGGCAATGAAAGTAGTGTTTCTGATTGCCGCTTGTGTTTCGATTCTTGCTGTAGCATTAATTTGTATCTTTCTCTTCGCAAATGGTATCCCGGCAATTAAGGAAATCGGCTTGTTCGATTTCCTGACGGGAACGGCGTGGAAACCGGGAAATCACAAATTTGGGATTTTGCCGATGATATTAGGAAGTATATATGTGACCGCCGGAGCTCTTATTGTAGGAGTTCCGATTGGCATTTTGACGGCAGTGTTTTTAGCAAAGTATTGTCCGAAAAAATGGTATCGAATTTTAAAAGGTGGCGTCGATTTGCTTGCCGGAATCCCATCCGTTGTCTACGGATTTTTTGGACTTGTTGTTCTGGTTCCGATGGTGCGCGACACCTTTGGTGGAAATGGAAACAGTATTTTAACGGCATCTCTTTTGCTTGGCATTATGATTCTGCCAACGATTATTGAAACATCAGAGGCAGCTATTCAGGCGGTGCCGGATAAATATTATGAGGGGGCACTGGCGCTTGGTGCCACGCATGAGAGAAGTGTTTACCGTACGGTTGTGCCGGCAGCAAAATCCGGAATTTTAGCAGGAATCATTCTTGGTGTCGGACGTGCGATTGGTGAGACGATGGCAGTCATTATGATTGCCGGAAATCAGGCAAGAATGCCTGCCGGTTTGTTAAAGGGTGTTCGTACACTTACAGCAAACATAGTAATTGAAATGGGATATGCGGCAGATTTACACCGCGAAGCGTTAATTGCGACGGGCGTTGTCCTGTTTGTCTTTATCCTGATTATCAATTTATTGTTCTCACTCTTAAAGAGAAAGAAGGTGGACTAGATGGCAAATGGTTTGAAAAAACAAAAGCAGAAATGGAAAGCACTTGCAAAACATAAGTCCTCTCTGGTTCTTTACCTGATTACAATTTTGGCAGCAGCGATTACGGTATTTGTGTTAGGATATCTGATTGTTTATATTCTGGCAAATGGTATTCCACATTTGAAACCGTCACTGTTTGCTTTTACTTATACATCGGACAATGTTTCGATGATGCCGGCACTGATTAATACAGTGCTTATGACACTGGCAACCTTGATTGTTGCGGTTCCGCTTGGCATTTTTGCCGCCATTTATCTGGTGGAATATGCGAAGAAAGGAAACAAGCTGGTGAGCATAATTCGCGTGACGGCAGAGACACTGACCGGAATACCATCGATTGTTTATGGATTGTTTGGTATGTTGTTCTTCGTCGGTTACTGCAAATGGGGATTTTCCCTTTTATCAGGAGCTCTCACCTTAGCAATTATGGTGCTTCCGGTTATTATGCGAACGACCGAAGAAGCACTTATGTCAGTGCCGGATTCTTACCGAGAAGGAAGCTTTGGGCTTGGTGCCGGAAAACTGCGAACGGTATTTCACGTAGTTTTGCCGAGTGCCGTTCCGGGGATTTTATCCGGTGTTATTTTGGCTACCGGGAGGATTGTTGGTGAGACCGCAGCATTGATTTATACGGCGGGAACGATTGCAAAAGTGCCAAGCAGCATTTTCGATTCGGCAAGAACGTTATCGGTTCATATGTACAATTTGTCAAAAGAAGGACTGCATACGGATGAATCGTATGCAACGGCAGTGGTCCTTTTGGTCCTTGTAATTGCAATCAATATGTTGTCGAATTTTGTCGCTCGAAAAGTTGGGAAAAACAAATATGGCAATTAGAATGGAGAATGAATATGGAAGATAAATTTTGCATACAAAACATGAATCTCTATTATGGAGATTTTCATGCACTGAAAGATGTCAGTATGAACATTCCGGCGAATGAGATTACCGCTTTTATCGGACCTTCCGGCTGCGGCAAATCCACATTTTTAAAATCGCTAAACCGGATGAATGATTTGGTAGAAGGGTGTCGGATTTTTGGTTCCCTTCAGTTAGATGGCGAAGATATTTACGGTGACATTGATGTCAATCATCTTCGCAAGCGGGTTGGAATGGTGTTCCAGAACCCGAACCCATTTCCAATGAGTGTGTACGATAATATTGCTTATGGTCCACGAACTCATGGAATTCACTCCAAGGCAGAATTAGATGAAATAGTTGAACGGTCGCTGAAACAGGCAGCAATTTGGGACGAACTCAAAGACCGTTTGAAAAAAAGTGCCCTTGGTTTATCCGGCGGACAGCAGCAGCGTTTGTGTATTGCCAGAGCGCTTGCAATAGAGCCGGAAGTGATTTTGATGGATGAACCAACAAGTGCCTTAGACCCGATTTCCACTTCAAGAATTGAGGATTTGGTACTGGAATTAAAAGATAAATACACAATTGTAATGGTAACGCATAATATGCAGCAGGCAACGCGTGTATCTGACCGCACGGTATTTTTCCTTCTTGGAGAAGTAGTTGAAATGGACAAAACGGAAAAATTATTTTCCATGCCAACGGATAAACGTACAGAAGATTATATTACGGGGAGGTTTGGATGATGAGAAATCGATTTGACAGACAGCTTACAGAATTAAATCAGGACATGATTCAGATGGGGCATATGATTGGCCAGGCAATCGGCATGGCAATCAGCGCACTGAATAACCGTGACAAAGAACAGGCGGAAAAAGTAATTGATTATGATGATGAAATTAATGAGGAAGAGCGGATTATAGAGAATCTCTGCTTGAAACTTTTGCTGCAGCAGCAGCCTGTGGCAAGGGATCTGCGCGTAATTTCATCGGCACTGAAAATGATTACAGACATGGAAAGAATTGGTGATCAGGCAGCAGATATTTCGGAAGTAACGCTGCATTTAATTGATGCTAAGTATAAAAGAGATATGGAGCATATTCGGAAGATGGCAGCAGAAACGACCTATATGGTTGTGCAGAGCGTGGAAGCATATGTAGAAAAAGACGAGGAAAAGGCAAAAGAAGTCATTGCACATGATGACATTATTGATGATTTATTTATTAAGTCAAGAGAGGATGTAATTTCTCTTATTCGCAGTAATCCGGAAGAGGGGGCTTGTGCGACGGATTTACTTATGATTGCAAAGTACTTTGAGCGAATCGGAGACCATGCCTGCAACATTGCGGAATGGGTCATTTTTTCAATTACCGGAGAGCACAAGAAAAAATAAAAATAAAGTAAAAATATGTAAAGTTATAATTGCATTTTTTCCTTATCAGCAGTAAAATAAATATAACATTGATTTTACTTATGAGATAGGAGGAGCGTGCGTATGAAATCAAAATCATTGCGATTTCGCATATTGTTACTATTGGTAGGGACAACGGCTATAGCTGCTTTAATTTGCGGAATTATAGGATATTATAATTCGAGAGCAGTTGCCAACAGTGATGCAAAAGAAAAATTGACGACAGTGAGTGAAGGGTATGGGAAAGATATCGATAACCTGCTTTCACAGGTAGAAGTTGCGGTGAATACTCTTGCAGATGTAACAAAAAATCAGATTCAGGATGTAGACAAGTTCAAAAGCAGCAGCAGCTACGTGGATTCCTGTACGGAGGCGTTAGAGACTACAGCTCTTCAGTGTGCGAATAACACGAAGGGCGCGATGACTTATTATATCCGCTATAATCCGGAATTTACAGAAGCAACATCCGGTATTTTTGCTTCGAAAGAGAGTGAGAATGCAGATTTTAAGTCATTGACACCGACAGATTTCAGCAGTTTTGACAAAGACGATGCAGAACATGTGGGTTGGTATTATATTCCGGTTAAAAATGGAAAGGCAACTTGGATGGATCCGTATTTAAATTCCAATGTGAATGTATATATGATTTCCTATGTTGTTCCGATTATGATTGACAATGAAGCAATTGGAGTTGTTGGCATGGATATCAACTTTAATCAGTTAAAACAACTTGCTGACAAAGCCAAATGTTTTGATTCCGGATATGTTTTCTTGGTTGATTCATCGAATAAAGTTTTGTCACATAAGGATATAAAACAGGGAACGGATTTGCAGAAAGTGGATGGCGAACTGGCCTCATTTGTGAAGGCCGGAAAGACGGGCGAAATAAAAGAGTACACTTATAACGGAAGCAGGAAAATGGTAAGTGCTGTTTCGTTGAAGAATGGCATGAAATTGGTAATGGCTGTTTTAGATAAAGAAGTACAGAGCAATTCCACCCGCTTGATGTATATGATGATTATTGCGATTGTTGCAGCAATTTTATATGCAGCAATTACAGGATTTTTCTTCAGTGGTTCGATGATTCGTCCAATTAAGGATTTGACAGGAATTATTGAGAATACGGCGAAACTTAATTTTGTAAAAAGTGAAAAGGGTGAGAAATTAGTCCGTATGAAGGACGAGACCGGTGCGATGGCACGTGCCGTACAGCAGATGCGAAGTAAACTTCGTGCGATGGTAGCGTTAATTGACCAGGCAGGAATTAAAATGGGTGATAATGTTACCGACTTGACTGTGAATATGTCAGAGGTCAATGATATCTGTAATAATAACTCGGCCACGACAGAAGAACTCGCAGCAGCGATGGAAGAAGCAGCCAGTGCAACGGATACAGTAAATCAGACGATTGCAACCGTAAAAGAAAATGCCGAAAGTATTAAGGCACTTTCGGGAAGAGGTGCCGCACTGTCAACGGAAGTGATGGAGCGTGCGAATCAGTTAAAGACAACGACGGAGAATGCCGGAAAACGTACAGATGAAATGTATGCAGAAGTGAAACAGCGTACGGAAGTTGCGATGAAACAGGCAGAAGCGGTAGAGAAGATTAATGAACTTACGCATGATATTATGGAAATTTCTTCTCAGACAAATCTCCTTGCCTTAAATGCTTCCATTGAAGCAGCAAGAGCAGGAGAGGCCGGTAAAGGATTTGCCGTTGTAGCAACCGAAATCGGTGCTTTGGCTACACAGACCCAGAATGCAGTTGGTGATATCGACAGCATTATTGGCGAGGTACATAACGCAGTAAGCGGTATGGTAGATTGTTTACAGAATGCGATGGACTTTTTGGAAAATACGGTTCTTGGCGATTACAAAGGATTTATGGAAGTCGGCGAGAAGTATTCCGAAGATGCTGCTGCTTTTGAAGATGGCATGACTAAAATTAATCATTCAATTGTTATGTTGGTTGATGCGATTACCGATATTTCTCATTCAATCGAAGAGATTAATCTGACGGTAAATGAGTCGGCAACCGGTGTTTCAGACATTGCAGAGAAAACTTCTGAGATGGTTCGGAAGATTGAGGCAACCGGAACATTTATGCAGGATAGCGAAGAAAGTGCTAACAATTTAAATCAGATTGTCAGTGAATTTGATTTGGATGGCAAGAAATAACAAACTCTTGACAATTGCAAATAATCGTACTATCATGAAAATGCTCATAGAGAAAAGCGTTGACGGAGACAGTACCCTGTGTGGAAGTGTTTCAGTGAGCCGGCGATAGTGAGAATCCGGCACCAGTAAGCATAGGCGAATATCACTCCTTAGCTGCAAAGTCGAACGGTATTTATCCAGTAGACTGCGCCGGTATTCCCCGTTAAAAGGATATATGTTCGGTTTGTGAAACACTCACAGTCCTGACGTAGAAGACAGGTGGTATAATGAAAGTTTAGGCTCTCATCCTAGTTGGATGGGAGCTTTTTTATTTTATTTTTATGGAGGTAACTATGTATAACAAAGTATCAACAGGCATGAATTTTGTCGAGAGAGAAAAAGAAGTAGAAAAGTTTTGGAAAGACAAAGATATTTTCCGCAAAAGTATTAAACTGCGTGAGGGGGCACCAACGTATATGTTTTACGATGGACCGCCAACTGCGAACGGAAAACCGCATATTGGTCATGTGCTGACCCGTGTTATCAAAGATATGATTCCGCGTTACCGTACAATGAAAGGTTATCGTGTGCCACGTAAAGCCGGATGGGACACGCATGGTCTGCCGGTTGAGCTGGAAGTAGAAAAACTGTTAGGTCTGGATGGAAAAGAGCAGATTGAAGAATATGGTATGGAACCATTTATCAATCAGTGTAAAGAATCTGTCTGGAAATACAAAGGTATGTGGGAAGACTTTTCCGATACCGTAGGTTTCTGGGCTGACATGGATGACCCATATGTCACATATGATGACAATTATATTGAGTCTGAGTGGTGGGCATTAAAGGAAATCTGGAATAAAGACCTTTTGTATAAAGGATTTAAAATCGTGCCTTACTGCCCTCGCTGTGGTACACCGTTGTCCGCACAGGAGGTTGCGCAGGGATACAAAACCGTAAAAGAGCGTTCTGCTATTGTCCGCTTTAAGGTGACAGGTGAGGATGCTTATTTCCTCGCATGGACGACAACACCTTGGACCCTGCCAAGTAACGTGGCTCTTTGTGTAAACCCGAATGATACTTACTGTAAAGTAAAAGCAGCAGATGGCTATACTTATTATATGGCGCAGGATCTTTTGGATACGGTACTTGGTAAACTGGCAAAAGATGATGAGCCGGCTTATGAAGTGTTAGAGAGTTTCCCGGGAACCGCATTAGAGCATAAAGAATATGAGCCATTGTTTGCCTGCGCGAAAGAGTGTGCTGATAAGCAGAACAAAAAAGGATTTTTCGTAACCTGTGATACTTACGTTACGATGACCGATGGTACCGGTATCGTTCATATCGCACCGGCATTTGGTGAAGATGATGCCAATGTGGGAAGAAACTATGACCTTCCTTTTGTGCAGTTTGTAAATGAAAAAGGCGAGTTGACAGAAGAGACTCCATTTGCAGGTATTTTCGTAAAGAAAGCGGACCCTGAGGTATTAAAAGACTTAGATGCCAGAGGACAGTTGTTTGATGCACCGAAGTTTGAGCATGAATATCCACACTGCTGGCGCTGTGATACACCGTTGATTTACTATGCAAGAGAATCCTGGTATATCCGTGAAACAGCAGTAAAAGACGATTTGATTAAAAATAATAACACTGTAAACTGGATTCCGGAGTCAATTGGAAAAGGACGTTTTGGAAACTGGTTAGAGAATATTCAGGACTGGGCAATTTCCCGTAACCGTTATTGGGGAACTCCATTAAACATCTGGGAGTGTGAAGGATGTGGACATCAGGAATGTATCGGCGGAAGAAAAGAACTGGCAGAGCGTGCCGGAGATCCAAAAGCCGCTGAGGTAGAACTCCACCGTCCATACATTGATGAAGTAACCTTTACCTGTCCGGATTGTGGAAAAGTTATGCACCGTGTACCGGAAGTAATCGACTGTTGGTTTGACTCCGGTGCGATGCCATTTGCACAGTATCACTATCCATTTGAAAATAAAGACGTGTTTGAGAAACAGTTTCCGGCCCAGTTTATCTCCGAGGCGGTTGACCAGACACGTGGATGGTTCCATTCGCTGATGGCAGAATCTACTTTACTTTTCAACAAAGCACCATATGAAAATGTAATCGTTCTTGGACATGTGCAGGATGAAAATGGACAGAAGATGAGTAAGAGTAAGGGAAATGCCGTAGATCCGTTTGATGCTCTGGAAAATTATGGAGCAGACGCAATCCGCTGGTATTTCTATGTAAACAGTGCGCCATGGCTGCCGAACCGTTTCCATGGAAAAGCAGTTACCGAAGGACAGCGTAAATTCATGGGTACACTGTGGAACACATATGCCTTTTATGTGTTGTATGCGGAGATTGACCAGTTTAATCCAACCGAGCATACATTAGAATATGATAAACTTTCGATTATGGACCGCTGGCTTTTGTCCCGTCTGTATTCGACGGTTAAAGAAGTTGATGAGGACCTTGACAACTACAAAATTCCGGAGACCGCAAAAGCACTGCAGAGTTTTGTGGAAGATATGAGTAACTGGTATGTGCGCCGCTGTCGTGATCGTTTCTGGGCAAAAGGCATGGAGCAGGATAAAATGAATGCCTACATGACTTTGTATACGGCACTTGTAACAATCAGTAAGGCAGCAGCTCCGATGATTCCATTTATGACCGAGAGCATTTATCAGAATCTCGTGTGCAATCTGGATTCAAAAGCACCGGAAAGTATTCATTTGTGTGATTTTCCGAAAGTTAAGGAAGAATGGATTGACAAAGAACTTGAGACACAGATGAAACAGCTTTTGGACATTGTTGTTCTTGGCCGTGCATGCCGTAATACAGCAAATATCAAAAACCGTCAGCCAATTGGAAAAATGTATGTAAAGGCAGAAGGCGAATTGTCCGATTTCTATAAAGAAATCATTGCAGATGAGCTGAATGTAAAAGAAGTTGTATTTACCAATGATACAAAAGAATTTACGACATATCAGTTTAAGCCGCAGCTTCGTACTCTCGGACGCCGTTTCGGACGCCGTTTGAACGAATTGAAAGAAGTTCTTGCCGGATTAGATGGCAATGCTACGATGGATGCGTTGAATGCTTCCGGTGAAGTAACTGTTACGGTTGGCGGCGTAGATGAAGTGCTGGCAACAGAGGATTTGCTGGTAGAAACAGCACAGATGGATGGCTATGTGAGCGAGGAAGATCACGGTATTACCGTTGTATTAGATACAAACCTGACACCGGAGTTAATCGAGGAAGGATTTGTGCGTGAGGTTATCAGTAAAATTCAGACCATGCGTAAAGATGCAGGTTTTGAAGTGGTTGACCATATCCGTGTTTACGAGCAGGGAAATGATAAGATTAAAGAAATCATCAAAGCAAATGAATCTCAGATTAAAGCCGATGTTTTGGCAGATGAGGTTATTTTGGATAAAGTAGAAGGTTACACCGCAGATTGGAAAATTAACGGTGAGGCTGTTACACTGGGTGTTACAAAAGTGGAAGCGTAACGAAGAGTTTGTTACAGAAAGAGAGGTAATTTATGGCATTTGTAACGGAAAAGGAAAAGAAAAAGGAATTGAAGAATAACATTTCGAACTACATGAAATTGTTGTTCCGCCGTTCGGTTGAAGAGGCAACTCCACAGCAGTTGTTTCAGGCAGTTTCTTATGCAATCAAAGATATCGTAGTTGATGACTGGATGGCAACGCACAAAGCCTATGAGAAAAAGGATGTGAAGACAGTTTACTATTTGTCCATGGAGTTTTTGATGGGTCGTGCACTTGGTAACATGATTATCAACCTCAAAGAGGACAAAGTTGTACGCGAGGTACTTGACGAGATGGGTGTAAACTTAGACTTGCTTGAGGATGAAGAGCCGGATGCAGCTCTTGGTAATGGTGGTCTTGGACGTCTGGCAGCCTGCTTTTTGGATTCCTTATCTACACTTGGGTATCCGGCTTATGGCTGTGGTATCCGCTACAAATATGGTATGTTCAAGCAGAAAATCGAAAATGGTTTCCAGATTGAAGCACCGGATGACTGGTTAAAAGATGGTAATCCATTTGAGATGAAGCGTCCGGAATATGCCGTTGAAGTACGTTTTGGCGGTTATGTAACGGTAAGAAAAGACGAAAAGACCGGAAGGGATCGTTTTGTACAGGAAAATTATCAGTCTGTAATGGCAGTGCCTTATGATTTGCCGGTTGTCGGTTACGGAAACCACATTGTAAACACACTTCGTATCTGGGATGCTGAGGCAATTGATACGTTCAATCTGGATTCTTTTGATAAAGGTGATTATCAGAAGGCAGTTGAGCAGCAGAACCTTGCCCGTACTATTTGTGAAGTGCTGTATCCAAATGACAACCATATGGCAGGAAAAGAGCTTCGCTTGAAACAGCAGTATTTCTTTGTATCGGCAAGCGTGCAGCGTGCGATTATGAAGTATATGGAAAACCACAATGATATTCATGGTCTTCCGGAAAAAGTATGTTTCCAGTTAAATGATACCCATCCAACGGTAACAGTACCTGAATTGATGCGTATTTT